>SDBT01001832.1_pt1 | contig 38027 bp, 72 predicted proteins | sample 2277101 | NCBI WGS metagenome assembly SDBT01 (sample SAMN10404973, study PRJNA504765) | marine sediment metagenome | isolation source: marine sediment core GS10_PC15, 103 cmbsf | place: Arctic Ocean: Southern Knipovich Ridge | collected 2010 | reverse complement strand
GTTTTCTTAAAAAAGTTGTTTCACATAATTTACAAGAATATGTTTGTAAACCACCTTTCCAATTCGGAGATTTTTGTGCTTTTCTAGCATGGCTTTTGGAACAAAATCTTCGTTTAGATGAAGGTGTATCTATTATTTCTATATTACAATATCCACATTTAAATTTAGCCATTTAACTCTTTTTTAAAAATTGTTTTAAATATTTTATTCTATTCTTTGATAAAACTAATCCTTCTAAATGATATCTCCAGGCATCCCAATCAGCTAATATATCTCTATTATGTTCATCATCGCAACCACATTTTTGTAGAGCTTCTTTAATTTCAACTTCACAGACTGGACAAAAACTAACTCTACCTTTCCAAAACGCTTTAGCAAATTCATGTGTAAATATAATAGGTAAAGCTAAATCAAAATCTATAATTTCAAAACCTTTAAATTCTTTTTTCTTTCCTCTTGTGAACCATTTAGTTTCTATTCCATAATAATTTGGAATAAATTTATTTTTCGTAGCTTTTTCAATAACTTTTTGTAATATTTCTTTAGACATTTTTAACCTTTCTTTAATAAAACATTATCATTAAGATACTTAATTCTATTTTCTACTAAAACCATTTCTTGTAATTGATTTTTATAACCCTGTCTTACTTTAGGCCATCCTGTTTTGGTGAAACCATCGGGATATTCATCTTTTTCCCCCCATAAAGCTTTTGCAAAATCGTGTGAAAAGATTAAAGTTTCTAAAGCAATAGTGAATACTCCTTCAGAATCACCATAATCAATTATTATTCCTTCTGTATCACAATCTTGAACTTCCCATTTATAATGAGTTAAATCATGTTTGAAACCATTTTTAATAGCTTTTTTAATAACTTCGATTACAACTTCTTCATTCATATTTCTCATTTTTCATCCCCACTCCCAATAACATTTTTTCTTTCGAATATTTAATTATTGTATCTTTAGTGTTTATTCTATAAAACAATTGTGCTATATCACATAAAAAATTTAAATGTGGTTTTTTCCATAACCAAGGTAATTGTCTAAATTTTTCACAGGCCACTATTTCAAAATCATGTATTTCTAATATCTCTCTCAAAGAATTAAGTGTAAATGGACTTCTATGAGTAAAATCATTATAGAAAGCTTGTTTAGTTGATTCCCAATCTGGTGTCATTACAATAAATAAACCATCTGGTTTTAAAATTCTTCTTACTTCTGCAACTAATTTTTCAGGATAATGAAAATGCTCTATAACTGATTTACAAAATACAATTCCGAATGATTTATCATCAAAAGGTAAAGTTTTTTCTAAATCGGCTTCTAAAATTATATATATTTTATCACCGTTATTTGCATGTATTACTTTATCCTCACAAACTCTATCTATACCATAAACATTATTTACATGTGTAAAAGTTGCGTTTAAAAAATCTCCTCTACCACAACCTAAATCTAAGAAAGTATCTGTTTTTTGTATTTCAAATCTTTTTACTAAATAGTCCATTAACAAATGAGGATATTCAGTATAAGGTGTATCTTTATAAGTTACTTTAATATAATTTTTCATATTAAATCCCAAAAATGGTCGTTTATCAATTTAGCATATTCTGGTTTAATATCTTTCATAGTTCTCATTATATCTATTAAAGGTAGATTTCTATCATCTATATATACATCAGCATATATTTTACAGCTTTTTTCTTTACCAAATTGACTTAACTTTATTGATTTTATATCTTCATTAACTGCATGTAAAATCAGTCCATGATTTTCACACCATTTAACAGCATCTGCTAAATATTTACCGCTTCTACAAGTCCATAAGATTATTTTATCATTATATTCACTTTGTCTAAGTTTTAATTTTTCAATTAATTTTTCTCTTGGTTTGCCAATTCCAGGATAACAATGGTCACATAATGTTCCGTCAAAATCAACTGCAATTATCATTTATTCCCCTTTCTAAATTTTTTTATTCTTATCCACGTTCCCATAATTATATTATGTAATAAATCAACAGCTAACATTACTAATACTACATATCCAACGAACATAGCGAAATCATTCATTATCTTTCAATGCTCTTTCATCTGCTTGGTCAACTAAATACTTCATACCTAATAGAGAGTTTGTTAATTCCGTATATAAATCTTCAGTTATTTCTCCTTGTAAATATTGGAAATAAACATAATTAGATAACATTAACCATTTAGAATATGCTAAATAATCAATAGCTATTTTTTGACATTCAGAACATTTTATTTTCATTACCATTCTCCTTTAGGACCTTGACTGATAGTTAATATATCTAAATTTTCAAATGGTTCAAATGGTATTAATCTTTTTTTAGCTACAACATTAGGTACTTCAAACCAACATTTATCTAAAAATGCTCTACTGTCTTTATACCATTTTCTAAATTTAGAATCTATTTGATTATCTGCATGTGCATTTGGATGAAAAACTGCCACTAATGCTTCCTTACAAAATTTTATTCTACCACCTACTTTTAATGCTCTCATACATAAATCATTTTCTGCTTGTCCTGTTATAAATCTATAATCATAACCACTCAATTCACTCATAAATTTCCTAGAGATACAACCGAAACAAGCAACACGTGGTGTAGTTTTATCACCTATTCTATGGCTACTACTGGTAATACTAAAACTATCACCGTTATCTTCCATTACTGTAAAAGCAGTGATTACTTTATAATCATTGAAGCTTTTATAATATTTATACATAGTATCTAAGCTATCAAATTTTTCATAATCATAAACTGCTTCATCTGCTGTCCAATGAATCAATTCACCTCTAGCTTGTCTAAATCCTATTTCATAACATTGTGCAGGTTTTACTTTACTATAAATATATTTTATATTATCAGCTAAAGGATAATCTGGTTTAACATCACCTACAACAATAAGTTCCCAATTCAATTTATTATCTTTTAAAGAATCGAACATTGTTAACCATAATCTTGGTCTTATTGATGAAGCTACTAGTGATATTTGTATATTCTTCATTATATTATATTTCCCTTAAATGTCAACACTTTATTTTGTCCGTTAAAATTGTATAGTTACAATTCATTAGAATATTTTTCTGTATATTTTTTTCTTTCTTTCTTACTTGCACATAAAAAAATATAATCCGGGTCAGCTGCTACCGATGGTTTTTCTTCATCTGGATGTTTTGGTTTTAATTTACGAAGTTCAATAGTCCATGGTTCTTTTGGCCATGTCATTATCATTCCTATACCAAAGATTACAATAAGAACAAAACCAGTTATTAAAAAACTTAATAATAGTTTATCTACCATTTCCCCACCGGTCCCTGTGTTACAGTTGTTATATTTTCATCTACAAAAGGTTCTAAAGGTAATAAACGTTTTGTTGACATTGTATATTTACGACCTTCATTAAAAGCACCATAACCTTGTTCTACCCAAGCATCTTCTAAAATGATTCTATCTTTAGGATACCATACTCTAAAATCGTGTGTAGCTAAAGGATGGGCACCTAAATGGTCAACATATACGTAAGCGTTCATATCTAACTCTACGACACCACCAGCTTCATATACACGCATTATAATATCATTCTCTGCTTGACCACAAATAAAACGTCTATCATAACCACCAAGTTCTTTATAGAATTTATTACTCAAAACTCCAAAAGGAGCCATATAAGGAGTATGTTGTTGTTTGCCAAAGAAATGATGATTCTTGAAAACATCAAAATGGTCTTCAATAGGTCTCATAGCAATAACACCCTTTTCATTGTTTAAAGCTTTCCAAGAATTATAAGCATTATCTAAATTAGCTTGATTGTTATGGTCATATCTAGCATCATCAGCCGTCCATGCCACTAATTCTCCTGTTGCATGTCTAAAACCAATTTCGTAACATTGAGCCGGTTTTACTGTTGCATAGATAAATTTTGCATGACTTGGTAATTCAAAATCTGGTTTAACATCACCTACGAAAATAATCTCTATAGGTATAGTATTGATTTTGCATGCCTCGATAAATTTTGGCCATATTTTTGTTCGTATTGCAGATAAAACTAAAGATATTTTGTATTCACTCATTTTAAAAAATTTCCTCCATAAAATATTATAAAATTTGCAAAAGCTATTCCTAAATTCATTGCTCCTTTATGATGTTGTCCTATCATTAACGATAATATTCCTGCTACTAAAAATATCACCACTGCTAATGGTTGTATACAATTTAATATAATTAATATTGTAGCTCTCATACTTGTCTAAACCCCCTAAAGTTTACGTCACCTTCGATATATAAATCATCAATTTGTTTACTCATTCTTTTAAAACTATCCTTATAATATCTTTCAAGTAATATTTTGTTAGCCATTGCTAATTCTTTATGCATATCTTTAGTTGTCATATTAGTAAAATTAACTGAAACTAAATCTGAATTCAAATGCTTATTCTCATAAAAATCAGCAACATCTTTTAATAACCCTTTCTTAATGGCATAATAGTATAATTCACTGCCAGGATAAGGTGTAACAGGTCTTATTGTTCTCATCTGTGCATGGTCGTCATATTCTAATAAAAAATCTACAGCTTTATTTAATGTTACTCCATAATCACCTATATTTCCCCACATTAAATTTAAACCAGGACTTATACCTGCATCAATAGTTGCTTGAGTTCCTGCAAGTATCTGCTTAACAGTTAAATTCTTTTTCATATTACGTAAAACATTATCATCCATTGCTTCAACACCGTAATTAATAAAAGAACAACCAGCTTTTTTCATTAACTTTAATAAACTTGGCTTAGCAAAATTATATCTACCATTACAAAGCCATTTAAACTTTAGATTAGATTCTAAAAATGCTTCACATATTTCTTCAGTCCTTCTAACAGAAGACATAAGTAATTCATCATAGAAATAGAAACAAGTGATATGATAATTAGTATTTAACCATTTCATTTCTTCTATAATGTTTTCAGGACTACGTGGTCTGAAGCCTTCATCCAATCTATAACAAAAAGTACAATGAAAAGGACAACCTCTACCAGAAAGTAGCTCTATACAAAACTCATTTTTTTCAGCAGTAGGTAATCTTAATAATCTATAATAATTCATATTAAATAATGCATAAGCTGGTCTTGAAATGGTATCTATATCTTTTATCAATTCTCTACGTTCTGCTTGATGAAATACATTATCTTCTATACAAGCAGTGCCTTTGATTGTTTTAAAAGATTCTTTATTCTTAATAGCTTCAACTATTTCAAGAATAGTATTTTCTCCTTCACCAATAACGGCAACATCGGCCTGTGTTTTTTCTAAAAAATATTTAGGTTCTGGTGCAGGACCATGTCCACCTATTATATATTTAAATTTATTTCTATATTTCGATGCATTAATAGCTTTAGATATAGACATTAATTTCTTATATTGATAATAACCAGCAATTACGCTTACACCTACCATCTGAATATCAAATACTTCTAAACATCTTGTTAAATGTTTTTCAGGATAATGTCCCATATCTTGGTCATATATTATTACTTCATGTCCTGCTTTTTTCAATACAGAAGCAATATAACCTATACTATGAGGAAAATTATGTATATAAGAACCATTGTCATATGTTATAAGTAATATTCTCATTAGTCCCACAAGTTAAAGTAATACTTTTTAAATAAATCAAATCCTTCTTCAAATTTCTTTTTATGAATTGTTTCCCAATTTTCACTAATGTCTTTGTCATCACCATCAAGAGCTTTTGCTAATTGAAAAGCATAAATAATTTTATCCAAAACTAAATCCCATTCCGCTCCTGCTGTTTTTTCATCTTTATATTTTTCCCAAAACTCATTAGGTATTCCATGTTTTATTTCTTTAAGATGTGTAACACCACCAGCAATAACACCTGCTAAATAATAACTAAAATCCCAAGTATCGGCATGACCCCAACCTTTTCTTGCTCTTTGTAATATATTTGGTATCTGCCATTTTAAATTACCAAGTCTATTCCACATTCTATATCTGAAAAAATACCACACTTCAAGATACCAAGGAAAATTTGTTTCTAAATCTTTTTTTAACTCTTCAACTGATTTATATTTTTTACCCATTTTAATCTCCTTTAACTTTCATATATCTTCCTAATTTATCTCTTTCCCTTTTGTCACTATTTAATTTATGTTTTAAAATTGTTTTTTCATTATGTTTATAACCCAATAAACCTTGTCTAATTTTTTCTCGATATTCTGTCGATTTAGGTAATTTTTTACCTAGAAACCATTTAAATTTTTTATTTCTTTTAGCCAAATCGGGTCTTTTTAAACCTTTATTTCTACTTACACCTTTTTGACTTTTAGACATTTTGTTTTTAGTATATTGACTACATATTCTACCATCAGAACCATCACCACCATTCGTATGATTTACTAATATACCTGTATTTAAATCTTTTCTACCAAACAAATAAATTAATTCCTTTTCTAATATACTAGCTTCTTCATTTGTTAAACTTTTTTCTACTTTTATAATAATAGGTTTTAAGTTTCTTTGTTTTAAAGATTTAATTGTATTTTTTAAATGTAAATTGTAATATTTATTATCTAATTTAATATGATGTTTCCATCTTTCTTTATGCCCTTTCCCTACATAAAAAGGTTTAAAAGTATCGGGTTTAATATATAAATAAACATAATATTTACTCATGGAGAAGTTGGTACTCCAAAGAATTCACATTTATCACAAAGTTTTAATAATTTACGTCTACCTTCTTTATGATATTCTATCATTCTTTTTCTTTTGTTGCTATTCCAAATTCTAGATAATTTATTTAAATTAGCATTACCTAAATTACAATATTCTTTATGATTAAATCTCACACAAGGAAAAACATTACCATCCTTAGCTATAGCCATATGATTTAATAAATCTAAACATATTCCCATTTCAGGAACAGTTACTTTTTTTTCATAACTAAAACTACCCATAGGATTATGTAATATACGAGTTGCTATAATACATCTATATTTTTTAGCTAAATCATACCATCTTGATTTACAATATAAATTACCATCTAAATCTACACATGGGATTACATCTATTTTCTTAATAGCTAATTTATTTAAATCACCTAATAATCTTAATACTACTAAAGGTTTTCTATCTTTCTTCAATTTTAAGAATTTTTCAACTATCTCATATTGAGCATCACCATCTTTATCTTCTTGTATAACTGAAATTGTTAATGTATCTAGATTATCAATAATCTCATCTGCTTTTTCTAGTAACAAAATAGCATTAGTATTAAAACCTGTAATTTGTTTCTTAAATAATTTTATAGCTTTTCCAAGTTTTGGATATAATGTTGGTTCTCCATTATTATGTAATTGAACAACAATACGTGAAGGAAGTTGTTCAGCTATTTTTTTAACTAAACTTATATCCATATCACCATATTCTTTAATTATATCTGGATTCTCTTTATCTCTCTTACGTCTACCACACATCCAGCAGTCTTTATTACATCTGCTAGTTAATTCTATATTTACAGTTGTTAAACAATTAAAACTATTCATTATTTCTCCTGCCAAAAAACCATTTTGCAAGTTTTACAAAAAAAGTTCATTTCTTTTTCATAATCTAATTTAACATAATTTCTATGTATATGTTTACATATAAATATTTTCATTTGATATTGACATTCTGTAAAAAAATCATTTACTCTAACATTGTTATACATATTATTATATTTCGGTTATATCAATGATTAATTTGTTAGTCATTATTTCTAGTTTATCTATACATTTTTTACAATAAAAGAAAACAGAAATTACATTGCCTCTTGGGATAGCTGTTCTATCTTTATCTGTTTTTGTTATCTTACCACCATCATTACTTACAATTATTTTATCATCATCAAAATAATCTATTTCTCCATCAGTGAAATTTATTTCTAAACCTTGTTTTTTAAAATCTTCTAATTCGGTTTTATATTCACTAATGGCATCATACCAAAAAACTACACACTTCTTTCCAATATGTCTTTTAAATAATTTAAATATTTTCATTTCTACCTCAACATTCTTTTTAATTTGAATTCTCTACTTACTTGATGATGTAAAATAACAGGATCCAATTTAACTAAAGGCTCTTGATTCTGAGGTCTAGACTTTATATAGCAATAAGATAATGGTAAATCAAATATTTTTAAATCGTGATTAGGTAATATTCTTTCTAAAACTTTCTGTTCCCATATTTTTGTTTTAATAGCTTCAGCATACCATTCTCTACATAAATCTTTAGTCTTATCATTACTTCTAAAAAACATTGTTCCTGTTAATAATTCTTTAACATTACTATCTTTATAACCATACCATGTTTTCCAATCTAAAGTATGGAAAGCAATATCATATTCTTTAGGAATTGTTTCGAATAAAATAGGTTTTTGTTCTATTGTAGCATCTGCATCTAAGAAAACTAAATCCATATCTGCATTTGTTAAATTATTAAGGATGTTCAATATGATTTTAGGCTTCTCTGCTACATTTCTATGCCAATTACCATAATTCATAGCTCTAATTGTACAAGCACATAATTTAAATTTACCAATTGACTTTGTAAAATAGTCATTACAAATTTGCTCATACATAGTTTTATCAGTAAAGAAAGCTCCAAAGACCAAATTATTCATAACAACTCCCACATAGTTTTTGTTCTTTAACTATTTCACTACCTTTTGTTTCCCATTCTTTATAATTCTTTTTACCCATAAGTTTTGTTCTATAATTAAATCTTTCTTGCTGGGTATTGAATATTTTAGTCTCGCTACGTAGTTGTCTTTCTTGTGTTTTGAGATAGTAATAAACTTTATATCTTGTTTTAACTACTACTTTATTACAACTCTCTCTCGACTGTGTAGTTTTGTTACATTTGTCGCATTTAAACATTGGCTCCCCCATTTTTATCTTCTTTATCTAGTACTTCCTCAAATAATTTCTTATAGTCTATTTTTTCAAATTGATATAGATTACTAATTGTCGAAACATTCCATATTTTTATATCTTTTTCTTTTTTATAAACATCACAATCTTCTACACTTGTTTTTAAATGACCATTAAGTTCATAGTATACATGTTTTTGACCAGCACCAGAAGAACGAATATTATATTGTTTTAATTTATCTTGATAAAAATGTGTATTTGTATTACCATAAGAAGGAGAACCATAATCATAACCAAGTAAAATTATATCATTATAACCTTCTGCAACAACTACAGATAAAGCAAATACCCCCACAAATCCTTGTTCACCTATAAACATTAAATTATCTTTTATTGCATTTTTGCCAACATATTTAGATGTTTCTCTTGTTGTTTTATAGATAGTTATATCTTTTTTTAAAGGAAACAAATTGACTCTATATCTTGCAACTAATTCAACACCCTGCTTCTTTAATTTTTGCAGTTCAATCATTTCATGTTTAAAGAAGGCTGGGTCTACCCACAATTGTCTTGTAGGTAAATATGGCATAAATTTAAAGGCAGAATTCAATGACCATATGGTTCGACCTTTAATTTTATCCCATAACCCCAGCTCTATTCCCTCTTTAATACTATATCCACCGCCAATAATTATTACTTGTTTATTTCTTTCCATAGTTTTCTTTCCAAAAAGAACAGAATTTATTGACAGTACAATATTCAGTACACTTTAAATCAACCCCTGTACGTTCTACCACTCTTGCTTCATCTTTTGCTTTAACATTAGCTTTAATCCATTTCTTTGCCGATTCATCAGTATCCAATACTCTACTAGCAGTCTTGTTTTGATTTTTATATACAGCAAATTTGGTTTGCTTCTGCCATCTTTCTGTTGCTGAACAAATAGGTAATTCATCATCTGCTAAAGGCATTGCATCTTTATAGATTATTACTCTTTCATTAACAAAATCTTCTTGTTCTTCGAAAGTCCATAAAGGTATTTCTTTTCTTATGAAAGGTATTTTTGGATAGTCATTATACTTAAATACTTCGTTTTTACGCCAATCTCTTAATATAGCATTAATATAAGCTTTATCAACTCTTATATCTTTTTTACGCAGTAACCAAGCATAACAATTTAATTGTTTAATCCAATCTTCCTTATCACCAAAACTCAATGACCATACAGAAGTAATCTTATAATCTTCAACTGAAAATCCTGCATCTGCATCATACAAATCCATTTTGCCTACAACTGTCATACCATCTACTTCTTGTGTTATTTTTTCTTCTACCATTCTAGATTTATTTTTTTCATCTTTAATGTTAGAAAGAACATAATGATAAGCATTACCAGTAACTCTCCAAATATGATTTGAAACATCTTCTTCCATTTCCTTCCAATGTCTTACAGATAGGATCCTAGTACGTGGTGGATTAATGAGAGTAGTAACTCCCAATCTATTTGGGTCAGAGGTTGTGATGTCATAAGTTAATTTATTTATAACATCAACAAAACTCTGTGGTAAATTATAAGTATTTGTTAAACGCATGAATTTTCTCCTTATTCATCCAATAATTTATTTAAGTTGTTAAGAACCTTATTTGCTTTCAAAACTGCATTTGTAACTCCTACCTTTTCAGTATTGAGTTTATCAATCTTTATAGTTTTCTTTTCTAGTTCTCTTGTTGCTTTTTCAATACCTTTTGTTAATTCTGTTTTAACCTTTTCAAAAATACCTAATGCATTTTCAATAATCTTTATACTTTTCATCTCTTCTCCTTAGTTATTGTTCTTTAATTTTACAATTTTTAAACCTTTGTTCCATGGAACAGTATTTTTCCTATAACAGATATAGCACATTTTAGAACCATTTTCCCAAGTTGATTTTAATATCTGTTTATTACATTTAATACAATTATAAATCTTTTTAGTAATTCCTCCTTTCCAATTATTATTATATTCACCATCATGTCTGCAAAATGGACAACAACAATCTTTTTTATGATTATTTGATGTGTCCTTTTTTGATTGTCTTATTTTTTCTTTTGTTTCTTCTGTACGTTTAATACCTAAACAACTTTCAGCAATTAATCTTATATTTAATAATCTATTTTTCTTTAATAAATCTAAATATGTTTGTTCTCTTTTAATTAATTCATTTTGAGAACATAATTCCCAAATACAAAAATATAAATCATTACTATAATGATAGAGAATCTTATTAATCTTATAATTCCAATGCTTTTTAGATAACATACAGTTTCTATGTTCTTTATATCTTTTATATAAATTAGCAGAAGAACCAATATAAATACAACCTGTATTTTTACTATAAATCATATAGATGCCAGATTTGTTTTTATAATCTTTATCTATATTTTCGATTATTTGGATATTTACCATTTAAAAATTCTTACCGTGTTTCCTAGGACGTGTTTTATTGAATTTAAGTTTTGCTATTATAGCATCTTTTAGATTCCATTTTCTAGCTTCTGCAAAATCTAAAATTCTTATTAAAGCATCTGCCAATTCTTCTTCCGCCCCAGTAAATTTTGGAATTTTATCGCTTTTAGGATTATCATGACGTAAATATTCTAAACATTCTGATAATTCGCTATGAATTAAAGCAATTAATTCACCATCATTTCTTTCATTATCCCAAAAACCTTTTTTAATTGCTAATTGGTGACATTCTTTTTGTAGTTCTTTTATAGTTTTCATTTAAAACTCATATTCTATTACGATAGGTTTGTTTGCTAATCTATATTCATTATTCATCATACTTGCATTAACAAATGTGGTACCGTTTATTTTTGTTTGACCATAATCTGGATGTATATGTCCAAATATATGTAACTTAGGTTTAATTTCATTAATTCGATTTAATAAATCTTTACACCCTACATGTTCTTCTCTAGGAAAAAATGTTCTATCTAGAATTCCATAAGCAGGACCGTGTGTAATAAGTATATTTGTATCATCTGGTATCATTTGCCAAAATTCATTTATCTCTTGACCTCGTTCTGACATATATGACCAATTATTAAACATAGGTGTTACTGGCGAACCCCAGATTTTTATACAATCTATTTCACAACCAGAATTCTCTAAATAGTGAACACTGTGTAAATGTGTTCTTACTACATTAAGAGGTGTTGTATCGATATAACTATCATGGTTACCAGCTACCACAATTTTATGCTTATGTGGTAGACTGGCCATCCATAGATTGAAATCTGTGAGTTCGCTTGATAAAGAAAAAGCATCTATATCACCTGCATGGATTAAAATATCCCCATCAGGTATCTCTAATCGGTGATAATCATTATGTGTATCTGATATACAAACAATTTTCATATTATATACTTGTTTTGGACTTTTTAACATAAGGACTTATTTTATTATAAAGTCTCTTTGTGTCTAATACGTCATTTCTACAATGTTTGAGAGTAACATCAAAAGCCCATTGTTCTCCTCTTATACAACCATGTGTGATAGATAATGATAATTTATCTTTATTTGTCTTACCTGTTAATGTTCTAGAAGCATGTCCTAAGTTATTATATCTTAACTTAAATTTGTTCCATAACATTTTACAAGTGTCTTGCTGAAACATCTTACCAAACTCTGGGAATTCAACTTCACAAATAACTGCTCTTGTTCTGATAAATTTCAAATCAAATAAAGAACCGTAATGAGTTATCACCCAATCATAATTACTTAATTTCGCAACAAGAGAAGTTAAAATTCTTTTATCTTCTTTAGTATTAACATTTCTCTTGATTGATTTATATAATTTAATATCATTAGCAGTAATACAATCTTCTTCTAGCTTATTCGAATCTAAATCTAATAAACACCAACAAATCATTATACCGAAATCTGCATTTAAATCTTCAGTTTCGATATCTAAAATACATGTTCTATCAATATCTATGTGATTATATTTATCATAACATCTAGGATGTTCTAAACCATTGTGTTTAGAATGTCCAGGTAAAGGACACTTCCATTTAGCTCTTTTTACTATTTCAGCTTTAGTCATTTTTGTTATGTTAACCATGAATGATTCTCCTTTATAAACAACTTTTTATACTTGTAAGAATATTTAAATAATAATTTATCCAATAATCTCTATTAAAATTTGCTCTACTATTACAATGTCTACAAACAGTAATTAGATTATTTTTATTATTATTTGTCTTATCATAATCTATATGATGAATTGATAAAACTTCACCAAATACAATAATAAACTCTTCTTCTGTTATATTACAATTTTGACAAGTATAATCATCTCGTTGTTTAATTATTTTTTTTAAATTCTTATCAAATTCAATCGTATAATCTGAATTCTCATATGGAATACCCGTTCCACCATGAGAAAGACTTTGTTCTTCTCTAGTTTTCAAAGAATGTTTTTTACCATAAAAACCATTTTTTTCTTTTGTAGCGTTAAAATTTGGTCTTTTACATACTTTTCTAGCACAACGTTTACATCTACAAGACATTAACCATATCTTTTTACCGCAATCTTTACATTTATTATTATGTGTTTTTCCATGCTTATAATTATTTTTATTACCAATTTTAACACAAGAAACACATTTACCCGATTTAGAAGATTTACTTATTTTTATTTTGCATAGATAACAGTTTCTCATAAATGACAAACTTCTCCATCACTACATTTAGGTTTACGTCTTAAAACACCTTCTTTACTACCATCTCTAAAAACGGTTATCCCTTTGCATCCTAAACGCCATGCGGACATGTATATATTTTTAATATCATCAACACTAGCTTCGTTAGGTAGATTAATGGTTTTAGATATACTTCCATCTAGCCATTTTTGCCACTGTGCTTGTATTTTTAAATGCCATTCCGGTGCAATATCATGTGCTGTTCTTACATATTTTGACTTATAGATTTCTCTAGTTTCAGTCATTACACCTACTGTAAGATGTCTTTCAAATGTAGTATCAAATATAGGTTCAATACCGCTACTACAATCTGCTATTAGACTTAAAGAACCTGTAGGTGCTATGATTCTTTTCCAAAAACAGTTCTTAGCTAATTTGTCAGTTACATCTTTATAAACTTCTCCAATTTCATCTATAAATTTTAAACATTCATCACTATCATAATAGATACCTAATTTAATTAAACAATCAGCAAAACCCATAATACCAACTCCAATAGGATCCAATTCTTTCATTGTTTTAGTTATTTCAGGTAAAGGATACCAGCTAATAGCATTATTATTTCTTAATGCCCTTACTGCTAATTCTAAACTTTTTTTAAACATCTTAAAGTCGAATTTGTTATATCTTACCATTTTACTGATATTTATTGAACCTAAACAACATGCACCGTAATTTGGTAAAGGTACTTCACCGCAAGGATTAGTCGATTTGATTTTTATCTTAGGAAACAATTTGTTATCTTTATTAATTCTATCATAAAATAAAAATCCTGGGTCTCCACTATTCCAAGCACTAAAACAAATCACATCAAATATTGTTTTAGCATTAATTGTACTCCAAACAGCATTATCTTGTGGGCTTTTTAATTCTATTACATCACCTTTTTCAACACTTTCCATAAACTTATCACTAACTAAAACTGATATATTAAAATTAGTTAATTTATTAGTCAATTTACTTCTAATAAATTCCATGATTTCTGCATGTTCAAAATTTAGAACACCCATTAAAGCACCACGTCTAAATCCTCCTTGTTTAACAACACCAGTAGCAGTATCGAATAATCCCATAAATGATACTACTCCACTAGATGTTCCTCCACCAGAGAGAGGCGAATCTTTAGGTCGTAATTCACTAAAATTCATACCTACTCCCCCACCATTTTTGAAAATCATAATCATATTATTTAGAGCAGTGCCTATGCTTTCCATATTATCATTAATAGGTAATACGAAACATGCATGAAGCATTCCTTTTTTCGAACCTGCGTTACGAAGACAAGGTGAGTTAGGTAGAAATATACCCTCACTCATTGCTCTCTTTAATTTCTTTTCAAATTGTGTATCTCCTAGAGATAAAGCATTTGCGACACGTTGAAAAACATCACTAGGTGTTTCTCCAGTGTGACAGTATCTAGTTTTTAATAAATTTTTAGCATTTTTACTTAAAGCCATTTTACAATTTCCTCTCAAGATTTATTCTACAATGAAGTATGAAAACTTGTTCATCATTACGCTTTATCCCTATAATTAAAGCTGGTTCTTTATTCATTGATAAGGCTTGACCCCAAATCTTATTAAGTAAATCTTTTGTAATTCGAAATCCTTTTTTTTCTGTATACTTGACTTCGATACAAAATTCATCACTCTTTATGTCAAGGGGGTCAAACCATATACTACCGGAAGCAATAGTTTTTTGTGCTACATTTTCAAACTTTCTTCCTTTATTTTGTTTACTTTGTTTCTTGATTTTCATTTCTAGGTCTGGCTTTCACTTTTTCAATCTTCAAATGATCCATAACTCTAGTCATGTTTGTTCTAATATTGTGTAGCAATTTAGTTTGTAACAACGCTATCTTAATATTTGCTCTTCTAAACTCATCATCAGTAATAGGATTCTTTAGGTCTGCAATTCTTTCTTCAAACTTATTAATTTCTTCATATAAATCAACTGTACTAATCATTTATTTCTCCTTTAATTTGTTTTACCTGTCTCTAATGCAGGTGTTTTTTTACAAAATGTTTTAAAATTTTTATCAAACTCTTCTAGTACTTCTATCCTTTTTATTGCATAATCCTCCTTATTATGATGTGCAATTAACGTTGATAATTCATCAGTATTTTTACAAAATGTACTATGTTCAAGTAAATCCAATTTATCCTCGAATATTACAATATAACTTCTCATAGGTTCCTCCTTTCATTAAAATAAGGTAAGTTGGCCACTCAACACAGTTTCAATATCTCCCCACTTTAAAGCTTTGAATATAGTATCTGCTTTCATTAAAATATTTCTTCTTACAATTTCTATCCAATCAACCTTACAAATATTTTTAAATTGAACAAGTATATTCTCTTCATCTTTTATTGCTACTACATTGATAGCTTTTTCATTTTTATCAAACCCATAAGGCTTGATATAAATATAATAAAATAATTCACCTTTTGTGATTTTAATTTTCTTAAATAATAATTTTGAATTTTCATATGCTCTAACAAAAATTGGTATATTTATATAAACTTTATTGGCTATTTTACAAGGAAAAGCAATTTCTGTTAAAGGTAATGTTTCAATTCGTTTTTTTTCTGCTCTTATCCATTCTTCAATATCATTTTTATTAACTTTATTTAATATTTTTTCTATTAGTTCTCTTTGAAAATAAGCTTCATATTTACTACTAGAACTTCTTTTTATTTCCATTCCTTTTATTTCTAGTTTAACACCTTTATCTGTTTCTATATAACCATAATAATGACATTTACCTAAGATTAATATTTTTTGAAACATTCCTTCACTTTCAAAATTAATATCAATATCTGTTTTATTATAGTTCTCAATAGCCCAATCATTAACTAATTTATTTAGAAAATCAAGTTCATCCATATTAGAAGTATAAACTAGAGCATCAGTATCTGTATAATGAACCTTATGATTTGCTTCTTCTAAATGGTCTTCTACGTATTTTAATAATTCTCGGGATAAAAATGTTATAGATGAGGCTATTTTGAAATTAAATAATCTGAAGGTGGGAAAAGCCATAACTCCATAAAGACTATTTACTAAAGCTTTTATAGCATCATATTTCTTTTTAATACGGTCAAACTCTACACTCTTAATATCTAAATGTTTCATTTCTTCTTTAATAGAATTTTTTTTGCCAATCAAAGAAGAAGATAAATAAGGTAATAAAGCAGTTCTGTCTTGTACTACATGAATACCATTTACAGTTATTGTTTCATCTGTAGGTTCATCCTTTATATTTCGACTGTCTAAACAAAAATTTATTAATTGATTAGGATACATACTAGCAACATCGGCTTTATATACATTTCTAAATACACCTACATCAGCACGTCTATATGCTCCTTGAAGCTCTTCATTAGAGGTTTTCTGTTGTCTATTAGGTAAAACCATCTTTCGTTTACCGGCTTCTTTTAAAACAATAATATCAAGTATTTTAGAATTAGCTAATAAGTCTTCCCATAAACAACCAGCAAATGTTCTTATTTCATCATTATATTTTAAAATACCAAACATATCCTCTAGTTTTTTTAAACGTAGAACATCATTAATATTTTTACCTTTAATAGATGGGTCTAAAACTCCAAATGAATCTTGTTGCCAATGTTTTTCATTTAAATACTTTTGTGCTATTTTATCTAAAGCATATGATTGTTCTTGCATATAAACACGTTTAAACATTAACATGTAATCCATTATACTGATACCAGCAGGATACATGTTATCTTTATCACCATAACGCATTTGTCCTATAGGACTAATTCTTTTACCAAAATCTGTTATTCTATTAGCTAAATAAGTATAATCAAAACTTACATTCCAACCTAATATAATATCTGGTTTTTCCATTTTAATATACTTAATCATATCATCTAATAAATCTTGTTCTGTCTTACCATTGTCTTGATAATCACCTAAATACCAAACGTCTGTCTTTTCTGTAGCAGAGTTGTATATACTTACACAAGATACAGGATATTTAGCTTCTTTTGGATCGGGCATTTCTGGTGTCAAAACTTCTATATCAATGAACAAATATTTTGTAGGACTTGGTTCTATTGTCTTAACTTTATCAATCAAATATCTTTTAGAAAATTGTACATCTGATTCATAGAACACTGTTCCTTGTTTCTGTCTTACTTCTTTAGGGTGAGTACAAATTATTTTATTTACTTTTTTATTATCATAGGTATCAAATTTACCATTTTGGTCTATAACATAATAATAAGGATAAAATGATACATCTTCTTTTATAGAAAGAACTCCTTTATCATCTCTATTAAATAAATAAACCTTTCTACCATAACTATGTATATTTTGTAATTGCATTATTTAGCCAAATGTCTTTCCCTATCCAAATTTTTTAAAGTGCTTTGAAATACTGAAATTATTTTTTCACAAGCATCACGTCTACTTACAAAAACATTTCTTATTCTTCTATAAATACTTACTTGTTTTACTTCTTCTGCTAAAGAGGTTATTAATTTAGTTGCTCTCTGCATACGTTTCTTTTCTGCTAAATCTTCTTCCTTATTTAACTTGTACATTTCTCCAGTCATAGCAACAGAGTTTAAGTTTTCGTAGATACCTACCATTTCACTCATAGCACTAGTAATTTCATCACCTGAAGTTAAAGCACCATTACGTAATAACTCACCATAATATTCTATACGTTCAAATGTTACTGTATATTCACCTAATAATCTTGTTAAACTTTCTTCATCTTGAAAATATAATTCTATTTCTTTATAATTCATAATTTCCTCACTTTAATCTTTTCCAAATTTCTATTTCTATTTTCTTCCAATCTTTATCTGTAAGAGTAGCAATAAAATTATCTTTTCCTACTCCTTCTTTCTCCCCAAATTTATAAGTATTTCCTGCACGTTCTATTATATTAAATTGTAATCCTGCAAAGAATAAAGATTTATTATTATCAATATGACCATTCAAATAAAAATCAACACTTGTTTTTCTAAATGGTTTACCTTTTTTATTTTTAACACAGTTTAAAAATATTTCTATACCGACTCTTTCTTTTTCTACTTCTATAGGTTTACCCGCTCTAAATTGTACTCTAGTATTATACATATGTTTAAGAGCATGTCCGCCAGGAGTAGTATATGGATTACCATACATTACTCCAACTTTTTCACGAAGTTGATTTATAAAAATCATTGTTACTAATTTATCACCCAATGCACTATATATTTTTCTAGTGATTAATGAATTAACTCTAGCAGATAAAGCCATTTGTACTTTTTCGGTTTCCCTTTCTGCTTCACCTATAGGTATCAAACTAGTTACACTATCTATAACTACTAAATCTACCTTAGGTATTATCTCCATAAATAAATCACCGGCTTGCTCTAAAGTTTCAGGATATATTATAAGTAAATCTTCATTCTTTATACCTAATTGTTCACCCCAATCTTTATCATATGATTTTTCCGCATCAATGAAAGCACATAATTTACCTTGTTCTTGAAATTTCTTTATAATATAAAGAGCAAAGGTTGTTTTACCAGATGATTCAGCACCAAATAATTCTATTCTATGTCCACCCTCACTCAAACTAATTCCTCCATCAATTACAAAATCAAAAGCAAATACACCAGTTCTTAATTTTGGTTCTTTATGTAATTCACTGGCTCGTTTAATTAAAAAACCAGCTTTATTTAGTTCTTTTTGGAGTTGTTCTATTTTTTTCATATACCCTCTGTTTAGGTTTTTTTGGTATTAAAACTGTGTTATTTAATTTATTTCTACAAATAGCACAAAGATATTTTTCATCATTAATACAAACTTCACCTTTTTTATTACAACCATATCTGTTTACTTCCGTTTCTTTAGTACATTCAGAACATTTAACTTTTCTAGACATTTATCAATACCCTCCATCATTTTTTCGAGACTTGTTTTCTCTGCTAAAACAAATCCCTCTGCATTACACCAACTACAGAATTTACTATCAATAGAACCTTCCCATTCGTGACAACATTTACCACAGTGCCATAGAGGCATTATTTTTCTCCTTTTCTACCTATAGGACAATGCTTACGTATTTGCTCTTGAGCAGTTGGGTTTAATTTAGCGATACGTTTCTCCAATTTTCTTGTTTTATTCTTTATTCTTCTAGCACTTGCTGAATAAGCTTGGTATTTCTTTTTTACATTTTCGCTTGTTTTACCTTGTCCCATTATTCAAATACTCCATTTAATGCTAATATCATAGCATCAATTATATCTTCATCATCAAATTGTAAATTTAATTTCTTAATAAACTCTTTTTGTATTATTTGTTTTTTTGCATTACCTTTAAATCCTAAAAACTTTCTAGCACTAGTGGCTAAAATAAATCTCTTATCTTGTATACCAATCATATGACCCATAGCATAAACATAACCTCCCAATCTAGATAACATTTGAAAAGTTTTAACATTTTTACTATAAAAAGATTCTTCTACAATTAGTATATAATTTTTCTTTAATAAACCAGAAAATATTTCAATATACTGATTATATTTAAAATATTTATCAGTTGTTTTTATATCAATAAAACTATAATTAAAAGTTATATAATCTGGATCCGTAATAGCTAAACACCAACCTGTTCTACTAGCGGTATCTACACCCATACATTCAATAAAAGGTATTACTTTTTTACCGAATATTTTTTCTAATTTCTTAGTTTTGATTTTTAACATTTTTCTCCTACTTCCATACGATACACTCTTGGCACCAATATACATAAGTTGATTTATCTTTATCAAAGAGTACTCGTTCTAATAATCTTTCTTTATTACAACCATCACAATGAAGTTTTTCTAAAGCTTCATCTAATTCTAAATTCATTTCTTTTCGTTTCTTATTACTCATTACACTGATAGTAGGACTACCAGAACTAGTTATATATACTTTAACAATTCCAGTAGCCTTTTCTATCATCCTCATGTCTACCCATTTGCCGAATCGTTTTCTACGTTCTTTTGTTGAGTATTTAAGTTGTGATTTTTTTTCCATTTTCTAAATTCCTTCATTATTTCTTCGAAACTTACAGGTTTAAAACCCCAAACATCAACACCAACGTTTAACAAATAAGATTCACAGTTCTTTATTTGATTAAATTTCCATTTTTCATGAACATGACCAACAATATTTAATTCATATTTGCTATCTGCATGTTTAGGATTATGAACTAAGCATATTCTTTGGCCAGCATATCTTATAACGATTTTTTCTATATTGGTTTTTAACGAGTTATTTCTATCATGGTTACCCTTAACAAATATGAAATTACCGTTTAATTGATTAATGAAATAATCTGCTTTTTGTGGTAGACCTTCTCCTTTTTTACCACCTGAACTATTTCTAAAACAAAAATCACCTAAGTAGAATACACTATCTTCCTCTTTTACCCTAGAGTTGTGATTACGAATAAGTACTTCATTCATATTCTCAACATCCTTAAAAGGTCTTTTGCAATATTTGATTATATTGGCGTGGTTTAAATGGTAATCTGATGTAAAAAATGTTTTCATAATTTCTTCTTTCCCATATACTTTGATTTAAACCATTTTATATAATTTTTTATGTCTCCTTTCTCAACTATATAATGATAAGCTATTCTGTGGATTAAACCATGTAATGAATTCGTTAATTTTAATTTGTTATCCCTTCTGTTATTATTAGTATCTAAATCTATATGATGAGTAATTATATGTTTATATTTATTACAACATGCATTGGAGCAATATTTTCGGTGTTGTTTTAAATTACTAGGTGTCATTCTTATTGAAAATATTTTTTTGCATGTTAAACATTTAATTTTCTTATCTTTTAAACTTGGATGATAACATTCTACAGAACAATATTTTTGTTTTAAAAAACACTTAGTAACCCAAAATACTTGATGACACTTTTTACAGTATTTCTTTGTTCTTTTTTGTTTTTTCATTTAAAAATTATTATATTTCTCCATTCTTCTCTAATGCTTCATCTTCTCGTTTATCTAAATATCTACGTCTAAATTCATCTGCACAATGTTGCGAAGCATAAACACAATCATGTAACGTAGCATATTCAGTTTTTCTTGTACTCATAAAATGTTTCATTAACTTATATATACAATACTCCAATTCACCTTTACTATCAAAAGCTGGTAATCTAACAAATAAATCATTGAATTTTTGTCTTTCTTCTAATTTAATATATGGCACTATTATCTCCTTTGAAGAAATAATTCACGAATTTCTTTTCTAATAATTCATCAACGGATGAAACTATTACTGAAGCAAAACAAGCAAGAAAAGGATGTTTTATATATATATCTTCAGTAGTAATCATAATTATAGGAATATGTTTATCCCATGCCCAAGCAAGTTCGCATATAGTACCTGTTAAAGGTCGAGATTCACCAAATGTATCCATATTTACTATAATTAAATCAGAACTAGTTACACTTCTATAATCACGATGTATAATAGCATTAGGTGGAGTATCTGATTTGAGACCATCACCTGTAATTGATTCAAAGTTTTTACCATTCAATGGGTCTAACCAATTAATTGGATATCTTTCACCATAACCTTTCCAATCATCATAATGCTCTCTAATTCGTTTACGCCATCCTGCACATTCTTCTATTTTATTTCCTTGTATATAACCTGCTAAATAGATTTTGAACATTTTGCCTCCATTTTGTGTAAACATTCTGCTTCAGCCCAAGCTGTGTTGCCATCTTTAAATCTTATTTGATAAATAGGACAAGCACTATAATCTCCAAATCCCCCTACAATCTTTTCATCTTTATCAATCACTGTAACTTCTCTTTTTCCTTGATAAAAATCACTATTATGAGAAAGTAATACTTTTTCATTTAAAACAAAAGTATGTGCTTTTCTCTTTTTGTCTATATAAGCATCTCTACATGCACCACATTCATAATCGAAAAAAAGAAATTTTCCGCAAGTCTCGCAATGAAACATTTTATACCCCCTCTTCATCTACTCGTTTTAATTCTTTACTATTCCAATCATAGAATGTTGGAATTTTATGTTTACCAGATGAAGATTTTCCTTCTCTAATTTTCATTGGTAAAAAATAACTTCTTGTAGAATCTCCTTCAACTTCATATAGAAACTTACAAACAAATGAAGGAAAGAATTTAACCATATCTTCAGCAAAGAATTTACCATTATCTCTTAATTGTACAAACACTATTAATAAACCACCATTTCGTTTTAATTGCTGTGAAAAATATTCAAATAATTTATCAGTATTAGCATAGTCTTTAGGTAACAACCAATCAATGAAAGTGATTCCATCTTTCTCTAATTCAATATGTTCTGGGCTATAATGTTGGTCCCATCTAAAATCTCCTTCAACTAAACCTAATTGTTTTGCTATTACTGAAAATCTATTACCACTTTCTAATGTAATGTAATATGGTCGTATATTTTGTGTAACAATAGCTTTGACCATATTCATTGCTATATGTGTCTTACCCTCACCTGTTTTACCACCTATAACAATCATATCTCCATATCTAAAAACTGCTCTATCATAGAAATAAGGAAATTTAAAAGATATTTCTTTTCCTGCATCCATGAATTCTTCTTTCCATGATGCTTTCCTAATGATATGGAATACTCTTCTTCTTTTAACAATATATTGTTGTTGGATTAAGAAACTTAAAGCATTATCTATCGTTTTCTTTTTAAAACCTAAAGCTTCTCTAATATCACGTTCAGTAGCTTCATTATCAGGAACTATTCTAATATATTCTAATACTTTTAAAGCAATTCCTTGTAAATCGAAGTTGTCATATTTGCCTAAACTTTTAACAATGGTATCGAATTCACTTTTAGGTAACGCAGGTGTTATCATATGTCTATTAACAATATCCATTACAAATTCAGTATCTTTGATATTTAATTTCTGTCGCATAACTCCACCAAACTTAACTAAGAAGTTATTACGATTACCTTTACCAATGACTTTAATATCATCTAAATTTTCATTCTTAATATCTTTCTTAATTTGGTCTTCAAAAGATAAAGAAGATATTTGTTTTGTGCCATTCTTTTTAATAAATTTCTTAATGTCATTAGACATTTTTGGAACATTATCCATCTGCAAGAATTTACGAGGAATATCATTAATAACGGAGGGACAAATAACAACTTGCCCTCCGTTATTTTCTATGTCAATATGAATTCCTTCAAAATCAAAACATGTTTTGGATAAATCAGATTCATATTGAAAAAAGTAATGATAACCATTGGTAGTTTCTTGTAATACACCTTTATAATCTTTAAATAAATCAACAACTATTTTAGGAATATTTTTTGAGTCTATATCAATTACTGTAACATTACTACAATGTCCAGTTTTTAAACCCATATTAATACCTACCTTAAGCCATTGTTTCCATTCACTAGCATCTTTGTGAAGCTTTTTAGTCCACTCTTTCTCAATAGGTATTTTACCACCTTTTTGAATAGGTACTAAATCAAAGTTGTTAGCTACAAAAAATGAAAAAATATCATCAAGTGAAACTTCAGGTTTTGTAAATTCTACTTCAGTTTTAACTGTAATAGTACTTGATGTTTCTGACTTTATCTTTATAGGTTTTTTGATATATTTATAAACCATTTTATTCCTTATTTTAATTTGCTGATATATTTGTTAAAAACTACATCTATTAAATTCTCAATATTAGCTTCAGTTATAACGGCACCCATTGCTATTAAAGTTTCTGCTGTTATCTTCCCCACCTCTATCTTCTGACCTAATGTAATAAACTTAGTATCTATCGTTACAGCAGGTTTTGCTACAACAGATTTTGTTACAACAGGAGCAGTTGTTTTTGCTTCTTCTTTAACTGGTTCTTTAGCAACTGTTTTTTGCACTGGTTGTGCAACTGCTTGTCCGTCACCCTTACTTATTGATGTTAAATACTTTGTTGCACCCCTACTTTCAAATTTTAAATTAACAGAATCACCTATCTTAATTCCTTCAAGAGAAATCTTATCTGTAAGTTTATACCAAGTAGCGGTTTTTAAATCATCACCCACACAAATCATTTGTTTGTTTGGACTTTGTTTTAAAAAATTCATCTGATTCCTCCTATTGTGCTGTTCCTACAAACTTCTCTTCCCATGATTTTAAGAAATAACCCGAACCATCTTGATATTTACCAATAGGTTGTCTTGCACCACATTCACGACAAAGGAATTCAGTATATTTATACTGTTTTTCTTTTGTGATTCTAGTAACTAAAGATATTTCTTCCTTATCACACATACCGCATTTACCATCAAATTCTAATAATACTCCAGCATCACGAATTACATCTTGAAAATCTGCACCTTCAAAAGTAGCTTCAATATTAGTCTTTGAATTTAATACCATTTTTACTTTTAGTTTCATTTGTTTCCTCCTTCCGTTTTAATTTTTATCGAAATTTAATTCTTCGATTAAGTTATGTGTTACTTTAAAACAGTAAGTGCAAATACGTTCATTGCCTACTAAAAAATGTTCCTCTTTTGAATGTATAGGCTCTTTACATTCTTTACACCAACCGATTATTTTTTTACTTTTGGTCTGATTCATTATAGGTATCCGTGTCACGCCTTTCTGCGTTCTTATAATTTTTATGCCAAGTAAGATAAACTCTAATAACAGTATCAAAAATATCTTCTTTTTTTATATCTACCCAATCTGAGTTACCCATTTTTGCTAATAAATCAGAAACTTCTACCATAGGTTCACGTTGAAATATTCCTACAGGTTTTTCTCTATTTAAATCATCTTGTATCCTATAATTTGTAAATTGGTTTTTAAATTTTTCAAAGAACTCTGTTTTTAACTTAACACTTGTATCTATAACATCTATTAACCCTCTTTCTTTAAGAAAAAATCCTCTTTTAAGCCATAATATATAACAATAGGTAGCAATTTTCAGTAAATCTCTTTCTCTTGCTAAGTTTTTAAATCTAAAAGTATATTTATCCATTGTTCCTATAAGCCAATTATGTCCATACCTATCAAACAATACATCAGTACTTTCTTTTTCAGCAGAAAGGCCGTATTTCTTACCTCCGTAAATAAACTGGTCTTGCATTAAAAATAAGAAAGCATCTAAGTCTGTTTTAAACTTAGTTGTTTCTCCTCTAATAGTTATTTCCATACTCTTCTCCTTACTTGAATAATATATCAATTAATGATATACATTCGTCTTCATATTTTTGAATTCTATCTTTACAAATTTTAATATAATCTTTATTTATTTCACTGCCCAAATATTTTCTACCTAATACTTTACAAGCAACTGCTGTTGTACCACTTCCCATAAAAGGGTCATAAACGGTATCACCTGGATTTGTGAAATTTTCAATGCATCTTTTTACAACACTTAAAGCAATAGCATAGTTATATCCTTGATGTTTATATACATTTCCTTCCCAAACATCTTGAAGGAATGCTTTAGTATTATTTTGTTTATATAGTCCATTAGCAAAACTCATTATAAAAGAATAATTTAAACGATACAAATTTGCTTTAAAAGATTTACACCAAATTTTCTGTGATAAATATTTATATTTCAAAGATTTAAAATTTTCAATGATAGTAATATGTTTTGGAACTATACCTCTGTCAAAATTCCTATCTCTAATACCGACTGTAATTATATTTTTTTTAGGTTTTAATTTACTAAATAAATTATTTAAGAATAATTCATAACTTGATTCATCGGTCTTTGGATTCATTCCTAATTCATTATAATCTGGTGGAACACAAAATACATAATCATACTCTAAATTTCTTTTTAAAGTTTTTTGATAATCTTCACTATATATATAACTCATTATTTTCTCCCTACTACCAAATACTCATGTGCTTTAGCAGTTATCTTACGTTCTTCAATCTGACTAGCAAAACAGGCACCAATAGCACTTTGCCATTGTACGATTATAATATCATGCATATGGAAGCCAACTTCTCTAAAGATATCAATAATATCTGCATGGTAGGTATAAAGTATACCATTTTTTCTAAAATCATTTATATTGAAAGCACAATACTTACCCGGTTTTAAAACACGATAACATTCTGAAATTACTCTTTTGATACCTGCTCTAAATTCGTTATAAGATTTTTTATAACCCAATTGTTTTGGATTATCATCATAGTATTCTATATCCCAATATGGTGGACTAGTATATATTAAATCTATTGAATTGTCTTGTTCGTCTAATTTTTCTGAAGATTTTGCTTTTAATGTGATTGTTACGGGGGAAGTGAATAGTAAACCTTGCTCACCTTTACCTGTAATCTCTTTTTTAACTTTTTCGTTAAAATCTATAAACTCTTGACATATATCATAACCTATATAATTTCTTTCTAATTCATAGGTTATTTGCATACGACTATTATGGCCGGCACAAGGGTCAAGAACGGTTTCATTTTTTTCTGAATAAAATAATACTATACGTTTTGCTAAGTCTGGTGGGAATGTTGATAATCCTGCACCTTTACCTCGAACATTTTGAGAAGACATACCAAAAGATTTGGAAAGATTAGTCTTGTCTTGGAATTGTAGTTTCTTTCCTCCTACAAGTGTAATTTCTTTATTTTCACCGTAATCCATTTTTTCATGCTTCTTTGAAGCTACGGCTTGTTGTTTTCTGCTATCTAATTCTATGACATGTTTGCCCCAACCATATTCTATCTTCCATATACTAGTAGGCACTTCACCATATTTATTGATAATATTTTTGCGTATTTCTCTAGATTTTTCTAAACTTTTTGCATCTTTTGCCATTTTGTGTCTCCAAGCTTGTTTTTTTGTCATTAATGCGTATACATATTAATAGGATCTCAACCGTGTTTTGTCAAGTAGTTTTTATTTTATATAACATACTCAAAAATAAGGACTTATAATCCCACACCCCAGATATTTTTTCTTGTATAGCTAAAACCTCTTGTAAAGTAACGAATAAAAGCTCTTCGGGCAGAGAAATAGTTATTTGTTTATACTTAGCTAGTTTAAAAGGTGCTATTTTGCTCATATCTAGACCCAGTTTGATTTCCAAGCATACAGAGAGGTCGTACTTGATTGCGTTCAAAAAAGCGTCTATATTAGCGTGTTTTGTGTCCCATTTAGCTAATATAGACCATATAGCACCAGTATTATTGTCTCTAAGGGCTTCAAGAAAGCTCATATCAGCTTCTTCAGATAGTATTTCTTTCATATCCCCTACTGCCATATATTGTTCGAGCAAATGCACTGCTTGTCTAAGATTATTAGCAGAATTTCTAGCTATTATCCATAAATCTTCATTAGAAATTTTAATCTTACTTTTTTCTGATATCGCTTTTAATCTAGCATGTATATCTGTCCATCTTATTTGACCTAATTTATAAATCTGACATCTTGTTTGTATAGTCTTAGGTATCTTGTATAATTCAGTAGTACAGAAGAACCATATAGATTTAGAAGCATCTTCAATAGGTTTCAATAAGCAATTCCAAGCAGGTTTTAAAAGCATGTGTACTTCATCCAAGATAACCCCTTTGTAATTACTCATAGCAGTATATTGCATATCTCTAACAATTTCTCGCATATCATCAATGCCTCTAGTATTAGAAGCATTTACTTCTTTTAACTCAAATTGAAAATTTGTACAAGAAGAACATTTCATACAAGGATTAAATTCTTTATCTGGCTTCTGACAATTTAAAGATAAGAAAAACAAACGTGCTAGAGTTGTCTTACCTATACCACTACCACCTGCTAAGATATATGCATTAGATAAACCTTTACCTGTTTTGATTTGGTTTTGTAAAACTCTAACAATTCTATCTTGACCTTTTACATCACTCCATTTGACAGGTCGATATATTGAGTTTAAATCTTTCATAGCGCACCTCTTTTCATATATCTTTTTAATTTAGCCATAGTTTTATTATAAATTTGATGTACTGCTTGTTTGGACATATTTAATTCTACAGCAATTTCAGCAAAGGTTCTATTATGCTCAAAACGATCCACGATGATATTATATTCTCTATTTGTACACATAACTAACAAATCAGAAAATTGGAATCTATTAGAAGATTTTATAGAAGAATTATTGGTTAAAACCCCATCTTTATTGAATATTTTTTCTATAATTTCTGTAGCATTTTGTAAAGCAACAAAAGGTTTATTTTTTCTACCACATCTACATAATTTATCGTTTAAATACCATCTAGTTTTTTTACCTATAATTTTTAAAATATCTTTTTCAGATTTTTGTTTATTCTTTTCTACATATTGGAATATTTTGATTTTACAATCTTGTGCTAAATCTTCATAACCCATTGCCGATTTTAAAAATGTAGATTTATACTGTTTATAGAATTTTTTAATTCTTGGTTCTGCTTGTTTAAACAAAACTTCATAAAACTTATCATTATGCTCCCGGAGGATTTCCTTATCTGCCATATTAGACTCCTTTTAGGTTTTGGCTGGAATAAGAAGGTAAGGTCCCGTTCCTTACCGAATCTTATCCTTATATAATTTTTTAATAATATTGTTATCAGGATTATAATAAATCATGGTGCTATTAATACTTTTATGTCCTAATAATTTTTGGGCTACTCTAATATCAATAGATTTTTCGGCTAACATGTTCGCAAAGGAATGACGGAAAGTATGTAAAGATACTTTTTTATCTTTAGGACCAAAATTAGTGATAAAATTATTAAAAGTTACCAATTGAGCAGTGTTGAGACAAAAAGCATTTTCAGTTTCGGTTTCGAACCCAAAATATTTTTTTAAAACATCTTCAACTTTCTTAGGAAAGAATACTATTCGTTCATTTTTATTTTTAGTAGGAACACGAATAATAGCACTTCTCTCCTTTAAATCTATATCTTTACGCTTTAAATTAAGAAACTCACCTTTTCTAACACCTGTATAAAATAAGAAATAAATAATGGCTCTAATTTTTACTTCATTCATGTAGTCATGAAAAGTAATAGCCATTCTTATCATATCTTCTAATTCTTTTACGGTTAAAAAGTCTTTTATCTTTTGTTCGGTTTTCAATAATGTCAATTTATTTATATCATCAAAAACTTTTTCTGTACATTTTTCATTATTAAATAAAAACAAATAAAACGATTTAAGTGCTTTAATGAAATTATTAATATATCCATTGGAGTATTTTCCGTCTTTCAAATTAACAAAAAAAGAAGTGAATTCCTGATAAGACATTGTTAAAAAAGAAATTCCATTCCTCTCGCAAAACTTGAGATAAAGCTTGATAGGATTAACATATATACAACTATAATCTTTTAACTTTAAATAATCTTTATACTCTTGCAGTATATTAGTCACTTCCACTCCTTTCTATGAGACATAAAAAAAAGACCTTAAAACCTCTTTAAGGTTATTTATCCCAATTATTAAACTCTATTCTAAACATAAATTGTTTCTTGAAAAAACACCACTCAAATTTCAAATAACCAAATCTTAATAAAAACATTTTATACTTACCCATTTGGGTTTTTCTATAATCAAACAAACTCATTACTCACCTCATGTCATTTAGTATACTATAAAAAATGGTTTTGTCAACAATATTTATTATCCGTTTTTAATTTTATCATGATAGTTAGGTTTTTCAAATATTAATCTTACATTTATAAACAAAACATAAATCATTATACCACAGAAAATACAAGCCACAAATTCTAAAGTAAAATTACAATATTCAAGAAAAAATATTATAAATAAAATAATATAGAAAAAAATCATGATTTAACTCCCTATATCTTCTAAATCTATATAACAATTTTCCAATAAATGTATTAATAATAATGCTCTTGCATCGGCTTCATTATCTTCTTTTATTGTTATACAACCATCATTGGGTATATTGGCATTTTCATTGGAATAAATCCAGTAACCTTTATACCAATAAGGGAAAGATATTTTACCTTTTAACATGTCTCCTAATTCTGCAACTGTAAAAGCGGAATGAAACTTACAACCAGGTAAACGTTTACTATAATTATTTTCCCATTCTTCTTTTGAATATTTCCAAAATACTTCTTTTTTATTATCTTTAATAATCCAAAAAAATTCACTTTCTTGTTTAACACCTAATTGTTCCAATTTTTTTGAAAGATATAAAGAACATACTTGGGTTTCTATATTATCTATCATGATTACTCCTTAAACTCTTTAATTGTTTTAACAATCTTTTAGCATAAAAAAGCCACATAAACCATCTATTAGAATGATATACTCTACCCCAATAATTATTAGATTTTATTCCATGCATACAATTACCATATTTTTTACAAAGAGGACAGCATATACAACCAAAATATTCATCACTAAATTCTAAACATAATTGACAATCAGGACCAAACCAGCTTTCATTTATTTGTCTTTTCATTAATTCATCATCACAAAGACCAAATATAAATTGTGTTTTTACCCACGCAATCATTCTTTCCCAATGTGCAATAGTTAATTCAATACATTGTGCTTTACTCATAATTTCACCAATCCTTTCTCCAATAAATATATTAACATCATTGCTCTGACATCTGCTTCTGTGTCTGCTCGTACTTGGTGTATATAACATTCTCCTTGTGTAAGTTGACAAGACCATTGCCAAGTTTCTTTAGTATTGCCACCCTCTTTAAAGTATTGTACACACCACATATGAGGTATATCTTCTTCTTTATCACCTAACACAAAAACAGGCAACATCTCCCCAAGCTCTGCGACTGTAAATGTGGAGAATTTTATTTTTTCTATAAACGAATATTCATTTGAATCTTTTATATTACCATTATTAATAACCCAAATAATAGAATTATTAGGCATTCGTTTATATTTTATCCACCACCACAAACTCTCTTGTTTAACTCCTAAATCTTTAAGTTTCTTTGCAAGTTCTAATGAGCATACTTGTTCTTTTAATGGTAAGGTCATAGCTTCACTATTCCTTTCTCTAGGAAATGTATTAATGTCTTTGCCCTAGCATTAGCTTCTGTATCTGCCGTATCTTCCCAATATAAATCTGAACCATAGATATGATAATCCATATCCCATAATTTTGTATTGGGGTTATAATCTATAATAACTTGTCTATCAAACTTTATAAATAATTCACCAAATTCTGCTACCGTAAATGCCGATACAGATTCTAGAAATTTCTTAGGAGAATAATGTTCTCCTTGTTTTAATAAGTATCTTTTTGTATCAAATTGATATACCCAATACCATATACTTTCTTGTGGTACATCGAGTTCCCAGAGTCGTTGTGATAAATCTTCATTACATACTTGTTTTTCTAATGGTAGTATCATAATTTCATCAAACCTCTCTCAATTAATAAAATTAACATTTCTGCTTTAGCATTAACCTCTATTCTATTTTGTATACCTACCCAAACACCTTTCTGAACCTCTATTCTATAATAATAAAGTTTATTTTTTGGAACTTTTGAACTTGTTACTTTACAAGGTAATAATATACTCAATTCAGCAACTGTATATGCGGAACACCTTAATTCAGATAAGGCTTTAGGATTATATTCTAATTCATATTTATCACTAAACCTTTTAACTTTTACCCACCACCAAAAACTCCCTTGCTCCACTCCTAATTCTTTAAGTTTCTTAGCCAATTTTAATGAACAAACCTGTTTTTTTAAAGGTAATATCATATCTCCCTCACAATCTTGGCTTCATAAACTTTATCCTCTATCTTAATTTTCTTAGTTGTACCTACCATATCTTCTTTAATATTAGCATGGTCTAATATCCATAAAAGTGCTTTTTGAAATGCAGAATTTTTTTCACATTGAGTTTTATATGGAAAATATGGAGAATCTTTATTAATTAAATTCCAATTACCCTTTTCTACACATATACCTGAATCAGCTCTACTTAAACAAGGAATTGAAATTATTGAACGACCATTACCTGTATCACCTATTATTTCATTTAATATATCATCAGCCTCTTTATTCCAACCATCATTTAAAGATAATATTCGATGTACTAATGAACCATATTTTGATATTGTATCTAATTTTTCTAATAATTTTATTTCATCTAAATAAATTTCATGTGTAGTTTTTATACCATTAATATTTAAAGCACAATAGGGTTTATAAGAAATAGATTTAATTTCCAAAATAGTACCACTTTTATCAAAATATTTTTCACTACCATAACTAATTCCTTTTTTTATCACTTTAACTTTATCACCAATTTTAAAATCAAGTTTAAACAAATGTAATCCTCTAACAGCACGTTTTCTTCCATTATCAAATTCAACCCACCATTTCCCATTATACATATTTGATTGTTTAATAATTCTACCTGTATCTCCAATTGAATAATCTCTACCACTACTTCCTATTATCATAATTCTATCACCAATTTCAATTTTCATTTAACCCTCTCTTTCTTTAAATAAAATATTTGTTTTATATCTTTTTTATTAAAAAATTCTAAACGCAACGCATTACCCTTCATATTCCTTTCCGTAGATATGTATATATAATCTCTTCCTATTTCTTCTATTTTACCCATTGATTCTTTTAAATTAAAAGAAGAACCATAAATAATAACTGCCATTCTACCAATATTTTTTTTCAGTATTTTCATATACCATCTCCTAAAGGTTTTGAACCAGATAATATAGCATTACCGCAAGTTATTCTTCCTAAATCTTCTTCAATAGAAGCAATAAAAACAAGCACATCATATCCTTCAGTCTTTAAATCTTCTTCATACTGCTTATAAGGATAAAATGTTGTATAGTCGCCTTTTGTTTTAATTTTATTAGCTAAAGCAGTTATTGTTTTATGCATAGGTGTTAATTTTATAATATAATCATCTGGGTCAAAATATTTCTTTAATATATTTGGATTAATAGTATAATCTGCTATTGCAAAATTAAGAGTAAACTTTCTTCCATTAGGAATAGAACCTTTCATTATATTAGATATCTCTTCCAATGAACAACAATTATTAGAAAACATTATATTACGTTCCTCTTCATCTGTTGAATTAATACTCAATTGAAGACCTGCATTACCTTTAAGCAATCTATTTTTTATTCTAATCCAAGTATGAATGAAAGTTTTTAACCATATATTTCTTTTAGGCATCATTGTTGAAACTACTGGATGTATTTTATATTCTGGGTCTATATGAGTCTTTAACCATTTAGTAGCATCTAATACATTTGGATTAAAGGTTGGTTCACCCATTCTAGCAAAATGTATGTTAAGTCTTTGTGTGGTTTCTATTTCTGGATGTAATTTAATCCCAGTTAATACTTGTTTTATTAAATCATTTTCAGTAGCATTTACCCCTGAACCAACTTTAGGTACATCACAAAAATTACAATTCATATGACAACCATATTGGGTTGAGATAGTAATTACCCACTTTTGTTCCAATGGAAGCATTTTAGTATGTTTAACAGGAGAAGGCTCTCTTGATAAACCTAATGCATCACATTTTATATTGACTTCTTTACCATAGTCTCCAAGAGACAACATCTCTAAAGGACCCTTGTCACCATGAACAATTAGAATATCACCAGTTGGAACTTTAATGCTTTGTAATATTTTCATTTTTTACCTCATTTTGACTTAATACTAATAATGTATATGCTATTAATAAATAAGGTATAGATATATACCATTTATCTAAAAGACTATTACCTATTCCAAATCCTAACATTAACAAAAATATATAATAAAAAATATTATATTTCATATCTACTCCTTTTTCTTAAACAGACAACCTACTAACCTATTTCTATGATTATTTTTCTTCCATTCTTTTACAAACTTCTTCAAAAGCCTGTTCGTCTAATTCATGTAATTGCAAAAGTTTATCATCCAATGAAGCGGATAAATAATTAATTTCTTCTATTAATTTTTCAATTTCTGTTTTACTCATTTTTTATTTACCCCTTTTTATTTTAAACTTGGTAATATATTCACTATAATTTTTCATTATCTCTAGGCAATCTTTTTTTGTTAAAGGAGTATCTGCTAATTCTATAACCGTATTTATATTAAACATATTAGTTGTTCCCGATTGTCTAACAGTTTCATAACTTTGTATTTTTTCCTTAGTAATTTTAACAGCCATTTTTAATTTTCCTCAATAATATAATCTACTTCAATTTCACAATTACCCTTTTTGTCTACTTCTTTAAATGTATATGTTATATCACTTGGAGACATACTACCTTCATTGGCAGGTGAAGAATAAAATAAATCATCTAATGCCTCATTAAGTTTTTCAATATCTACATAATCCCAAATATTAACTTTAAGTATTTGTTGCATAATTACTCCTTAATTTATACAAATAACCTTTTTTACTTCCATTTCACTATCATTACTAATTTCTATATCCTCTAACATACAAGGGTTATATAATACTCTATTATAAGCATTACCCTCATCATCACTACTAGCTACTACAGGTAGATTTTCATATTGGTCCAAACTCTTAGCATTAATTAATTTCCTAAATTCTTTTAAAGTTGTAATTTCTATACTCATTTTTTCTCCTTTTTTTCTAAAGCCTCAATTCTTTTTTCTAAATCATTTAAACCTCTCTCATGAGATTGAAATCTTTCTTCTACTTGGTCATCAGGATCACTTGCCCATTGTTCCATTATATACTCCTTTAAATCAGTTTATTATTTTTTTAAATACTATTCTATCCATTATTGAAGCTATAAGTTTAGAACCTTTTTCTAATCTTTCACATCTTTCACAATAGCGGGTAACATGTTCTGTCCATGTTTCTTTACAAAGAAAAGATTTGTAAATCCATTCATGAAAACCTAACTTACATAAAATACTCATTCTTTTTCCTTTTGTTTATCTATATGATTCTTCTTTCATTATTTCACAAACTACGGCACCATATTGAGCATCAATAGAAAAAATTCTATGTAAATTTGTTTCTATTTTACCTTGCATTTTATAAATTTCTGTTGATAATTTTTCAAGATGATGTTCTTTTTTAGTCATTTTAAATCCTTCTGTTTAATTTTATATATTCGTGGGTCAAGGGGTAGGAATCGAACCTACAATCTCTGGACACTCCAGTGTGTTTACCTCAAACACTTACCTTGTAATACTTAACTAATCAATTTAATAATACTATCCTTTTCTAATTGCTCTGTTGATAAGTTAATATCACAGCTTTTTTCATCCGTAAGTTTAGCTTGTGATTTACTAAGTAAACTGTTTAAGGAGATAGTATGTTGGTTAGAATCAATTAAATATCTCCTTGCATGTTCACTATAAGCCTTATGTGAAGCAGTAACCGAATTACTCATACAAATTTCTGAAATATAGAACCTACATTCATTAGTAGTAACAACTAATAAACCCAATATTTTATGGTGTTGATTGATACTTGTCTTGACAACTGTAATTACCTTATTAGGGTCAACCATATAATCTTTACCAATATTCGATACTTGCTCCTGTGCTATAATGATTTTAAAAGGTAATACTTCATCAGTAGAACAGTGATTATAGAAATTAAGGTTTAATAAATATGCTTTATTAACCTGTCTTTTTACATAGAAGAATTCGGAAGCACCTTTTGGTTTAGGAGCATCTGTTAAATCGCCAGAAAATAATATATCACCGCCCTCACTTCTATATGCAGCATCCCATCCATATTTTCCATCTAGACTTGTAAGTGATAAATCCAAATCTATTGAACGATTGTTATTTTCCCAATGAACTCCAACTACCATATCTTTAGGTGTTTTAACACAACTACCAGCTGGAAATCCTTCTGTAAATTGTTTCTCTGTTGCAGGTAAAGCATATACAATGTTATCAGGTATATAAATCTTTTTCCCTTTAACATTTTTATTTATATGCTCAAGAATGGAACCATTAACAATCTTTAAAACTCCTTCTGCTTGAGATTTATTATCAAATGAAAATTCAGTAGCAAAACCCTTACCATTTCTAATCTTATAAAGAATAGATTTAACATCTTTAGTCCTATATTTTAAAGCATAGGCTAATCTTATTTTTCTAAAGACATTGACTTTATCTAATTCTTTTTCCAATTCAGCTTTGTTTATTTTTATATCATTTTTAATTTTAGCCGTAACTGAATTTAAATAATCTTCAGGCATTGGCTTATGGTATTTATAAGCAAGTTTTCTGATTTTATTAACCACAGTATTTAAATTAGGACCATTTTTAAATGCTAAAAATAAAGGCTTAAATCTATAAAATATAGTAGCTAAGTTTTTGAAACCATATTTTGTTTGATATTTAAGAAACAAAGGATATATATCTTTTTTATCGGCCTCTTTAATAGCAACAAAAGAACCCATATTCTTAATCAATAAAGTTTTCCCTATTGTTTTAAATATTATATATCTTAAGAATTCAACAGGATTTTTTGGCACTATGTTTAAGAAATCATAGAATATTATTTTAACCTCTTTATTCTTAATCGTTTCTACTTCCTCAATTGATAACTTAAGATATTGACCAACTTCTACTACATCCTTTATTGTTCTTTCATTCAAAGCAATACCTGATTGTAATAACTTTAAAAGCTTGGTTCTTATTTCTACATCAGTATAACCTTTAATAACAATAAGTTTTATTTGTTTTTCATTTATCTTAGGTATATCTAATTTTTCAGTTGGTATATATACAGAGTCTTTATCATAAACACCTAATGCTTGAAAACCATAAGTAGTAAAATAATGGACAATCTGCTCTAATACTAATTGCTCTATACTTGCAGTTTTTATTTTATTCCAAGATTTATGGAAAGCATTATTCATTTTATCAGCAGATAAACCTACTTCTTCTTCTACTATATCAATTAATCCAGGAAGCACTGTAACTGTATAATTGGCTAAAACATCTGGTGAAAAAATAAATCCTTTTGCAATAGTTTGTTTCAATGTAGAACTAGCATATACATCACTGGAAAGTTTTTTTGTTTTATCATATTTCTTTTTAATCGGTAGGGCTTTGAATAGTCTAAGTATTGCGTTCATCTTTTCTCCTTTATTAGTGGGCGAATAGTATTTTCTAAATTGTTTAGGAACTATTGATGCCCTTTGGTTTAGAGGCGGTAGGTATAGTTTTTTATATGAGAAAAATTTATAGGAACCTACTATGCCATTAATTAAAAACGAGAGATAATCTTTTCCCTTGCGGGACCCAATTTTGATAAGAATCTCTTATGTTCGTATATATT
>SDBT01001831.1_pt1 | contig 38029 bp, 69 predicted proteins | sample 2277101 | NCBI WGS metagenome assembly SDBT01 (sample SAMN10404973, study PRJNA504765) | marine sediment metagenome | isolation source: marine sediment core GS10_PC15, 103 cmbsf | place: Arctic Ocean: Southern Knipovich Ridge | collected 2010 | reverse complement strand
CGCCTTCTTGAATATTACATCCAGATTCAGTACGAATCATTACAGAAACGTAATTGACTGTCCTTTCTTCTATCCGTTGAAATGTTACGCTGATTCCTTCCATTGAATTCATTCTCTTTACCTTGCCTCTTTTTTTATTATATCTATTGGTTCTTTTTTCTTCTATGAAATATTACTTTACCGGTTAACCTGTATGCCATAGCGTCAATTATACACATTACTCTATCAGATGGATTATAGCCGTAATGATTAGCGTACCATATTGGATGACATCTAGGACAAGGTACATCGTCCTTATAATACAGGTTGCCGTTATCGTCGCAATCGTCTAAATCAAAAAGGTCGCCGCCGTAACATTCACTGTCAATATATCCAGCACCGTACTCAAAACCTGTATAGCCGCAACCTGCCGGTAATGGTTCAATTTTATCACTCATTCTCTTTACCTCGCCTCTTTTTTTATTTTATCCTGCAATAATTTCCTGAAATTGAACACAGAGCATCATAACTTCCCATATAACTGCCTTTTTTACGAATAACCTCCTCATTATGACATTCGCATTTGTGTTCTACAATTGAATTGCATCGCCAACAAATATCTTCATCGATGTCAAGTGCAGCTATACATGATTTACATTTCATTTTACCTCTCTTATATGGTTATCAGTGGTCATTTATTTTTTAGTTCTCTACCTGTGCAATGGTCTTTGCCGTTATGTAAGTGGACAAATATTTCTGTAAATATCCAGTAGTTTCTGTTTGTCTGGTTGGCCTCGCTGAATAGTTCGTTTAACAAATCGCACTTTTGACAATCGCCTTCCATATCATTTCTCTAGTAATTTACAAACTTCATGCCATTTTACCTTGTCTGGTTCTCGGTCTGTATATTCTGTAGTTGTCGCAATTGCCCAAGCTCGGATAACCATCCAGTACAATAATTTTCGCGGTGTATGCTTGCTTAAAAATTGATATATCTTTTCTTTTATACTCATTCTCTTTACCTCGCCTCTTTTTTTATTAATAACAATTGTCTACTGGTAATAATATCTTTTTTAGCTAACGAAAAATGTACCGGGCAAAAGTTGATATTGTCGCCCCGGTTGCCTGAATGAGTTTTACATAATTTAATATCACAGGTTTTACCGCTTCCTGTTGGCCAGTCGCAAAGATATTCCGCAGGATAATAACAAATTTTACAAGTGTCTATTTTGATTTTACCTTTACCGCAGGCTATTATATCAACTTCCTTACCGTCAATTTCTGTTTTATATGGATTACAGGTCATTTACCTCGCCTCTATTATATGGTTATCAGTGGTCATTTATTTTCTATTGATTTATTATTTTCAATTAATTTATCAAAAAAGAATTCTTTACGTTCATTATCTTCACCCCAAATAAATGCTTTAAAAAAAGACTTCGCAAAATCTAAATCCGGAATAAAGCCTCTATAAATCGTTTGCCCGTTTAAATCAATTCTCCAGATTCTACCAAATTCATAGAAAGTACCATTAATTAAAATGGATTTTTCTTGATTAACCCACAATAAATGTGAACCTTTTTTTATTAAACCTAAAAGCTTCCATTGCTGTGGCTCTATTTGTCTTATTTCCATTGTATCTCCCTTATTCATTTATTGGCTGCCTCTGTCTTTGTTATTGGTTTGTCTTTTTCATTCGGTCGGCAATCAGGACACGGACTTGACTGCTTAACGCCACTGAGTAGGCCTTTCCATTGTATTCGCCTGGTGTCGTTGCAGGTGTCGCAGTATGGTTCTCTCTGGTCTTGTATGTTCATTTACTGGTTACCTCCGCTTTAATGCCTAAAGGTGCAGGTAAACAATCTCTGCACATAAGCTGACTGACTCTTTCAACTATTTCTTCTGGGGCTCTACAGACTAATGCTCCACCACAACCGAAGCAACGAATAACTGCTCCACCATCTCGATGCCTTTCACCATAGACTTCGTAGAACCGCATGCCAACATATTTATTCAAATTCATCCTGTTACCTCCGCTGTCTCGTAATGTGAAATGAGAATATATTTAGGACAATCATTATCATAAATAAAATCAGCAAATTCCATTATTTTACCATTGCCGGGTTTCGTTTCATTGTATATTTCATCTACTTCAATAATATCTATATCAAGTATACTGGCTTTTGTTTGGCCGGTTCCTTTGCAACGTGGACAATGAATTTGTATGTACTGAGTCAATCCCTTTAATGCAATAATTCCGCCGCCGTTAGTACATTCAGTACACTCTATATCTACTGATTGGCCGACTTTGTAAGGGCTATACCTTTTTATTATCTTTTCTGGGTGGCACTCACAAACAAAATTCCACAGCTCTATATCAGTAGGCTTATATGTCGGCATAAATACTATTGCCTGTCTGTCTTTATATTCAATAGATTTCATTTTGATTCAAAAGTATTCTTTTCAGCCCAAATACTTATAGGTGGTTGAGTCTTTCCACTTAAAACACTTACCCAGACTTTACCAAATAATAAAATACTAATTCTTTCCTTAAAAGAAGGCTTCCAACATGATATACACTGCTTACCATTTGACCAAACCGGCAACGACTTACATTCTTCATCAGTCATGCTTGCCGGCTTTCCTAAAGTTTTATTTGATTCTGGAAAATCTGATATTCTCATTATTTACTCCTGTCTGTCTTTGTGGGTTATGGGTTTCATTTAAAATACCCCTTACTTTCGCCTGCTTGTTCTATGTTCATGGCTTACCTCTTCCGATTCTGTAAAACATTACAACAACCCATACGGCGACGAGTACAAGGATAACGAGGAATGCGAATAACGTGTATTTGGCGATAAGTGCTATCATTTCTTAACGTGATTCGGACAGATAATTATCGTCCAGGTCTCTGATTGTTTGCATGGTTGCCGGCATGAGGTGCATAGCTTATTTATGTTTTTCTGGTTTGACAAGATTCTTCCTTAAGAGCTTTTCTGATAAGGTGACATTCGACTGGAGGCGGTCTTTTATCCATCGGCATCGGTTGCACTGGTCGTCTTTTCCGTGAACCTCGAAGCCGCAATTGGTACAGGCCTTTCTCATAATCTAATAAATACTCCGGATCATGTCAAAAATAACTCAATCAGTTCTCTAGTCAACCAGGCGACGCCGATCGCTATCAGAACGACGAAGCTTAACTGCTTAAGGATCTCTATGAGAATACGTCACCTTGAGCGAGTCGCTTCTTTACCTTCGTCGAAAGGATTTCTGTTAGCACCACTTGAAGGCTCGCGAGGTCGGACTCATAGAAGCTGTCGGTCTCTTTCCAGTCTTGGCTCTGTTTGTCTTTGTAGCTTTTCTTTATTGTGTAGCTCTGGCTCGTCTGTCCGTCTTTCTCGTTCGTCCACTCGGCGACCTGCATGCCTTTAAAGCTGTAGTTATTTGGTTTCATTCCATCTCCTTAACTCTTTTAAAGCCCATCGTCACGCAGTGCGAGCAGATAAGGCCGTCTTTATATTTTGAGTGCGTTTCTATACAATCACAGCGTTCGCAGTAGTGAAGGTGTAAAGGTCGGTCGCTGAAGACGAGACTCCATATGAAGTATTCTGTCTTTTCCGGCGGCTCGAACAGGTCAATTGCGTAGCCGAAGGCCTCGTCTCTGGTGAAGCCTTTCCCTATATCGCGGCTGATAATGAATAGAGCGTCGCGTATGTCGTTTAAGATGTCTTTCATTTAAAAAAACTACCTTCACTATTATTCATATATTCCTTTTTCCATATTACCAGCATCGACGGAAACGGTGCGCTGTGGTCGGCTCCTTCAAATCTTATTCTTCCTCTCAGGAACCTGATCTCTGATCGGTTATAGATGTAGTCATGGAACCATCCCGTATCAGTGCGTGAAGGGAAAAGACCGACGACCGTCTCGCAGTTATCCGATTGAATCTCGAGATAGGCTTTCCGGACCCACATATTAATAGCGTTACCGTAAGGCGGATTGACAAAGACGTTACCTGTCCACGGAAGAAGGAGTCCGTCCTGTTCTTTCGTGTAATAGTTTTTACATTTATGATTTATGTCTGAGGCACAAGGATCGAGCGTAAAACTGAACTCCTTGTCGATCTGCTTAAAGAAGTCCTCCGGCGTCGCCCAGTCAGGTCGCTTATCTGAGAAATGTACGGCTAAATTACTCATTCTAATTGTTTTATTAATGCCTTTTTAAGCTGCCCTTTCTTAATGTCGATTACTTTATCAAGTAACGTCTTTCTTACCTGTGCGATCTTTCCGGCGTTCTTGTTCAGTGCGTCGATGTACTTGTGAAGGCGTTCCGGGAAATACTTCGGATCTATGTATTGTAAATCATAAGACTGTTCAAGGAGTGAATGGCATAGGTCGTTCTCTGTGTTAGTGAGTCCCTGCTTTGTGAGTCGCTCGAATTCGTGGCTTATCATTCGACAGTCTCTCCGTATTTACGTTTTACTATTAGTCTTTTAATTGCTTGGATACATGATTCACCTTTACAGATTATTTCAGAATCACCAGCAATATAACTAGATATCCAGTGCTCATCTGTCAGGTCTGAATAGTGAGTGATTATCTTATCTCTCTCTATTATCGGGCCTATGAAGTTCCAGTCTATTACAGGCTTGTCCGGGCCATTTTTGTATAATTCAAATGTATGATTGTTATTCCAGAAAAGACCTTCAGCCTTTGCTACCCAGTAATCAAGCTCAATGCCTTCAAGGTCGTCTACTTTTATTGCTGTCATCCCATAGCTCCTGATCTTCTGTCGAAGTCCACGTTACTCTTCGGCGCGCCGGTAAACCGTGAGGACTTGACATTTATTATCAGCATACCTGGTGCTTCTTCATCCTGTTCTAAAACGATATTCAGTGCGGAGTTCTCCTCAAAGGAACCGCTCTCTTTATAGTTTCCGTCTTTATTGAGCTGACTAAGTGCTATAATACTACAGCCGGTCCTCTTGGCTTTGCCTGCGAGTTCTGCGGCCGCGTGTAGCATCTTCTGCCGAAAGTCTTTAAACTGCGGTACGCTAATCAGTTGAACGTAATCCACCATAACAAAGTCCGGATATTGTCCGAATATCTTCATGCTATGATCAATGGCGTGCTCGATGTCGTCCACCGTAAAAGCGCCAGCGTCAAGCACTTCTGTATATTTGATAGAGTCTCTGTATTGATTGTATTTCTTAACAGTAATTTCGTGTTTAATGTGATTCGGATCAGTAAAGATGTCATATAACATCTCAAAGTCAATTGACTTCTTGTGTTCCCGGTAGACTTCTATCATAAAAAGCTTTAACCATATCTCTAGCGGTTCCATTTCAATTGACAGGAAAAGCGTCCGGTATTCCTGTAGCTCGTTCCAATGTGTCATGCTGCACGCGAAAGATGTTTTACCGGTCTTCGGCAAGGCTCCGATCATACAGAGTTTTCCAGGGATAAGCTTCCCTAGTTTAAAGGAGTCCGGAAATCTGCGGGCCTTGCCTGATTTGAGTAGACGCTTAAAGTCGCGGCGGTCGGTAGATTCAAAGTTTATCTCTTCGTATTTATCGTAGTTCGTTCTGGTCTGAATGTTGCGGAGAACCTTATTAAATTCTACGATGTTAAATGGATATTTATCGTGGACTTCGGAAAGTTTAGAGACTTGCATTCTAAGAGCCTCGTCTTCTTCGCATCTTGCCTCGAACAGATCGCGGCGGTTTTCCTCGAAGTCTTTCTTGACCTTACTCAGTTCGCCTTTTAGTATTTCGTGCTTTGGCGCGAGCGTGTGCAATGAATAACGATCGTGTCTATCCATTGGCGTCCATCAGTGCAAGCGCTTCGTTTAGTTGGCGTTCGCCGTATTCACGTTCTTTTTCGATGTCGTAGCCGTTGACCGGTTTCTGCTTCCGATATTTCTTGTTCAGCATATCTATATTACTTTTACCTTTTACGCCATATAATAGAGAATGCCAGGTGTAGTCGACGTCCTTCTCCTTCGAGGCCTGCATCATAGCCCGTTCGACTTTCTCGAAAGTCTGACCTTTTACGAAGCCGAGTATAGGTTTCCACTCATTACTGGAGATGTTCATAGTCTGACCGAGATGTTGAAAGACGAGTTCTTTTATCTTGATAGCTTCTGAATCCTGACGTAAATCTTTTGATTTACTAGTATGTTTTCTTTTACTATTGTTTTCTTTTAATGTTGTCGTCTCACGGCCTAGTACTGTGTCGTTTGACGGACTAGTCCGCGTGGCGACATAGTCAGGATCATGCCAATTCACGTTATAGAGCTTGATTCCGCGTGAACCAGTGCCGATAACTTGAATAGCTGACTTCGATTCCAGGCTTTTTAATGATTCCGATACCTTTGTTCTGCCGATGTTCAGCTTTAGAACAAGGTAATTAATTGAGAATTGACAATTTGGATTCTCATAGCCTAAGTTCTTTCTAACCATTAGACCGAGTATCTTGAATTCAAAAGCATCAAACTTATCCAGATTGTCAAGAATGCAGTTCGGAAATTTTGTCCAATTTTCTTTAGGTTTAGTTATTTTCATACGACTCTCCTTTATTACGTCTCTTTATTATGTCTTATAAACGCCCGTCTTTCCGGGCTGTCATCGAGCAATCTACTATTTTTGTGATACGAACTTTATTCTCTCAGACTTCTTACAGTACTTGTTGTACAATCCTTCTAGTTGTATCTGAAAATCAATTTTAGATTGAGCGCGCATTAATCTACCTGCGTCTAACTTTAAAGCATTTATCATAATAATATGCTTATATTTTTTAGAGACTACACAAGATGCAACGGCATTTAGAAAAGATGATCCAAAGTCTTTAAATTGAATTTCCATATTAAAGATTTCTTCAATTTGGAATAATCTATCTTCAATAATCCTTCTTTGACTAGCTGTTAATGTAAATGATCCATCACGAAAAAATTTAGCGCCCTTTGAGTGACCTCCGCCAGATACCATTACACACCTATAAAATGTAGTAAAATCTGAAAGAATAGAATCACTAAACTTTGAATCTAAATATACGTAAGTTTCAAGACCTCTCTCGCTCCATAAATTCTGATATTCTTCCAGTGTCCAGGTTTTCATTACACTGTTCATTTCAGATATAACATGAGGTAAGTCGCTATCTGAAAGTTTATATCTCATATAAACTACATCCACATTTAAATTCGTCGCTGCTGATAGTCGATGCTGACCATCTACGACATAATTGTCCTGATTTACTAATATAGGAACTAAAAAGCCTCTCTTTTTAATTACCTCAGCTATTTTACTTACTCTTTTCTCGTCTATATCTCTATTATATCCGAGAAATTTAAACATCTCATAATTTTTAGTTGTCTCTACTTTGTTCATGACCATATCAGGCCTCCTTTTGTGAGCGTATCAGCTCAATATTTTCACTTTAAATAAGTGCAATAAAAAAGCCCTTAATTCTACCGAGTGCAACAGAGCGCATGAAGAAGCTCAACTCGATAGAACTAAAGACTTTTTATTTATTCAATATTTTTTACCTTCATGCTTACGTTGCTGTATCAGTGTATAAAAGATAATTCATTCCGTCAAGTTTATTTCGGTTTTTATGTACTCGTCAAATGTGATATCTTTGCGGCCGTCGTATTCAAGCCACATTCCAAGCTCAGTAAAGCCTAGTATTAATCTGTATTCGTTACCGTCAAGTGTGTAGTCGAACGCGAGGCCGCCTTCTGTATGATCAACAAAGCCGACGTCACTCACGCTATCATTTAATAATTTCTTTAATGGTAATGTAAAGGTCGATTCATCGGTAGGATAACTTTTTAATGAGCAGGCTATATCATTAAAAGAATTTCTCCAGACCTCTTTGTTAAACTCATGAACTTTCCCGATACCGTCGCGCTTGATATTGTAGGCGTCTATGAACTTATTCTCAAGTGCTTCCAGTTCTTTCTCAGTCACACAATCTCCAGATTTATTTCCATCTCTTTATCAATCCGCGCCTGAAATTCCTCGTAGAACTCGCTCTCCTGGTAGGTCTGTTCAGCGATATTCTCGGCCCGGATGCGTTCGGCTGTCTCAAGGCAGTGGTCGCAGTGGATTGTGTAAGGAGCTTCGCAGGTACATTTATCTATCACTTAGGCGCTCCGCAGTTCTTGCAGTCGAGGCCGTCGTTCGCAGTGTCGCAGTATTTACAGGTATTCTGTATTGCAGGATCAATCCACTCCGGTATATCACCTCCGGTGAGCTTAAATAATCCGCTTCGACCTATGTCCACAAAAGATCTCTCAAAAGCAGAACTGTCGACACCAACCTTGAGCATAATATCTTTAACACTGCTCACCGATTAACCTCTCGCTCGATCTCGTCGCGGATCTTCTGTTTCGTGTTGATGTGGTCTTCTTCGGCCTGATCAATCTGGTCGTTCTGGTATGCGTCCCAGGTCTCGCACTCATGGCAAGTAAGGCTATTGCAGAAGCATTGTCTTTTCATTTCAACCTCTCGTTTAAATATTCAACAAACTTATCTAATTTTAACGCCTTTCTAAATTGTATCCCGACATTGCGACCGGCTTTTCTAATCTGCCTGCATTGGTAAGTAAGAGTCTCTTTGTATCGCTTTTTATATATCATGGGCTTAGCTTCTTAATAAGATTTATTAATTCAAGATCATTGTCTACCAATTTTGACATTATGCTATAGATTGATTTTATTTCATTCATCAAATCAAAAGTAAATACAAGGTTTGCCACCAATAATATTATTGCAATAATCAGCCATAACTCTATACTTGATGATCTTATACCAAATTGCGCCATTCATTCCTCCGTTGTAGGTAAAATTATGTTCATGGTCTTAGCTCTTTAATGATCTTTATTAGTTCAATATCATTGTCCGCCAGTCTTGAGATTATACTATAGATTGATTTTATTTCGTTCATCAAATCAAAAGTCAATGTAAGATTCGCTATTAATAATATTATTGAAATAATCAGTAATAATTCTATGCTCGCTCCTCTCATGGTCTTAACTTCTTATAGGCCTGTTCAAGTTTATCGTAAGTAGACCATGAGTTCTCTAGTTTTTTAAGATGCACTTTAGAGAGTTTGTAGTCTCTGTTCTCACTATTGCAAAGTAATTCACAGTAATTCCTCTTACCGTTTCTAGTTAGAGCCATCCTGTCTAAATGATCGTCGTCTATTGATTGCACGTATTTTAACACGGCTTCATTAAATACATACTCAGCTTCAGCAACCATCTCGCCAGCATCTTTAATAAGATCGATTAGAATTATCTTGTTTTTACTTAATAATAGAATCTGCTCGTCTGCCTCTATTGTACCTACGGCGACTTCTTCAGGACTCTTTATCTGTACAAGCTTATCCATCACTTCGGCAGCTCCGGCAGTGGGTCTATTTCTGACCAGTGAGTTATATCGTCTAAACATGACTCCAAGTCTTTTTCTTGAAAATAAGCCGTGCCAAATTCTCCATCGTCATAAGCGACTAGTATTAATTCCAAAGTAATCGGCTGTCTATCTTTAACGCTTATCCAGTTCAATAGAATATCCTTCTCATAATCATGTTTGAGTATACATTATAAATCAACGCTCCAGCTGTGACAAGAACAATCGCTCTATAATAAAAAAAGAAGTCATACTCCGGCCGCGTCCAGTACGCCAGAAGAAGACAGACAACGCACGCGAAGACAGAGAGAATCACTTCGGCCTCTCGATCAGTTGACAGATACCTTCGCCTGTGCTGGAGTCGGTGGTCTTCCAGGCCATGCACTTGTTTGTCTGACAAGAATCAGCTACAAAACCTTTTTCAGCTATATGCACTGAAAACGTATAAGGACAAAATTTCAATTTCGCTTCATCTTCCGTCACAGTCTCACCTCCAGCTCTTCGCATATCTCAAAAAGGACCTGAATCTGTTCTTCGACTATATCCTTGAACTCGTAGCTTACGCAGTTGTAGATGAACTCTATTTTCTGCTTCGGCTTTCGTTTCATAGACGGGAATTTGATATAATCAAGCGTGTTGTTCATGCCTGTATGACGTCCTCTTGATATAGGAATTATGTTCACCGGAACCTTTACGAGTGCGGCGAAGCGAGGAAGCCCGGCGTCGAGTATGTGAGCGCCGTCAAGGACTAGCTCGTCGTTTTCTTTGGCACGTATCCCGCTGAAGATACAATGATAATCATAATACCTTTTTATATCGTTCTTGGCGGCGTCGGTTGTCGGTCGCTTGTGGCGTAGTTCTTCTATTCTCATCGGATAACCATGTTATTATTTTTAATCAGGTGACAGCCGGCAACCTGGCCACCGTCTTTCAGAGCTGCTTTTATCTCGTTCTTTTTGGCCTCGACTGTAACCTTCGTAAACTCAGCCGGCAATAATGCCACGTTATCAACCTGGACGCTCTCGGACTTTCTCCAGCTTATAGAGCTGATATCGTCGTTCATCTTTTCGCCTTCTTTCAGGTTCATTCTCAGATAGTTTTTAATCGATTCTAGTTTATTATCTCGATAGCCTTTCTCTTTACGGAGACGATCGATCTCGTTCTTAAAGGCTTCGGCTTCAGCCTTGATATTTTTAATCACATATACAAGCGACATACACTTGTCGTTTTTCTCCATTTCAAGAGCCTGTAAAAGCTCGATTCCTTTCTCAGATATTTCGCCGGTTTCTTCGTCGATCTCCGCTTGAATAATGTTGTCGACTAGTTCGTTAATTTCATAAAGTTTCATGCTTTCCTCCTCTTTACATTGCCTTCAAATACTTCAATCCATGAGCTATAACTCATAGCGCTATCAGATAAAGCTTGTGTTATTCCGTACAGTTGACCGGCTTCTCTCGCAGTAAGTCCGTCCTCGTCGTTAAAATCGAGATTATCAAGCGTTTCATAAAGTTTATCTATAGTACCTCTGAGATCTTGCAGGTCTTCGGCTTTCATGCCTGCCCCGTTACCAGATCGATCTTGTCCAGGTAGTCGTTAATCTTTATGGCGTTGTAGCCGTACTTATTACACAGCGCTATGCCTTCATCATTAGTAAGTTGCCCGGCCTTTACAATTACGCCGAGACGATCTTTCAGGCTCTGAGGAAGTCCGTTGATCTTTGTAGTCGTGGTAGAGCTTTCTCTTTTGACAGTGCTTCGCTCGTTATCGTCGTCGCCAGATGAAAGATTAAAAACTTTCATATAGATATACTTCACGGCAAAACTGAAAGATTTTCCCGGTCCTTTATCCTGCGGATCTACTCCGTATCCTATTCCGTGTACAGTGATAGAGTCGTCCGGCTTCTCTACGTTCGTGAAAGTAACCATAACTTCAAGGATGCAGTTATTTCCGTCCTGTGTGTGGTTTACTACTGTCGGAATTGCCGTCACGCCGTACTTAATGAGTAGAGGCCTGATAGCGTCCGTCACCGCTTCATGTGAAACGAATTTATATTGATTGTTAACCTTCTTCTCTTCTTTCTGAACAGCTCCGACGTCCTCTGTTATCTTGAGTATCTTCTGGTAGATGTTCAGCTTCTCTTTTGTTTGTGTCATTCTTTTTCCTTTTTTCTGTTCTTAAGTAGGTTATTTAATTTACATATAAAAGACTCGCGTTCACTTATTCGACCTTCAAGTAAATATATTCTAACCTTGTTGTCTGGTGGATTTTTCATCAGTATATCAAGTTCTCTATTAAAATCATTTATTTCCTCTTGAGTAATCCTTATATCATCCTTAATCTCTGAGTTCGGAATATGGTTCATTATTCTTTCTCCTGGAACTTGTCGTGAATGTATCCGGTGTAGACCAGTACTTCACGACCGTCTCTCTTTTTTACCGTCGTATATCCGGCGATCTTGACGACCTTCCAGAAGTGCGACGACCTTTCATAGCCGAGAACAGCGTTCAACCTGACTCCGTTCTTTTCTTTTCTTCCGAGTACTATCGGAATTCCGTAGGTCTCTGCTATTTTATGTTGATTTTCGGGACGACATTTTGGATAGGCTCCTGCCATATCCGCCATCGACGCCCATAACTTCGGTAATTTCATAAAGACATAGTATAAAAGAATAGACAATTTGTCAATTTATTTTAACAATTTGAGAAGAGTGGTCGATAATAGCCCGTAAAAAAGGCCTATTTCTAGGCCGAGTGGAGTTTACCAGAAGAAAAGAATTATGACCTGACAAATAGAAGATTGTCGTGTTGAGTATAATAGAGCGTGCCTGAACTGTTAACGTGTTCAGTGACGTCGGCGTCTTTAAGTTTGTATTGCTTCTTTAGTATAGAGAGCAGCTCTTTGACCGCTCTCTTTTTGTCTGCTTCAAGCTCATTTGCCATGCTTCGCCATGCACAGGTTATATTTAAGCGTGCGGACCTCGGCCGACGATGCGTCTCCGACTCTTTTATCACAGAAGTTATACGCCAGATCAGCCTTGCAACCTTCACCAAATACAGAGGTACATCCGCCTTTGTCGCCTTTCTGCTGATAGTAGAGACAGTCAAGGAAGATCCGGCAGGACATCGGAAGCGACTTGTCTTTAACCAGTGGCGACCGTGATAGATTACACTGAGTAAGCGCGAACGCTCCGAGACCGAAGCCGAGAACGATCACGACTATAATTGCGTACTTCTTAACAGTATCTGTCATTTCTTTTTACCTCCGATCTTATCTTTTATTTTTTCAGTGACCTCTCTGGCTATAAAGGCTCCTATAGTCATGTACCACATGGACTGTAGTAGGTCGCATACCACCGTAAAGCTGCCATTGTGAGCTATATTGAAATCAAATACCCAGGCGGTGAAAACAGGTAGAGTGAAAACTATCACCACTATACAGAACGTAATAGTCCAGCTTGGTTTACCTCTGCTATCTTTTACTAATATTCTCATGTTATTCTCCTTGATTCAAAAATTGAATTATATGTGCAGGACGTAAGCCAACCCGTGAGATATGCGGTGAATTCATCTGACTTAATATCAGAATACTGATGTATTCTTTCTTGTATTATATTCAGTACATGATGGATCTCATGTGCTATTATTCCGTGAATCTCAGGCTTCTTTAAATTCAATCTATTGTAAAAGTCTATAATCGCCCATTGATAATTCTCTGAATCATAATGAGTCTTGGCATCTTCTGAATCATGACTCCTATTGAATTGATTAAAATTATTCTTTATTATTTTATTGTTTTTAATGAATCTTTTAAACTCAGTATCATCAGCCTGTATAGAAGTATAAAAGTAAAAACCATATAACGGTAAATAATAATTATAGATTTGTTTCATTTCAATTTCTTTTCCAGTATCTTCCAGCCTTCCGGATTGTATTTTGTAAAGATATCCTTCAAGGATCGACCGTTCCATCTGCCTTGCAACAGCCTGAACTTAAGCCGAGGCTGTAGCTCGTGGAGCATCGCGACCGGTTCGAGTATCTTTCCTTTAAGGCTCTTGAATTCTATATGAAGGTGCGCTCCACGGAATTTTCCGGTATTATCAGCTTTACCGATCTCCTGTCCTGTTCTCACGAGATCGAACTTCTTTACACATGGATTACAGTGTTTGTAAATAACGTAATAGTCTTTTCCTTTCGGCCGGATCTTCACCTGGCTCGACGGAGAGACTCCTTTTTTTCCTTTTTTCGCGTGGAGAACTTCACCGTTACAGATAGATAAGAAAGTATATCCGAGTTTAGACGCAAGGTCAAGTCCATTATGCTTCTTGAGGTTACTGGCATACTTTGGATAAGGACCCGTTATGGTGATTCTGTCCGGAAACTTGGCAACAGGCGAAGAGCGCTTTATTCCTTGAGCTTTAACTTTAGCGACGGCCTTCTTCGCGAGTTCTTTAACCGGCAGCTTATCGAATATCTTCTTTAAAATATCAAGTATTAATTGTATCATTAATTACCTCCGATAGACTTTAAAAACTTCTTATATTTTTTATATTTTTCTTTTCCTGTGACGTAGCTTGTCAGCTCGTCTATTCGTCTATTCTGTGACATGTCGACAAGATCCTGCTCCATCTCGTCAATAGCGTGGTTCTTGTATAAGGTTATAGTTAAAGGATTCTTCCAGGTGAGCGGAGTCAGTAGCCATCCGGAGACAAGGAGCGCGACGCAGATAATAACAGTCCATTTCCAGCTAAGATCTTTCCTTTTACTCATTTTATATTATCTATTCTCTTTCTGATATATGAGAGATCTTTTCTCATGTAGTTCACGCTTTGCTGGAGTTTTGCCTGGTTTCTTTCGAGGTCTATGTGATTATGATTCTCACTGACAGAGGCGCTCGCGCTTGTCATCTTGATAACCATTGCCGCAATGACTCCAAGCGTTCCGAGGTATCCTGTGACCATTGGCCAGTTCATTCTTTTTGGTAGTTGTTCAGTTTCCATTATTTATTGACCTTCTTAAGCGCCTTCTTCAGTCCGAGAGCGTATGCAAGCATGAAGTCAAAAAGTCCCGTAAGGATTCCTAGTCCAAGAAAGATAAAGAAAAGCGGCGTCGTCAGGCTGAACTTAATGCCTTCGATCTTACCGTCGACAATAGAGCCGTCGACGGTCTTAGCGAGAGCCGGGATAAGGTAGAACGCAAATCCTATCAATATACACAGCATACCGATAAATATGCGGTAGTAAAGTCTACTCTTATCCTCTTTGGTCATGGCGTTGTCTGCTTCCAGACTGCGGAGGTCGCTGTCGCGTCAAGACACACATAGGCGTCGTCGTTAGTCGTGTCGTAAGAATTGGAGCCTACTCCGAAGAATCCGTTACCGGCAGTGTTTGAGGTATCGTTATTGACTCCTGGATTTCCGGTGATACTCGTTACGCTGATCGGCGGAAAGTGCACCACTGTAGTTGCTGTGCCGTTGTCTGTTATGAATCCGTCAAGTCCGGAGAATCCGGCGAACTGTAGACTGACGGAAACAGCTCCTGTTCTCACAGTCAAGGCCGTTACCTGAGTGTTGTTAAACGAAGCAAATAAACCATTAGAGGAGCCGTCTATCTCAATCAGTGTTACCGTCCGGCCCGTGATATTGACCTGGTGCTGTGCAGATGAACCAGAGCCTAAAAAGTACGGAGCGCCTGCGCCGAAGTTTACAAAAGTACAATCTGTAAAAGGATCACTGTGAGGAGTTCCCGATGTACTGTCAGACTCGTAATAACTAGAGACTAATAAGCATTCTGTAAAGGCAAGGCCCGTGCTGCCTGTCTGTACAATTTTATTCGTGGATGTACTCTGACCGGTTCCGACAAAAGTACAGTTTAAAAGCTGAATAATTAACCCGGTGTCAGCCGTGTTCGTAATACCGGAGGAACCGCCGTTGAAAGTACATTTTTCTATATTAGCTCCGGCTCCTGTACTGTGAGTTGCGTCATCTGTACAGGCAATCGAACCGCCAGCAACGAACACCAGACCGCGCAGAGTAGAAAGGCCGGCGAGTATATCAAGACCTCCAGCGAGAGAATTAGAGTCTTTAATACTGATCTGTCCGCTTATTTCTGTGTTGAACCTTGAGCGGATCTTCACATTCTTAGGCAGAACAAAACCACCGACGTCGGTCGGATTATTACATATAATAGTCCATTTGTTATCGAGCGCCGCCTTGCTCTTCGTGGCGTTGCCGGTCTCGTTCAAGTGTGTTCCTGATATGGTAATGAGTACAGACGTGGAGTCTATTATACTATAGGCTACGCCAGATATAGTAATCAGTCCACCAATCCAGAAGTCGTCAGCCCGTCCGTCGTCAGGAAAGGCGAAGGTACTTGTAGAAGGAGCGGTTATCCCGGTGTCTTCTTCGTATATGAAGTTCACTGCGTCTGATATAGTAGCGGTAATCTCTCCGGCCACTGGCGTCTCGTCGCTATCCACAAAGATAACGTTCTTCTGCGCTATAGCTCCGCCCGTATCGGTAAAGAATTCTATTCCGGTCTCTCCGGGGTTTACTCTTTGAGACTTAAGAGCCTGCCCTGCATAGGTAGACGGTGTGTCCGTAAGTCCGAGAAAGGTCGTCGCGGCGAGTACCGCGTTCTTTATGGTGGCGAAAGTATATTTAGAACTCGTGCCTCCGTCGTTGCTATAGAACTGATCGGCATCCGATAGAGTGCCGTCAGGTAGTGCTGATAATTTTGTATCTGCCATTTTGTTACTCCAGTAATAGTTTGTCTCCAGGCTCAAGAAGTAATGAACCAGAGCCGTCTTCCAGCTCCACGCCATCTCCTTGTGCGAGTGGTATAAATTCAAAAAAGTCTGTCTTTGCACTTGTGTAGCCGTTCGCCTGCGTAAAGAAGCGGACAAAATAAGTCTGCCCGGCGTTTAAGCGAGTACTCGCTAAGGTCACACAAGTGCTGGTTCCAGACTCTACTTCGAGTATCAGAAAGGTCTGATCTTCGTAAAAAACCTGAAAGAATAAAGTTCCTGTGAATGATTCTAAAACTGCGGTAAATCCGAGAGCCGAAGCTACGAGAGACGTCACTACCGGAAGGCTCGGGAAAGTACGATCTACAGATAAGGCCGGGCTCGGATTGTTCGACATCTCCAGAACTATCTGATTATAGAAGAGTCGCGGATCATTGTACTGAAATCCAATAACCTTGACCGGAGCGTTAACGATAAACTGATTAACGGCGACCGGAACGGATAGATTGAATTCCTTTCCTAACTGTGGTATGATTCTGTTGAGTGGATCTCCGAAGAAGCTCTGTCTCATTGAACCGGTGAAGATATTGCGAGGCCGTCCGTAATAGCCAAGACGGGATTCGCCGAAAAAGTCAGCGGTCGAGGCATTAGCGTAAACCAGGCCATAATCAAATATATCAGCTGACTGCCCTTGTAAGGCTACTGGCTGCCATCTGTCGCGGCCTTTATAGGCGTCAATGAGTGTTTGATCCACATCTCCACTAGCGACGCTTATGGTCGTGTCAGAGGTCTTAAAGAGGCAATCGTAGCCGATGACCAGTTTAGCTGAGTCTTCTTTAAATGTATAAGGAACCATTAACTCATCGGTTCCGAGCGTTTCGAGTATAGTGTTGCCCTGGTAATCAGGAGATCTAACAAGATCGATAGTTCCTTCCTCGTCGATCGTTATCAGTAAATCGGTCATTTCCAGAACAGTCGCTAGATGGTCTCTGAATTTAACCTTGTCCTCTACCAGTCTGTGAACGAATATCTTATGACCTGCGGCTGTGTCGATAGTGTTGAGCGTGGCAAAGCTGGAGCCTATTCGTCCGGTTATATCCACGTCAGCCGCGGCGTCTATTGCTATGAGAGAATCGAATATTTCCTGCGGCCCGGTCTTCTCCTGGCCTATTGTTATTCGTATAGGATCATTATCTGCGAGAGCTATATCCAGACCTCTAGCGATTGTTATGGAGGTCGTCGGCGTTCCTGATACGGCTACTATGCCATACCTCGGAACGAGTGAATCTGTGAAAGATATTTGAGCCGGCAGAGTAATAGTGGACGCTCCTGTGTCTACAGTGAGAACCGTCTCGCCGATAGCGTGAGCGCCTACGATCTCAAAGCCTGCGTGCGTCGATGAATCATTACTATCAACAGCCCAGTCAAGCACAGTAGCGACAGGACTCTTTCCTGTTATGTTTGTAACGAAGCCGTTAAGGTCTGTTTTCGCGAGGCCTACGTTATGGATTAAACCTTTGAATAGAGTAGCTCCGTCTGTGTTCGTCTCTTCTATCACCTGGTCGCGCCAGTTGTTCAGAGCAAGAAGGCCGTTTCCTATGAAGTTAATCTCTCCGTCGTCGTCCTTTACGGCGTAGCTTCTCGACTCCGCGAGTATGCCTTCTATAGTTCCTACAGATGCGTTGTTTTTGGCTATGGATAAAACGTCGTCGTTTATATCCTGTATTTCTAATATTATTACTGACATTTTCGTATAAACGTTAAAGTTAGTCCTCTAAGGTGTTCTTCGTCTGCGAGTACAGTTCGCGTGAGCGATCTGGTCTGTCGTGGTACATAAGTGAAAATCCCGGTTCCTGTTGGAAAGCTCTGTGTAATTACCGCAGCGTCGAGAATAGCATCCTCAAGCGCTCTATCGAGTATAATGTCAGTAGCGGCTGTGGCTATCGGTGAAACGTAAAGGACGTTATAGTCCTTGCCGGCTATCGTTACAAAGGTTCCTGAAAAGATCTGTGCTACTGAGATCTTCACAGAGAACACTCCGGCAGCGTGCGCTCCATCGGCCGCAAGGTCTGGAAGGTCGATAACCGTATCCGGTGCTATAGCCAGGTAGACAGTCGTGTCTCTAAGCGCTTCTATTCTATCAATTATATTAACAAACCGACGCCTTATGTTAATATACTTGATAACGATTGATTCGGTCTGTCGGTCTATATCGTTGGCGACTTCTACGCTACCTGATTGTGTCTGGTGTGGTATTGCTTTATTGGTTTTGATCTCCACAAGCGGACTATCTGCGCCTGATATTGGAATGTAGTCTCCTTGAAGGAAGTCGAGAAAAACTCCTGCATCGTTAAAGCTGAACGCGCCGAGGTCTCTCGCTTGTGGATTGGCTGTCTCGTGGTCAATGGTTGCGTTCACAAAGTCGAGAGCCTTTCCTTTAAGTGGAGAATCGAAGTCAAACCTTCCGACTAAATCAGTATAACCGGTTATTCTTTGAAGGCGATTGTCCGACAGAAGTAGCGGATCTACGAATATACTTTGAAAAGTGTTCGCTCCGATCACAGCTCCATTAAATACATTGCATCTCTCAAGAGTCATTAAGGTAGTGGATGTCGCGGTGAAGTCTCCTTGAATAATACAGTTCTGCATTAATTCCAGACCTGTTCCGCCTGTGTTGTCCATGCTCACGTCTCCAATAAGAGTACAGAACTCCACGTCTATATCTGCGTCACTTAATGCGGCTCCGGTTATCTCCAGAGGAAAGAAAGTGTCTGTAGTCGCATTGGCAATAGTGTTCGTTACCGAGCAGACAATAGCTGCTATATCTATAGCAGTATTATCTGTAGATGTAATTTTACATTTATCAACATTTACAGAAGTGCTGGAGGTTAAGGCCTTTCCTGTTGATGGCGCTACAGAGCACTGCAATATATTGAGATTACTGGTTGATAATCTGAATAGAGTTGTTGACGAGAATCCGCAGAAATCAGCGGTAATATTCGTATTATTAGAGCTTAAGAATCCTATCTTGCCATTATCACCAACCGCAACCCAATTGCCTGCGCTGTCGGTTGTCACGCCGAATACCTGGTCTGCGCCAAAGCCTGGTGTTGATGATTGCGTCCAGTTATCTCCATTGTCAGTTGAAAAAGCTATCTTGCCGACGCTGCCCACGGCTATCCATATCCCATTACTATCAGTTGTGACATCTTCTATGGCGTCGCCACCACCGAAGCTTGACGTAGAGGCCTGAGTCCATGTGTCGCCGTTGTCACTGGAGAATGCAATTTTACCAGAATTAGCAACCGCAACCCAATTACCCGCGCTATCGGTTGCAACACTATTAATTTCGTCAGCTCCGAAACTTGGAGTCGAAGCCTGGGTCCATGTGTCGCCATTATCAGTTGAAAAAGCTATTTTGCCTGATTGAGCAACCGCAACCCAGTTTCCGGAACTGTCAGTTGCGACTCCTTGCACTTCAGTGCCCGCAAAGCTTGGTGTGGAAGCTTGCGTCCACGTATCTCCATTGTCAGTTGAAAAAGCTATCTTGCCGCCAGTACCAACCGCGACCCAGTTGCCTAGACTATCTGTGGCAACGTCTAAAACATTAGTAGCTCCAAAGCTTGGAGTGCTTGCCTGCGTCCAGTTGTCTCCATTATCAACAGATAATGCTATTTTTCCGGAATCACCAACCGCAACCCAGTTTCCGGAGCTGTCGGTTGCGACTCGACGAACATTACTTCCTCCAAAGCTCGGTACTGATGCCTGTGTCCAAGTATCGCCATTGTCGCTGGAGAACGCTATCTTTCCGCTAATCGCAACAGCAACCCAGTTGCCGGAGCTATCGGTTGCGACGCCGAGTACAATACTACCGGCAAAGCTCGGTGTAGAGGCTTGTGTCCAGATATCAAGATTTAGTCCAGTAAAATCAAAATCGCCGATCACTCCAATCGATGCCTGAGTGGGTACAGTAATTTCTTCGCTGATCGTGTCGTTAGTCTGCCACTCAACATGAGTCTTGCTTGAAGATCCTACCTCCGCCACGCCTTTAGCATATGTCTTAAAAGGATTGCCGCTAGAGCCGTCGCCTGTTGCGTCGTCGCCTGTGGTGAAGTTTACAAATACGATAAGCAATGGATCAGCCGTGAGTAGTTCTCTGGAGCTGTCGTCGTTCGCTCCCGGTTCAATCTCTGTGACTGGATCTCCGACCTTCTGTTGGTCGAACCTGATAAGTATTCTTTGACTTTGCGATAGACTCATGTGAACGCGCCTCCGATAGTATTTCCAGCGAGATCATTAAGAACGTTCAAGACGCCCTGCTGTCCTGTGGCTGGATTGGTAATTGAACTGTTATCAGATCCGGCGGCAATTACCGCAAGTAGAGCGCGTGCTTCTTTCTGAATCTCGATTAATTCCTCAAGGCTGTCGGCCTGCCTTTCCTGGAAGGATCTCGTCCGCTCTACAGTGCCGGCTGCGACTCCTAGTCCGCCGGGCAAGGTAAGGTTTTCCGGTCGTATATTTCTGACCTGCCTTCCTAAAGAGAAGAGGCCTTGCTGTCCGATGTCTATGAATGAGGACTCACGGGCTCGCCCGACCTCAAGACCACCGCCTGCCGCTCCGCCTGATTCTGATTGAATCCTTCCGAGAAGGTCGAGCAATTCTCCAGAGCTTGCAAGTAGTCCTTGATTTCCGATAATATTCTGACCGAAGGCGGCTCCGGAAGCGGTTAGCTCTCTGGTGACATCCGTAATAATCTGACCGATCTGTCCGGCTAAAAACCTGTCGGCTTCAGTGTTTCCTGCTTTTCTCGCCTGCTGGAACTGCGCGAAAACGTCGTCTCTGAATTTACCACCAGAGGCGAGGCGGCTTGCAAACTGACCGCCGATAGTTCGGCCTTGAGCGCTCAAGTCAGGATTGCTGAGCGCCTGATTCAAATGGCCTAAAGTCTGATTTCGTAAAGCTGGATTCTGTAGAACAGATGAAGCGTTCGAGACCACTCCATCTATTATATTTTTCAGAAAAGTATCAGCAAGAACACCGCGCTCTTTATTTGTGATAAACTCCGCGACGGCTGTCGGATCAGAACCTGCAATTCCGATTTCGCCGGCTCTGACTTCTGCGAGGTCTTTGATTACCTGGAGATTAGCTTTCGCTCTGTTCGCGTCGCCTGTTATGAGTAGATTATTAAGTTTTATCTGTCTATCAGCTTCTGCGCTTAGAAGTTTAGACCGTTGATTCTGTAGCTCAAGAAGTTCTTTGGCAAATTTAGTCTGAAGTTCTACCAGTTCGGCAATCGCTCTTTCCTGCTTCTGCCTTTCGAGTATCTGCTTTTCAAGGTCGCTAAGACCTCCGAACAACGCGCCGAAGACAGTTGATATAGAGTCTATTATTCCGCCGGCTGCTCCGAATATCTCTCCGGCTTCTCCACCTGCTATAGCACCTATTCCACCTAGGCGTCCGCCTATAGTTCCAGCTGTAAATACTTCGCTTATACCACCTATTTTCTGCTCAGTAATTCTCAGCGCTGCTCTAGTCTTTTTAAGATTAGCCTGTGCTTCTATCTTCTCCTTGTCTCTTTCAAACTTCTTAGTAGAGATTAGGCCCTGACGATGCAAATCGGTGAGAGCGTCTAAAGCTGCCTGCTTACTCCTATCTATTCCTAGTAACTCAGCCTCTAACTTTTCGTCGAGGAATTCAAGGATAAGCATCTTCTGTTGACTTATAAGCTGCTCATTCCTTTTAGCAAAGACCGCGCCGCCTTGCGCTCTCAGCTCTGGATCTCTAGTCGCCTTGAGAAATTCTACGAACTGCTGTCTTAACTTTTTAAGACTTCGAACAAACTGGCTGTCGAGAAAATTAGCTGCTTTCTTGGCTGACTTTGTTACGTTATTAAATGTGTTCGTAACCGACTTATTGACTAGTTCGGAAGGATCTATCAGGTCGTTTAATGAGTTCTGAATCTCGTCTATTGCGTCGTTAAGATTTTTCAGCGCGATCTTATCAACCTCCGGAACGAATCCACCTGCCGGTATTGCGTCGACTCTTAATTGAATCTGTGCGCGGCTTGCAATAAGACTCTGTTGCTGAATAATAAGATTAGCTTCTGTGATTTTCTTGAAATCCGCGAGAACGTCGAGCTGTTCACGGAGCGCGCCCGTCTCTGAGCGGATTGCGATTCCTGCGGCCTCTGCTGCCTTCGCCAGATCAGATTGAGAATCAATATATTTCTTTCCGGCCTTAACGCTCTTTAAAGTCTCTTTCTCCAGCTTGTTAAGTTCTTTCGCCTGAGCCTTTACTTCCTCGACAATTGCCGAAGCCGATGGAGACAGTTCATTGAATACAGTCACCAGTGCCGTGACCGATAGAGTTATCGCCGCCAATATAAGACCGATAGGTCCAAGAACAACAGACAATCCGAGAAAGACGGCCGTCAGTGAGCCTCCGATAATAACGAAAGACTGAGAGACTCCGGAAAGACTCTCAAGCCCTTCGCGGATATTCATAAATAAGTCAGCGAGGACTGTGTTAACCTTCGCGACTATCGGGAGTAGAGCGTCACCGACAGAAGCGGACAGCTTTTCAGACTCTGCCTCGAAGCGCTGTGTTGCTCCGACAGCAGAGTTGAGGAAGTTAGTGTATCCGTCCTGAAGATCTGCTCCTCTTTGAATGACAAGGTTAAAGAACTCCTGTCGAGCTGTGGCGTCTTTGGTTATCTTTCCTAGTCCGCCGACCTGTAGAGCAAGTGAACGGAGCGCCGGATCCGCGTTCTCAAGTAAATCATTTGAACCGGTTAGAATAGATTTAAAAAATGCTTCGGTAGCCTCTCCGGTTGTACCGGTAATTCTGTTTAAAGATGCAATCTGCTTAACGGCTTGAACAAGTCCTTTCGACTTGCCGAGATCGTTAGTGGTTTGTAGTGCTAGTTTAAGAGCTGTGGACGTTTCTTTTATTCCGAGAGTTCCATCCCGTGCAAGCGCCTTTACTGCCTTACGTGCTTCTTCTGTGCTTTGTCCGAATTGTTTAGCAGTGGCGTCAAGGCCGAGAAAGGCTTCCTCAAACTTGAGAGCGTCGCGTGTGGCTTGTGTTAAGAACTTACCTACGACCCCAACGATAGCGACAGAGGCGACTGCCTTGAAGCCTTGAGCAAAGCCGGAGCCGAACTTCTGCCCGGCCTCCTTGCCTGCCTTCGGAGCCTTCTTGTCTTTAAAGTCTTTGAGGTCTTTTTCTACCTCTGACGTATCGGACTGGAGCTTGACTACAATATCATCAATTTCAGCCATTCGCTATGTACTCCAGGAAGGTTTTCGGAGAGTCCTGTAAAAAGGAGACTCCGTAATATGTGTCGTTTCGTTTAGACATCTGAACAGCTTCGCCAAATATCGTTCTTTTATACGATCTCCATCTTAGATAAATAATCACTATCCGGAGCGGAGCGGTAATCAGTCGCCAGAGAATAGCGGCTGCAAGTATAGTTGCGTAGAATAGAACTATCATCCGCTGTACTGGTTCGCGTGCTTAAGTTTAATAACACGGCCTTTTATCTCATTGGTTATTTTGTCCTGTTTGCCTTCTGCGATTACTCTCGTCTTCGCTTCAAGTGAGCGTATCTTCTGCCGGAGGTCTTTGTTGAACTCTTTCGGGGAATGCTGTGCGAAGATCATGTCCTGTGCTTTGCGAAGGTCTTTAAGTATCACCTTGCATCCCCATCTAGCTAACTCATTAGCCGTTAAATTGCTTTTCAATTCATACGGCGTTTTATTGGTAGCCGCAGAGATATAGTCAACGAACTCATTGAGCCGGCTAAGCGGATCGCCTGTTGGCTTCTTCTGCTCAAGTAGTCCATATTCTTTCATGACTTTATTAAGGTCTTTTCTGTTTTTCTCTTTGACTTTCCATTTCGGAAGGCCTGTCGGAGACTCGCAAAGCTGACGGATTATCTCGTCGACGTATTTGTTCTGTTCTTTGCGAGTCTTTGCCTCTTTAGCATATGAACCGAGAGAATAGACGTTCTCTAAATTAATCAGAAAGCGTCTATTCTCCGGTAGAAGCTGAAGGCTTCCGACAAACTTCATTACGTGCTTGTAATTAAAGTGACTGGACTAGCCACAGCGTTAAAGGTCGCGGTGATATTTGCTGAACCTACAGCCACATGTGAGACCTGTCCTTTGTTCTGAGTGGTACTGGTGAACGTATCGCCGACGGCAACGTCTGCCGGGTCATCAGAGGCCCAGGCTACATCCTGAGAATCGGTAATCCTTGTGACGGATACGTCTTCCAGAAGTTCGACTGTTACGTCATTAGCGTGTGCGGCTGCGGTCGTTCCATGTACTCCACGAACTGTAGTATAGGTCGCTTCTGTAGCGTTGATTCTTACAACACTCTCGACAAATACGATCTCTTTACCTGAAGCACTGTCCAGGATAAGGAAATCATTCGCGGCGACTCCATTGTCTACGGTCAGAGCATCAACTACGATGTCTTTATCTGTAGCGACAAGTCCGGCGTCATTGAGCAGCGCTGTGATAGTTGTCGATATATCAGAAGCATGCTCGAAGGCCTGAATCTGATCTACCTGGTCAGCGTCCAGCGTTAAAGCTGTGAGGTGCTGAGAAGGTGTAATCGGTCGCTTGCCCATGGTAATCCATATGCCTCGCGGAGTGCCCTGACTAATGTCGTGACTACCGAAAGCGCCGAAGCGTCTCTCTGAAGACTTGTCAAAGTCCGGTAAGACCTGAAAGGTCAATGGAAGAACCTGGTGATCGATGTTAGAACCGGTCAATGCGATAGGTCCGACGATCACGGCTTTAAAGAAAAGCCAATCGTCCGAAGTGTCGCTCAGATCAATTCCTTGAACGTGAAGCTTAAGCTCTGCGGCAAAAGGCTCCATGTTTGTTATGGCGTCGCCGATGTTAAATCGACTCTTTCCGCCGCTGGTTTCAATAGATTCTCCACGCATAGCTAAACCGTTTATGGTCGCTGGTGAAGTGTCTTTTAATTCGATGTCAACGGTAATTTCCCAACCTGCTCTAAACAGTTTAACAACTCCTCGAAGTTGTTCTACGTTGTCGACCGGTACAGGAACGCCGTTCACATTAATGACAGTGGAGCCGTTGGTTGTAAATCCGATGTCTTCACTGTCGTAAGTGATTTCATACGCCTGGAGGCGAATGTCTGCTATGTCTGCTGAACTTGGCATAATAGTCTCCTTGTTTTAAATTTCTGCGGCTGCGAATTCAATCGGCTGACTTACACGCCAGAACTCGCCTCCGTCTTTTACCGGTGTCGTTATGATACCGTTTATCGGCTCGAAAGCCCATATCTTTATAAGTCCTTGATAATCGAAGTTAGATCCGAACTGACCGAGAACGCCCTCTTCTGTGACGTAGATCTTAATAAGCCATTCGAGTGCTTTAGTGTGGCAGTCTTTCGGCTTCTTTGTGAATGTATGCATGAATAATCGACTGTGTATAATACAGCCTCGTGAGTCATTGGACCAGGGCGAGAGGACCGGATTAATCTGGTTACCGACCTGCATTATGTGAGCGACCTTATCCTGTGCAATTATCTCCGCGAGTTCTTCTTCCTCTACGTCCTCCAGGAATTCAGTGTAAGATGTACGTGCGTTAATGCCGTCGATGATAAAGGCTTCTTCAAATTTATCGTAAATCATTTCTTTGCTAGTCCTCTTGAGAGTACCCTGGTATAGAACACAGACAATCTACGGAGTATCGGAGAGCCTTTCTGTATGCGAAACCATTCTGCTCTTTTAGGAGTGAGTAGTCCGCCTTTCCTCGCTGCTCTATATGCTGAAGCGTATCGGCCTTTACCGCCTCCGCCTTTCGCGTTCGTAGGCTGTGCTATCTCGGTCATGCGAGTGAACTTGCCGCCTTTCACCGGATGCATAAGCGGTCCTTTGTCGTTTTTATTATCTCGTGAGTTGTATTGAAAGCGTGCATATTTAAGAGAGCTGCGGATCTCGACTCCGCCTTTAATTTTCTTTATCCCATGACTATCTCGGAGATCTCCACGAAAGATAGGAATAGAATCATTCACTTCCGTAAGTAGCTGTTTAGCCGTAAGCTCTAAAGCCTGCTGAGAGACAATCTCAAGCGCCTTAAGTACTTCTTCTGTAGTAGCCATTACGCGCCTTCAGGCTCTCCGTCTATTTCTCTAAGAAGATATTCACGGAATCCGACAAGGCTGTCTCCGGTTATGTTGTTCACCTGGTAGACCTTATCGTCGGCCCGGATAAAGGAGGCTCTCGGCAAGACCTCTGTAGTCGTTAGTCGTGCGTTATTGGTTCCGGTCTGTGTTCCGGATATAATGTCGTTCTCTAAAAAAGACACAAAGTTAAATGGATCTTTATCGATATAAGAGATCTCACCTTGAAGGCGTTTCTTCTGTACTCGTCTAAGCAGCACTTTTTTTGAACTCCGTCTCGGTCACTGGTTTCTCGTGTGGATTGTCTTTGAGTACCTTCTGCCGGTCTTTGTCGGCGAAGAACTGGATAGCGTTCATAAGTAAGCGGTGCTTACAGTTAAACTTAAGTATATGAGTAGCGTTCTGCTTGAGGTCTTCTACTGTCCTCATTCGTGCGGCGAACTTGTCTTTAGGAAACTGCTGTCGATAGGCGGTCTTTGCGGCCTCGTTAATAAACACCGTCTCGCCTTCGTGAACTCTACAGGAATCGCTCGCGCCGTGGCTTGACACCTTGAGAGTCAATACTCCGTTCGCGCTGGAATCCTGGATTACTGTCATGTTCTGAACTTCTCTGGACATGTCGTTTGTCTTCATATCCACGTAAGACCTTAGAGGAAAGTTTGTCCCGTTTCTGAATTGAACGGTATCAGAGCGGCCATAGGTTTTGACCATCCGGTTCCATTCTCTCTCGACGAGTTGTTTAGAGAACTTCTTGCCCTTGACTGTGATAGTGTCGCGTGTTAAGAAGGTGCTGATCTGCTTATCAGTGAGTCCTGGAAGAACGTCTCTCAGCGCTGTGATATTAGCTCCAGACTGGACGGTCTCGAAGGCCTCTAATGGTTGCCGGGCAGCGTTCGCCAGAGCGGAAAATAGATCGAACTTCGTCTTCAGGAGACTTTTGTTCTGCCTGGTTATGTTCTTTATAGTACTGGTCAAACTTGTCTTGTTTGCGTTGAGTAGTGCGGTTACGTCCTGTCTACGGAGACCGACGCCTTTAGTAGTGAGACCTTTCAGTCCTTCTATGAATTCTTTGTGAGCTTCCTTCGTTACTATCTCAACAGGTCGTCCGCCGAAGAAAGGCAAAAGAATTGATAGAAGATCGCGCTCGTATGCTTTAAGGATTCTGTTAAGCTCGGTCTTGTTCCGGGCGAGTACAAATAGAGCGTCGTCTAAACGTTCGTATTTCTTTGTGAATCTTTTCATCCTATCCATAACTTTTTTCTTCTCCTTTCTGACGGAGAAGTCTGAGGCTTTATCAGCCATCTACGCTCTAAAGAAAGCGTTCTTTCTGACTCCCCATCTTCGGAGAGTTCTATCTATAAGAAGTTTCGCGTCCGGATCTATAATCCTTTTCGCTCCGCCTCTGACGCTTATTCCGCCGGCATTGTAGGAGCCATCGGCTATCGCGCTTATTCTTTTTGACAGGTCTCTATATTGCTGATTTTCACCGATATAGATGGCCTGAATGTTGTTTGCCTTGACGAGGTTCTCTTCCGGATCTGTAGAGGAAGAAAGCCACAGAGTATCGTCGAAGTTGATCTGCTGGTGATATACTTCTATATCTTTAGTAGCGTCAACGATAGCCCGCAGCTTTGCATCGTCAGACAGACCGGACCAAGAGGTCCGGCCATTGTCTGTGGCGTAAGTATCAACTTCCGCAACGGTAGAGTAAGTCTCTTCGACTGCCATCTACTGTGCGGTAGTGATCCACGCCTTGTCGATTATGATCTCCGGAGAGCTTCCGGCTACGACGATGTTAATTCTGGTCAGATTCTGCGTTGGCGTAAAGCCTCGCTTATGGTGAGAATTATCGTCGGCGTCTCTGCTGATCTCAAGCTGTCCACAGATGCGGATATTTTCGGCAGTACCGAATCCGGCATCGTTAGAACTCTCAATATCAATAGAGTAGGTCTCGTCGGCCTGTGCATTGTCCACTGAATCAACAGCGACATTCAAGAATAGCGGCTCGTTAATGAAATCGCTTGTATCGATCTCTATAGCCGCAGCGCTTGCGTCTCTGCCTTCTGTGGTCGTTGCTACTGTTTGCGTATCTGCTACGACTAAAGAAGAGTCGAAGCTGGTCATTTGTTTTATAGCCATGTCATTCTCCTTATGGTAGGGCGATTATGCCTTTAAGTCGTACAATTGATCTAGGATGTTCGGCAACTACGCCGATAGCCCAGTCTACTATCCATTCAGTACCGGCGCTGTCTTCGCGTACGGTAATTTCTGGAGTCATGTCCTGAACTGCTGTGAATTGACTTGCGCCGTTAACAACAAAGTACATCGAGGAAGTGGTTCCTGCGGATGCGCCCTGAGTCTCGTCGAATGCTAATATTTCAGCATTGTCAGAATCACGGTCGACCGGTATCATAGGAATGGTGTCTGCCCATATACCGACTCTTTTAGTAATTCCATTTATTACCATTGTGGTGTATTTGAAATGTACTGCGAGAATGTCGTTAGGAGCGCCACCCATGATAGTTGCGTGAATGTCCTGGAGGTGCGTTCGATTGCAATAGATTACATTCGGAACACTTTCGCAGGCGTCAATAGACCTGTTAATGTTATTAACAATCTCTACCGCAACGTCTAAAGTGTCGCCGTCAGGTCCGCCGTTATAGATTATGCTTTGCGTCGCCGCGAGCTCGTCTTCAACGATTCGTTCGAGTCCATTAAATGCAGCCGGATCTACTCCGACGTCGCCCTTAAATAGATTCTTTTTGAAGTCAAGGCTGATAGCTCTTGAAGTCATTTCCAGTTGTTTCGCTGCCCACTGTGAGCCGTCGAAAGTTGGAATTCTCTTAAGCTTACGGTCGAGTAAAAATGAATTACCGAACGGCTTAAGGTGTAATGTGTTTCTCGTGAAGTCGCCTTCAGTCGGAGAGTATGCGGAATTTAACGCACGAAACGCCGGACTAGGAAGATTACCTTCAACAGAGAATTCGTAACGCAGTGAAGGAGCCATCTCAAAGTTAAGGAATGACAGGGCCGCCGAGGTATCGACGATATTCCTGATAAAACCTCTTTTGAGCGTGGACTCAGACGCGTTAGCTATGTCTAATAGTGTAGCCATAGATAGACCTCTTTTAAAGTTTAGATTTTAAGCTGAATTAGCTGAAGGGACTTTTTTGAGGCCTGTCCAGACAAGGCGGAAACAGGCTCACGGACAGAGAACCATCCGCAAGCCTGAAAGTTGGATACTATAATCTAATAAATAATGACTGTACTGTCAATTAATAAAAAGCCGGTTACTTATTCAGCATTTCGCCGACTTCCGCTTCCATTAGATCACGGTTGCTCATTGTCTTGAGTCTCTCATCCGGGATTACTGTCGTGGAGCTGGTGTCGTTCCAGCCGGCTTTCGGTCGGGATGTCATATCGGAGTATTTCTTGATAAGCTCTTCGGCTCTCTCAGTAAGACCTCCAGCCATAACCGTGCCTTCGTCGTTAAGGTCTCTGAATACTGGATTGCCGTTATCGTTGTCGATCTTGAATTCAGTATTAATTATACTAGGAATAAGATTAACCCTTTCGTCTTTCCATCCTTTCGCGATCAGTTTGGCTTCGAGTTTATTCATAATGGCGTCCTGGAATAGATCTTCTTTAGTACCGGCCATTTCCTTCTCAAAGTCCTTTTTCATTTCTGCCTTGAACTGTTCAACCTCAAGCTCTGTCATTGACTTATCGTTCTTCTTATCACCTTCGGGCTTCTTCTTAAGGTCTTCGATTGTCGTCTTCAGATTAGAGAACTCTCCGCTCAGTGCGGCGACTTTATCTAATACAGACGCGTTCTCCTTAAGGCCGGTAATCACGCCGTCGAACTTTGTGTCAAATTCTTTCGATAGGTCGGTCCATATATCTTTCCGGGCCGCGCCTCGAAAGGCCTTGAATTCATCGGCAGTGAGAGTCTTATCTCCGAGATTATAACTGCCGTCTTCTTGTTTCTCTGGTTGCATACTATTCTCCTTATTCTAATAATAACGAGTCGCCGTTCTCCAACAGAAGCACCCCGCTTCCGTCTTCGAGCAACAACTCGTTAACAGGTATCTCGACCAGCTCTGTCCGTACGTTGAAACTATTCGCACGGTCTCTGGCGTTGATCTGTGTTATCGGATCTTTAACTGTTATCACTTAGCTCTTTGGCTTTTCGTCTTTAAGCAGGACGATCATAAGAATGACGCCTACTATCTGCTCAAGCGATAAACTTGAAACGAGCTTTACTCCATAATCAAGTAGTGAGCTTCCGCCGGTAGTGATCAATTGCCATCCGATCAGGACAGTCACAGCAAGCACTACAGCCTTTTTAGGCTTCGCGGCTTCGGCCTTAACGCCTTCGAGGAAGCTGTTAAATATGCCGATAAAATTGGTAATTAGATTTGTTAAACTTTCTTTCATATTGTTCTCCTATAATTCTGTTATATTCTTTTTAAGTGTTGCGGTTCCTTCGACGATCTTCTCTACAGTAGTCCCTGCGTCCGGAGTGATAAGTAAGTCGTATACATGAACGTCATTGCCGAAGTCGAGCGCCAGCGTATCGGCGGCGGATATTTGAAGAGTAATCTCTCCATTCAGGGCATCGGTAAAAGTGACTGTTATCACCTGGACAATGGTTGCGGAGTCAGAGTCTTTGCGGACCTCTGCTTCTCCAGTGTAGCCGGTCAGATCTCTAATAGCGCCGACTGAGTCCTGTACATTGACCACGAGATTGAATGTAGTGCCCTGCTCTATGACGATGTTTCGCGGTGTGCGTGGTTCAGTTTCAAGCATCTCCGGCATCCTTTACGACTTGTCTCGCGTGTTGTAAAAAACTATCTTTATCGAAATAGATTGTGTTCTCTCTATCAATGATTAGCACTATTCCGAAATCCATAACTGACATGCTGTTAACATATCTAGGATGATTGCTAAGGAAATACTCTCCGGCCTGTATTACCTTGTAAGGAATAACCGTAGAGGCTACTCCTGGAGGCATGTTGCTCTTATCGGCCATCTTCGTCTCCTGTCAATAGATTAGAAGTGAGATCGATTCCCGGCTCGTTCTTTATCTCTTCGAGTTCCGTCATGATCTGCTTTCGCCCGTCCTCGTCGGTCTTGACCATCTCGTCGACGACTTGAATCTTCAAGTTCTCCTCTGCGGTAACGCCGAGGTCAAGGCTCATGGCTGTAAGTATGTTTGCGAGTTTCTCCGATAGCTTGCTTACGTCAAAGACCTTCTCTATCTCATAAACAGCTTCCGGATCCATATCGCGCCATTCGCCCATTAGTTCAAGGATCTGTCGCATACCAGGTGCAACAGCATCAACGGTACTGGATAAGGTCGTCTCTGTTTCGAGAAAATCCCACTGCTTGGACAGTCCGGATATGTTGGGCGAGTTCTTTTCTTTAAGATTAGCTGACTCTCTGATTCTGCTATTAAGCCATTCAAGATATTTAAAGTGCGGATCTAAAGAAGCGCCCGGATAGCCGACCCATTTAGCGACCCCGGCCTGATCTGGACTAACTTCGAGAAAGGAGTTAGCTGATAGCGCTCTGATCTGTTCCGCTCCTCCGTTAGGTAGCTGAAGGAATGACAGGCACTGATTACGACATAGCTGTCTAAGCTCGCTGTCGGCGTTCAGTTTGTTTACCTGGATCTTAGCGACTACCTCTATGATAGGTCGTGCTTCGTTACCCATCCATATATCTATAACAGGAACGCGGCCGATTGGATTGGTCAGTCTGTCGACTATCTTCCAGCCTCTGTCTATGTTTGACTTGTTAGGCTCGAGACGTTCGGCGATTATCACTTCCTCTTTAGATATTAATTTAAGTTGCTGGACCCATACTCTGTCAAATCCTACCACCTGAGCGCGAAGTTTAAAGATCTTGATAAAGTCAAGCTCTCCTGATTCATCGAAGCTCCAATCGATCACGTCTTCTCTAGGTATGATTTCAGCGAACGGCATTCCGTTCTGATCGGCCTTTACAAGTATCCAGGCCTTACCCATGCCCATAACTTCAGCGGCGACCTCGTTCTCGAATACGCCCATAGATGACCATTGATTATCGATATTGTTTTTGACCTTATCGTTAACGGTGTCGTCTTTGAAGTCGAACTCAACAGTGTGTCCGGCCCGTGCTATATGTCCGACGTATGAAGAGACAATCCTTCCGGCGTCTCCGAAGTCGTGCGATAATAGAAGTCTTTGCTGATAGCTCCAGTCGCTCTCATACTCGAAGCGGTAGAGCCAGTTATCGAGCTTATTGGTTTCAAGTGCTGCGACTTCTTCTATTCGCCTGGCGTCCTGTTTAGTAGATACCTTGGCGATCTTGGTTTCTTTGTGGACCTGTTCACGTGCTTTACCTGCGTCAAGCCTGCCCATTAGCGCAGCACGCCATAGACGATAGTTGTCTTCGTCCTCGGTGAATTCCGGGTGCTGTTGGTTTGCTATGGTACTGATTAAGGCGGGCACTTATTCTTCTGTGGATTCGTCAGTCTTATTGAAAAAGGACTCTTTCTTCTTGGCTGCCTTTTTCTCGGTCTTCTTCGGTTCGGCCTTCTTCTTCGGATTGATCTTCAGTTTAGACATGTCCTTCTTTGGTAGTCTGTAGTTGCTCATTTATATTTACCTCGCTTCTTATAAGAATCTTCACAATCGGGCTTATGGCAGTACTTCTTTAATCCGCCGTAGCTCTTATTGCAAACGTAGCACTTCTTAATAGTTCTTTGTGGCATTGCGCCAAACTCAAATGCTCCATGCATCATCATTAGTGCTGCCAAAAAATGCTTATTATGCATTCACAGTATACCTCCGCGTATAGTTTGAGCCGGGAAGATCTCCATAAGACCGTAACGTAGTGCGTCCATGCAATCGTCTGACTGCTTGACTACTTCGCGGTCTTTCTTGGCTTCGTCTTTCCAGCGATAAGAATAGAATTCGTTTATTAGATTATTACAGGACCGCGTTACTTTTATCTTACCCCTATGGAGGAAGTCGGTTACGCGATCTATTCCGGACAGAACGTCTTTATTGGCTCTTATGTTCAGGATACCGTTCTCCATTAGAGTCTGTCTGTCCTCTGCGTCGTGGTCGCAGACTGTCAAGTAAATTTCCTCGTTATGTCTCAATAGCTCTTCTGAGTGCTGCCTTACGGTGAGCCCTGTCTGATAGTGTTCACGGTATACGATAAGGCACTCGTTCGCCGGATCTACTGCTATCCACAGACAGACGAAAGGATGTACAAAGCCGAAGTCGATTGACCTGAGCTTCTTCCAGTTATCCGGAATCTCCATATCGTCGATAACGTGGATCTCTTCGTCGAACTTATAGACTAGACCTTGATAGCTGCCGAACTCTCCGAGAAGGAACCGGCGCTTCATGTCCTCGCTCATGTTCTCTAATTGCTGAATGTACTTCTCGCCGATGTTCTCTATATTGTCGGTCGGCTTGTAGTGGATGTTGGCGTATCTCTTGAAGTCTTTGATCGGCTTCTTGGTTAACGGATGGATGCCGAGCTTGAAGACCTGGTTCGACCAGTGCTGTGAGACGGTCGGATTCTGGTCAACTATCATAAGCTCCTTGATCTTGTCGCCGGCCTTGTTCTTTGATGCGTCGTAGAGGCGAGTAGATAGGATCTCGAAGGCTTTGTATGATACCTCTGAGCATTCGTTAATAAATATAGTGGCGTACTTAGGACCGAGCACTCTGTCGAGCTCGTGCTGTCTGAGTCCGCCTGTGTAGATCTTGGAGCCGTTCGTGAATTGAATGAGTCCTTCCTGGTGGTTTACCTTTACATAACCTGCGTGGATCAGCGGCTTGATAAGCGGTTCAATCGTTTCAAGATATAGCTTCTTCTTGGCATCGGCAAAGACCAGCCTTGCTATTAAGTGTGTGGAGCCTGGATAAGTAATACACCTGATTATGATAGCTCTACAGGATTGTAGTGTTTTTCCTGAGTTGCTTCCTCCGTACAGCATGACGAAGGTGATCTCCGGATCGTTGATAAGTGGAGCCGCTTTCTTTTGAGCCGGGTTAGGTTTATATTTCTCGGTTATTGTCATCGCTCTCTCTTAAAAGACCTGTACGATTCCCATGAATAACCGAGTCTATCCCGACTGTCAAATCCCATACAGCATACGCATTGTTTTTACTTGTAGAGAGTACTGTTACTTGACCATCGTCTATAGATAATACAACTGACATTCGCTCTACCTTTTTTGATGTTTCTTTATGGATATCTTGTATTACGAGAACTATCTCTTTAGCGAACTCTTCAGGATCATTAATAGGAATGTCTTTGAGTAAACTTACAATCTTATCGTTCACAGATCAGCCTCGCTACCGTCGATTAGTATGCTAATGCTACCGCTTACGTCCAGCTCGATAGGTTGTTTCGCCTTGCCTTCGGTCCGGTCGTTCAGTTCCTTGATTGCCGGAACGTCTCCTTCTGCGGCCTTCTGGATAAGCGCGGCTGCTATGATATAAGAGTTCTGTTTTTTAGATAGCTTCTTTCCGAGTCTCTTCTCCAGCTCTTCGACCTTCTTAGCCGGAACCTTCTCGTCGAGTACCATCTTATAGAGAGTAGATAGAGCCGGTCCTCGCCTGGACTTCTTTCCGCCTTTCGATAGATCTTCTTTAGTGAGTTCGTGCGGACTTTTGCTGGATTTAGCCATGGATTACAGTTAGTTTACAGTTAGTCTATAATATTACTTGACTTTATTTTAATATCTCATTATGTCTGTCGTCGCATCTGTTTATATTTATATTGTGTACTTTGTTTTCGCGTACTACCGAATCTTCAAAAGTTCCATTTCTGATATTGCTGTGCATAACCACGCAATCATTAAATTGGCCGCTCTGAACTTCACAGTTCAGTATAGTACAAAATTGATAATCGCCATGTGATATGATCTTACCGGTTATTACAACCCCGACCACCTTACTTGTAAATATGAATCTTTCTTTAAGATAGTCTCTAATATATTTCACTTTCTCTTTATCGAATTGCGCTTGACGCCTTTTTTCATCTTGTTCTTTTGGAACGGTGTTTTCTTTGCTAGTTTATCTTTGTTTTTCTTTTTTTCTTTAGGTGTATGAGATGGCATCTTACGCTCCTAGTATTGAATTGATTTCGGCGTCGGTGTACTTGACAAGAATAAGTTTGTATTCGGCCTCGACTTGTCTGGTTGACGGGCCGGCTGTTAATTGTGCGGTCGCGAGTATATCGGTCTTCGGTGGTAAGAAGGCAAAGTTGCTGAGATCTTCATCGACCAGTTCAGTTGAGATTGAGATCGGCTCTCTATTTAGAAACGGTCCGCCTTCTTTAGCGACCTTGAATTTAATTATGGTATCGGTTGTTTCTGAGCGGATGCGGAATTGTTTAACGTAAGCTATGGTTTTTTCCGGTATGGTGAAATGACTCATGTTACTTATTCCGGCGAGTGGTTCGATCTGTGCCTGTAGGTCTCCGCCGACTGTGACTGTGATAGTTCCAATGTTTGGTATTCGCCTTGTCGTCGGATCGGAAGTCAGTATCTCTACCTCGTGAATTCTTAAAAATTCTTTGCTTGTTACGACAGGCGTCAATCCGTTAAATATAAAAGGCCTTGTAATTTCCCGAAAGTCAGCGTCAAGGCCCTTGACAATACCTGTACGCGCTCCAGTGCCCGCCGACGTGTCGTTCGCGTCGTCTGATACTATCGAAACCACACCGGCAGCGGCTGGTAGAACCTTTGTTGTGCCTGGACTCCAGATGTCAGCCTCGGCAGCGCCAGCGTTCGACATGAAGCCGATTATTCTTTTTAAAGAGTGTCCGTCTACAGTACCTTCCTGAATGTCTATGAAGAAGTCTCTGCTTGTTTTGCCTGTGGTCGTTTCGCTCATGCGGCTCTCGTAGACATCTTTATAGTTCCGACGGTACACACGGCACGAAAGCCGGTGATCTGGTGTGTTATGGTTTCTATTGTGGCAGCGGTTACAGATCCGGAAGACCAGTCGACCGGTGTGGCTGTTTTAGCTTCCATCTCTGCCTCAGTTCCCAGGGTGAGTTGGATTTTACCGGTCCCGCTGCTTACCGGCTCGATTACGTGAGTTATAAAGGCCGAGTGAAATCTTGCTATATCTTCAACGACATACCATTGACCTATTCCGTCGCTATCAGGCCCGCCGTCTGAGGCAAGTGTCTCGGTTTTGTCGAATGAATAGGATTTAGAAGGATGACTCATTTAAAGCAATTTACCAATTTTCAGCCACTTTGTCAATAATTATTATCTGCTGCTTAATGGTTTCTGATATGTTCATTTATCCAGTTCCATTATATCGTGAATATACTTTTCAATGCTTGCTTCAAGCTGTTCAATCTTTTCTTGCTGCTGTTCATTTGCATCTGTCAGCCGTCTATTCTTAGATTCAAGGTCTTTTAATTTGGCCACGTATTCTCTAATAGTAGTGTCAAATTTATTCATTTGGCTTTACCTCTGTCATTCGTTATTCCTGTTTAAAGGCTTCTGATATAGTTTCTTTGCTTTTTACTCTGGTTAGGTTACTTATTAATAGATATTTTTCAGTGTCGTCAATGCTTAAACCAGAATCATAAACAGAATCGATATCAAGCTCTTTAACCTGTTTTAACTCTACTTTGTCTATTTTATATTCTATCTGGCCTGAGCCGTTACAATTCCAGCAGTGTTCCATCTTTTTATCTTCATCAGGCCATTCGCCTTTGCCTTTACACTCTTTACAGTCTATCCGGTATAGGTCGCCTTTTGTATACTCGGCAAATCTTTTATCATTGATAAGTATTTTCTTACTAATTGGTCTGTATCCACCCGTTGGCGTTTTTATCCATATAAAACCATCGGAGTCTATACGCTGTATTTCAACCTTTGGCTTCTGGATTAGATGTTCAGCTCCGTCAATTTTTATTATGTTCATTGGTTTTCACTAAAACACTTTCCAGAGTGTGCATACTCTTTAATATAAGTTAATGCTGATTTTGACCATCGCTTTATTATAGCTGTATTTATTTTTAGCCAGTCGATTGATTCGCGTTCTGAATGTTGCATACATAGCCGATAAGTCATAGATACATCCAGTCGATAAAATCGCTTATCGGCAATCTCTTCTAAAATTTGTTTTTCTGGAAATGCAATTTCAAAATAATATTCAGTCATTCTCTTTACCTCGCCTCTTTTTCCAGATTGTACTTCCATAACTGTAAAACATTGAAATATTGATATTTTCACAACGTGGACATAGATAATCAAATCTTGCCATTTCTATCTGTATTTTTGATATTGCATAATCGCAATTAGAACAAAATGACAGTTCTTTTGTCCACCTCGCCTCTTTTTTTATTATGTTCATTGGTTTATTATACAGAATCTTTCAATTTCGTAAAACTTATTCCAGAATACATCTTCCCATTCACCCGATTCTTTTAGAATTATTTCTGTCATGCCTTCATCTGGCAATTTACTGAAATCGAATTCGTTCTCTATAGCGTCTTTAATTAAAGATACATCGTCAACGCCAACCTCTATATTGTGAGTCGAAATGTCGAGACTTCCCATTATATTGTCAATTGACATTGAGTATTCGCCTTCTTGAATATTACATCCAGATTCAGTACGAATCATTACAGAAACGTAATTGACTGTCCTTTCTTCTATCCGTTGAAATGTTACGCTGATTCCTTCCATTGAATTCATTCTCTTTACCT
>SDBT01001830.1_pt1 | contig 38030 bp, 28 predicted proteins | sample 2277101 | NCBI WGS metagenome assembly SDBT01 (sample SAMN10404973, study PRJNA504765) | marine sediment metagenome | isolation source: marine sediment core GS10_PC15, 103 cmbsf | place: Arctic Ocean: Southern Knipovich Ridge | collected 2010 | reverse complement strand
TGTTTTTAGCTATATAGGGGCTGGTTTGCAAGATCAAATCAGTGGTTTTCTTATTGATAGCAACTCTACAGCAATAGAGGGTGTATTGATTTATAATTTTAATCCGGTAATTATTTACTGGATTGGATCTTCGATAATTTCAATGATTCTGGCAACAACATTATGGAGGGTAAGGGTTAGGGATTAGTTCTCAATTGATTAATCTAAATAAGAAATTTAATGTAATGAAAAGTTATGATATTGTAATTTTTGGAAATTATACGAAAGATACGATTATATCCGCAGCCGGTACTCACTTTGTTGATGGAGGCGGTTTCAATTACGGCGCCCATGCTGCGGCTTGTTCCGGACTTAAAGTTGCGGCGGTTACACGTCTAGCCAAGGATGATGACAGGGTGATCAGAGCCCTTAAAAGTGTTGGTGTAGATGTGTATCCGACCTTTACTGATTACTCTACGCATATGTGTTTGGAATATCCTTCCGATAATATGGAAGAGCGGATATTAACCTGTTCAGTTTCAGCCGGGACCTATACAGTCGGTCAGTTTGCCGGGCTGGAAGCCAAGGCCTATTTGATCAATGCCTCCATCCGGCATGAAGTCCCATTTGAAATTGTGGAATATCTGGCTAATAAAAATGGCATGGTAGTCGCGGATGCTCAAGGTTTTATACGTATCGTTGGAAAAGACAATATCTTGATGAATGCCAAATGGCCGGAAAAACGAAAAATACTGGGTTTAGTCGATATACTAAAAGTTGATATTGTGGAAGCGGAATCGTTGACCGGTGAAAGTGACCTACATCAGGCAGCAAAAATTATAGCCGGTTGGGGTCCTAAAGAAATTGTATTGACCCACAGTGAAGGCATTGTCGTTTACGCAGATGGTGAATTTTATGAGGAGACATTTTATCCTGAACCTTTGATTGGGCGTAGCGGCCGTGGTGATACCTGTATTGCTTCGTACGCGGCCAGACGCTTAGCGGCACCTCCGGCTGAAGCTATTATTTGGTCGGCAGCCCTGACAAGTCTCAAAATGGAAGAAGAAGGTCCTATTAAAAAGACTGCCGCTGATGTCGAAGAACTGATCTATCGAAAATATCAAAAGAAATAATATGATTTGTATAATTTAATTAAGGATATGGATAAATGAAATTATTTTCAAAACTTGTAATTATTGGTAGTACTATAGCTTGTTTGTTGTTATGTACTAAAACAGATACTTCAAAGAATAATGAGGATCTCACTTTTATCGTAGCGGCGGACTGGAGACATTTTGCTACAGAACGCTACCATTCCTCAGAATATTTTCAAGGAGTCTTGGAGGCAATCGCTGAATATGGCAAAGGATCATTTATGGTTAGTCCAGGTGATTTGGATCCTGTGGTAGCTTCGGTTGATATAATTTCTGAGATACTTGGCGAGAATTACACCTGGTATCCTGTGGTTGGTAATCATGATACTGAAAATTCTACTTATATGCAAACGCTGCGAGCAATCAATGCTGGGGGGAATTCATTACCAAATATCGTAAATTCAGGACCACCGGGCAGTATCGAAACGATGTATTCATTTGATTATGGTGAAAGCCATTTTGTGGTGGTAAACCAGTATTTTGACGGCAAGTCGGACAAAGGCACCGACGGAAATCTTGTGCCGGAAACACTACAATGGTTAGAGGATGACCTGAAAAAAAACACCAAAGCTTATGTGTTTGTAATTGGTCATGAGCCGCTGATTGCCATGCCCGATATGGATAATGGAAGGATTCGCCATGTTGGCGATTCTCTGGATAAGTATCCACGTAATGCCTACAAATTCTATCGATTAATGATGGAATATAATGTTGTGGCTTATCTCTGTGGACATACCCATAACACGTCCTATTCAAATATCAATGGTCTCTGGCAGTTCGATTGTGGTCATGCCCGGGGGACAGAGGATGTTTTTCCTGAGAGAGTGTACGATAGCATCACAAAACTTCACCAACAATATCTAAAATTAGGCTTACCAATTGATTCAGCGTTTGCCCAATATTATCGGGAAAATGCATACCCGACAAAAAAAGTAATGTATTATATGAAGCTTACCGACAATATATCGTACAAGATTCTGAATGATTCAACCGGCTTTGAAATAATGAAGGAATTTTATCGTCGGGCTATAGAATTGGGAGATCAAAGACAGGATTATTTTCAGACTTATTGGGATAACTGGGATCTGTCACGTAGCACGTTCATGAAATTCAGGATTACCGGTAGTCAACTGAATGTCGATATCTACCGCAACGACGGTTTTGGCGGACCTTACTCGATTGAGGAAACAGTAAAACTTAACATGCTTGAGTCTAGCCTGTGATTGATAATAAAAAACCTTCGGTTTTAGGTTTGAAACGCTCATTTGGATTTGGGGATCGTCTAGGGTTAGCTACACCAGGACATATGGATGCTATTGCAGGAAAACCGTTTTTAGGAATTTTTGCTCAACAATCGATCCGCGAATTGAAACGTACAAATCGACAACCTACTGATGTGATGAATGCGGCAATCAATGCGGTTGAACAAGAAGGTTGGGACCAGCCCTGGGGAGCTGATGCTGATCATCTGCAAACCCAAGAAGATGTACTGCAAATGGCCGAAGCCGGCTATACATTTTTTACTATTGATCCGTCAACCTATGTAAATAACGCTGCGGACATGATGTCAAAGGAAGCACTGTTGCAAACCTACGTTGGATTGATTGCACAAAAGAAATTAGCGGAGTCCGATTTATTGGATCGTTATATGGGGGAATCGTTTGATATAAACGATAAATACAAGCTTACCTTTGATGATCAATCCGCTTTGTTAAAGACGATTGTCAAATATGGCAGCGCACTGAATCATACATTATCAATGTATCAATGGATTCGGGAATCCTGCGGGGACAGACCATTTGAAGTGGAAATGTCAGTTGATGAAACCGAAACTCCAACGACACCCTTAGAGCATTTATTTATTGGTTTGGAATTAAAGAGAATGGGCGTCGTGGTTGTCAGTTTGGCACCTCGGTTTGTGGGTGATTTTGAAAAAGGCATCGATTATAAAGGTGATATTGCTGAGTTTGAAGAACAATACCGGCAGCATGTAGCAATCGCCAAATATTGCGGTCCGTATAAATTAAGCATTCACAGCGGTTCGGATAAATTCAGCATTTATCCGATCATCGGCCGGTTAAGCGGAGAATTATTGCATGTTAAAACAGCCGGAACAAGTTACCTTGAAGCGTTAAGGGTAATCTGCCGTACCAACAAAACATTATTCCGTGAAATTGCCGAATTCTGTCGCAATAAATTTGACACTGAAAAGCAGTCATATCATGTTTCTGCTACCCTGAATCAGGTTCCCGTGAGAATTGATGATAACGAGCTTGAAGACTGGTTTTTTATCAATGAAGCCGGACGACAGATACTTCATGTAACTTTCGGTTCGGTCCTGTTTGGTGGCACAACAGATAGAGGTATGCCTCTTAAAGAAATGATTATTGATGATCTAATCAAAAACGATGAATTATACCGGAGCCTTCTACATGAGCATCTTGGTAAGCATATCAGTATACTGCTGTCGGAAACCGATGGTTGATCGTGTGGCGTTTAAATGGTTAACTATTAACTGAGCTAGCGAGATACCTTAGTATGGAAATAATTAATCCAGGAAACGTAGGTGATTTTCATATTCATTCTTCGACCTTCTCGGATGGTTTCAATTCCATCGATGAAATTGTCATCAAGGCCGGGGATTTAGGCTATCAGAAAATTGCTTTCACTGACCACAGCCAGGCATTGTTAGATGTTTATGGAATACCAAGGAAAACCCATTATTATATTATTGCTTCAAACCGATGGGAAAATATTCATAATAATGTAAGTGTCAAGTTTGGTGTTGAGGCTGATTTAATGAACGAGAATGGCGATATCTGTGACCATATTCAGGGTATTACACCGGAGTTCATCATATTATCGGCACATTGTAAAGTATATAGCGGTGATTTAAAACAGATGAAACTTGCTTACCTGAATGTAATCGACCGGTTCGGGATGAATATAAATGTCCTGGGACATTTGTGTAGCAAGCAAATCGCACAATATCTAAGTGCGAATGATATAATTGAAATTGTTGAAGCAGCAAACGCTTGTGAAATTGCATTAGAATTGAATTGTGCCAACTTGGTATATGGGAAAACTGATTTGGATAAATTAAATACGATGTTCGATCATGCACAAAATATGTATGTTAACAGTGATTCCCATACAATGAATGAATTTATTAATCTAAGAAAAAATGGCTTTCAGTTTTTGGAGAGTCGAGAAGTGGTATAACTAAGTGTACAATTATAATATAAGAAATACAATTTTACTTATAGTAAATTATCCTTAACAGGATTGATGTATAATGACACAAAAATTGTATTGATATGAATATCATATGATTAACCAATAGTTTGAGTTTATTATGAAAGAAAAAGAATTAATCAAAATGTATAATTTTAACAATAAAACAGCAATTGTAACTGGCGGTACTGGAATGCTCGGTGGTGAGATTGTAGGAGCTTTGGCAAGTTGCGGCGCAGATGTGGCAATCATTGATTTGAATACCAAATTAGCACCTGATTTGAAATTGAGGTTAGATAAATTACACGTGAACGTAGATATATTTCAGGGCAATGTACTGGATCAGGATAGTATGCAAAAAGTTGTTGGAACAATTGCAGAATCCTTTGGTGAGATTGATTTCCTTATCAATGCAGCCGGCGGTAACCATCCGCAGGCAACTACAAGTACTGATTTATCATTTTTTAATATCCCGATGGATGCTTTTAATAAAGTATTGAGTTTAAATTTAGTAGGTACTGTTCTACCAAGCCAGATTATTGGCAAGTACTTTGCTGATCAAAAACATGGTATCATTCTGAATGTTTCTTCCATGAACGCGTTTAAACCGCTAACTAGAATTCCTGCTTATTCAGCTGCCAAGGCAGCGGTCAGTAATTTTACACAATGGCTGTCAGTGCATATGGCGCAAGAATATTCACCTAACATCAGGGTAAATGCGATTGCCCCAGGTTTTTTTCTGACCGAACAAAATCGATTTTTATTAACTGACAAGGATACAGGTAATTTGACGACCCGTGGCAAACAGATTATCGATCATACTCCACTGGATAGATTTGGTAACCCGGAAGATTTAATTGGAGCAGTATTATGGCTGCTATCACCGGCTTCTTCTTTCGTAACAGGAATTATATTACCAATTGATGGAGGTTTTTCAGCTTATAGTGGAGTTTAGAATTGATAAATATTTTTTTATGAATTATAAATAAGGTAAAAAATGGATAAATCTCAAATTGGTTTGATAGGGTTGGCTGTAATGGGGGAGAACCTAGTCTTGAACATGGAGGATAAAGGATTTTCAGTTGCTGTATATAATCGTACTACCTCTAAAGTGGATCGGTTTTTAGGCACTAGAGCAAAAGGGAAAAATATTAAGGGTTGTTATAGCATCAAAGAGTTGGTTGCGAGTTTAGAAAAACCAAAGAAAGTAATGTTGCTAGTAAAAGCCGGTAAACCAGTGGATGATTTTATTGAGATGCTTATTCCGCATTTGGAACAGGGCGATATCATCATTGATGGTGGTAACAGCCATTTCCCAGATACAATTCGAAGAACAAAATATGTTGAGAGTAAGGGATTACTATACATTGGAACCGGTGTGTCTGGAGGAGAGGAGGGTGCGTTAAGAGGACCATCTATTATGCCTGGTGGTTCACGGGCAGCTTGGCCGTCAGTTAAACCGATTTTCCAGAAAATTGCTGCTCGTACAAACGAAGGTGAGCCTTGTTGCGATTGGATAGGTGAGAATGGTGCCGGTCATTTTGTAAAAATGATCCACAATGGTATTGAATATGGTGATATGCAAATGATTTGTGAAATATATCATATGATGAAATATGGATTGGGCATGTCAAATCCGGAGATGGAGCAGGTCTTTTCACGTTGGAATGATGGAAAACTGGATAGCTACCTGATCGAAATAACTCGCGATATACTTGGATATCAGGATGAAAACGGAAATTATGTAATTGACCAGATTCTAGATACGGCAGGGCAGAAAGGTACCGGGAAATGGACTGCAATTGCTGCTTTGGATGAAGGAATGCCTCTTACCTTAATCGGTGAAGCTGTCTTTGCACGTTGTCTTTCTGCAATCAAGGAAGAAAGGGTTAGTGCTTCAGAACTACTTGTTGGACCTGAGATCAAATTCAATGACGACAAGGCTGATTTTATCACTGATATGGAAGAAGCCTTATATGCATCCAAGATAGTATCATACGCCCAGGGTTATCAATTAATGAGAGCAGCCGCTAAAAGTTACGATTGGAATTTGAAAAATGGAGAGATTGCCTTGATGTGGCGCGGAGGCTGCATTATTCGTTCGGTATTTCTTGGAAAAATAAAAGAAGCATTTGATACAAACCCGGAACTGAAAAATCTTCTGTTGGATCCATTTTTCAAGGAGGCCGTTATCAGTGCGCAGAAATCATGGCGCCGAGTGGCGATGAAAGCTGTTGAACTAGGCATACCCATGCCTGCAATCAATTCTGCTTTGGCTTATTATGATGGGTACCGTTCAAGTCGATTGCCTGCTAACCTGCTGCAAGCACAACGCGATTATTTTGGTGCCCACACATATGAAAGAATTGATAAACCACGTAGAGAATATTTTCACACCAACTGGACCGGTCATGGTGGTAAAACTTCAGCAACAACTTATAATGTTTAACCCGGAATAAACATGATCATCGGATCCGGATCACCCGATCAATTACTTAATGAAAATCAGATATATGACATCTGTGCTGAAGGATTCAAAAAGCTTAAGCTAGAAAATAAACGAATATTATTCATAATCCCTGACCGTACTCGTACAGCCCCTATTGATATTATGTTCCGTGTAGTTTACAAACTGTTGGCTGAAAAGGTAGAGCTATTAGACTTTATCATCGCTTTGGGTACACATCCACCAATGACGCGAGAAGCAATTTTCCGAAGGGTAGGTATAACAAAAGATGAACATCGCACTATTTATTCCAAAGCGCGATTCTTTAACCACGATTGGAAAACCCCCGGTCAATTAAAGTACATCGGTACAATTACCGAAAATGAGGTCGCGGAAATTTCAGGTGGTTTGATGCGCGAAAAGGTTGATATAACTATTAATAAATTGGTGTTTGATTATAATCAGCTGGTAATAATCGGTCCAACTTTTCCACATGAAGTGGTTGGATTCTCAGGTGGCAATAAATACTTATTTCCAGGGATATCAGGTGAAGAGATTATCAATATGTTTCACTGGTTAGGAGCATTGATTACTAATCCAAGGATTATTGGTACTAAGTTTACACCTGTCCGTAAGGTAATAGACCGGGCAGCAAACTTTCTACCTATAAAACGAATGTGCATGAGTTTAGTGGTTAAAGGACATGACCTAGTCGGGCTGTACATAGGAACACCGGAAGAGGCTTGGGAAGCAGCTGCAGATTTATCAAGCCGACTTCACATAATTTATAAGGATAAGCCGTTTCATACTGTTCTATCATGTGCGCCGGAAATGTACGAAGACCTCTGGACCGGTGGAAAAAGCATGTACAAATTGGAGTCCGTCGTTGCTGACAGGGGCAAGCTGATTATATATGCACCCCATATTACTGAAGTGTCGGTCACGCACGGTGAGATTATAGAAAAAATAGGATATCACGTTCGGGATTATTTTATTAAACAGGCTCAACGCTTTAGAAATATCCCCGGTGGAGTAATGGCACATTCTACCCACGTACGTGGGATTGGTACGTTCGAAAATGGGATTGAGAAGCCCCGCATTGATGTCATTTTGGCAACAGGCATTCCGGAGGCAATCTGCCATCGGATCAACCTGGGGTATCAGGATCCTGCAAGCATCAAGGTTGAAGATTATATGAATATAGAGGACGAAGGTATTCTGTATGTGCCCAAAGCGGGCGAGATGCTTTATCGTCTCAAACAAAATGAAGGATTAAATAATGACTAAATTGAAAATTAGAAAAGATAAATGTGCTTTAGATTTTCTCTCATTGGGTTCCCTGGTCCATCGGTTGGACCCAGGCCGCATCCCTTTTCGTAAAGCTCGATCGGTTAATATCCATGTGTCAGGCGGGGAATACAATGTTGCGGCCAATCTATCCGATTGTTTTGGGCTGAATACGGGACTTGCTACAGCAATGGTAAATTATGGTATTGGGGAACTTGTCCAAACCCGAGTCAGGGAGATGGGCGTTAAGACGTATTATAAATGGTTTGAGCACGATGGTGCTCGTGGACCAAATATTGCTGCTGTTTACAGCGATCTGGGTTATGGCATTCGTGCACCGGTTGTTTTCTATAATCGTGCTAATGAAGCAGGAGCTATGTTGAAACCAGGTGATTTCAATTGGAATGAGATATTCGATGCGGGTGTTCGTTGGTTTCACTCGGGAGGAATCTATGCAGCATTGTCAACTACGACATCTGAATTGATCATCGAGGCGATGCAAGCAGCCAAAAAACATGGCGCTGTTACCTCTTTTGATTTAAACTATCGTAGTAAACTGTGGGAATCTATAGGTGGACTCAATCAAGCGCAGGTTACCTTTAAGCGTATTGTAGAAAATGTCGATGTCCTTATTGGGAACGAAGAAGATCTGCAGTTGGGGTTAGGTATCAGAGGTCCTGATGTCGAGAATAAATCGAAGCTTGATACGAATATTTTCTTCCAAATGATTAAAGATGTGAATACCGAATTTCCTAATGTTAAAATGGTTGGAACTACATTGCGGGAAGTAGAATCTGCCAATCGACATCAGTGGGGTGCAGTACTTTGGTATGATGGAGGACAATACATAAGTCCTACTTGCGATTTGAACGTTATTGATCGCATCGGCGGCGGTGATGGATTTGCATCTGGTTTAATCTATGGTATGATCAATGGCAGAGATCCGCAGGAAGCTGTTAACCTTGGTTGGGCACATGGTGCTTTATTAGCAACTTTCCCCGGTGACGTTACCATGGCAAAACTACCGGAAGTGGAAGCCTTTGCTAAAGGTGGATCGGCACGGGTTCAGAGGTAAACTGCTCGATTCTGGAATTAGTCGATCTTCAACAGTTATATAAGGAATTTGAATGATCATGAGTATTCATTTTAATAGTTCAGGTATTAATCATGTAATGCCAAGCAAATATTCTTTGGTTTTGAATTATGTAGTTGAATATTTAATAATGATATTGATTGCAATAGGATTGGTTAGTATTACATCAGGTTCACATAGTATTGGATTGCCGTTATACAAATTTAATCCTATGCATTGGGTAATATATCTAGCAATATTATTCAGAAAATCATCGATAAGTTCTATAATTGTCTTAGCGTTTGCACTACCTCTCGCCAGTAATATGCTGACCAATCACCCGATTATTATTAAAAGCATGATTATGGGTGTCGAATTGTCAATATATGGGCTAATATTTTTATCAGCCATTAAGTTCTTTAAGTTAATTCCTGTTATTGCCTACTTAATATCTCAAGTCACCGGACGTTTCGTCTATTATGGACTGAAATATGTCCTAATCAAAACTGAATTAATCGATAGTTTCTTGGTTTCAACATCAATAATACTTCAAATTATTGTATTTGTAGTATTAGGAATAACCCTGTTTTTTATTGACAAGAAACAATCGACTAGAAAACTTTGGGATAAGAAAGATATATTGTAATTAATATAGGTATCGAAAACGTTTGATACCAGACGTATTGAGATATTGATTTTGATGTGAGTTTTAAGAAAGTATTTTATTGTTATGAGATAATATAAAGTGGATACCTGCGGGATTCCGATTTAAAATCGTACATAACTCATCTTTTAAACGGATATCATCTTACTTTAACAAGGGAAGGGTATTGTTGTGAGATAACATCACACACATCATAAATTTAATTTTTCTTGTATTTAGAAGTATTCTGGTTTAGTCTTTAACACAAAAAATGACAGATAATTCGGGATAAATTAATTAAGCATATATTTTTTATACAAATGACAAGACAATAATCATATGATGGAATTAAGACTTAAATTTTGATATCATTATCAGTAGAAAAAAAAGAGAATTTCAGTGACCAATCGCAATGAAGAAATAGTAAAAATAAAAACTGCCATGGCGGCTTTGGAATCTCAACGTTCAGTTCTTGGAGATGCTGCAGTCGATTCGTCTTTAAAAGCACTAAAACTACAACTACAAATTGAAGAATTAGCAATAGCGCACACTTCTGTCCTTCAATCCGAAGGTGAACGCCGTCATGCAACAGTTCTCTTTTCTGATCTCTCAGGCTATACAGTTATGAATGAAAAACTCGATCCTGAAGTGGTGCAGGAATTGATGACACGGATCAAGTCTGGGGCAATCCGTATTGTGGAACACTATGATGGTACTGTTAATCAGTTTGTCGGTGATGAAATACTTGCGTTGTTCGGAATTCCAAATGCTCATGAAGACGATCCAATTCGCGCAGTAAGAACGGCTCTGGAATTACACAAGATGGTGAGTGAGATAAGTAAGGAAGTTGAACCGTTAATTAGTCAACCATTGACATTACATAGCGGTATCAATACTGGTTTAATTGTCACAACTGAGTGGGACGAACGTGATGGGAAATTTGGTGTTATCGGGGATACGGTCAATACCGGGGCACGACTTCTTGCCCAAGCAAAAGGAAATGAAATTTTGGTAAGTCCGGAAACCCACCGTCTGATTTCTCCCTATTTTAAGACAGAATTACTAGAACCGGTAAAAATGAAAGGGAAAGCAAAACCGATGATTCCTCATCGCATCCTGGGAAGGGCTATGATCCGAACCCGAATGGAGGCAGCTAAGCAAAGAGGATTTACTCCCTATGTCGGACGAAAAAAGGAATTGGCTACCCTTAATGACTGTCTGGAAAAAACCATTCAGGGAGAAGGACAATTAGTTACAATAAGTGGAGACCGAGGATTGGGCAAGAGCCGTCTGATCTACGAATTCTGCCATAACCTGGATCGCAAAAAAATAAATGTATTACAAGGTCGCTGTCAATCAGATGGGGTCTCAACTCCTTATCTGCCTTTCTTGTATGCCTTGAGAAAAGTATTGCATTTGAATGATGAGGATTCGCCCAGTGTATTGCATGAAAAAGTGGTAACCAATCTTGCAAAATTCAACACTGCCCTAGAACCATACATTCCAGTTTTTCTGCATATTCTTTCCATTCCCAGTGACCAATACCCATTGCCTGAGGAGCTAACCGGAGAGAAATTAAAAGAAACCATTCAGGAAGCACTTGTGACTATCAACACTATAAATACAAAAAACAGAACGCTGGTTTGGATCCTGGAGGACTGGCATTGGGCTGATGAAGCGTCAAATGCGACTTTAATCAAACATTTGGATATTATGGCATCGTATCCACTGATGATCGTCGTTCTCTATCGCTCTGAATATGCTCCGAATTGGAATCAACTCGATTTCCACACCCATATCGATCTCAAGCCCGTCGATGAAAAAGGAGCAAAATCGATGATTAAGGCTATCTATGGAGTGGACCATCTCCCTAAGAAATTCGCTTCCCAAATATTTCAACACAGCACAGGCAATCCATTCTTCATTGAGGAATTATGTGATCTTCTTAAAGAGGAAGAAACGGTTTTGATCGAAGATAGAAAGATCAGATTACAAAAACCAATCGAGCAAAACACTTTACCTGAAACTGTTCAGGCAGTGATCCGCTCAAAGCTAGACCGGCTCTTAGCAGAGCCTAGGGAAGTGATTCGTTTGGCTTCGGTGATCGGCAGAGAGTTTCTCCAGCATATTTTAGAACAGATCGCCACCGATATAGAAGATCTGCCCCATTCTCTTGAATCCCTCAAAGCGTATAATTTGATCCGGCAAATTGAAAGTTTTCCTGAAAAGACATATCAATTCAAAAACGTCATCATACAGGAGGTCACTTATCAAAGCTTACTGATCAAACAACGCTCTTTACTGCATGGTCTTGTGGGACAGACGATCGAAGCCCTCTATGCCGAGCGGTTAGAAGAACAATTCGAAGTACTGGCTTATCATTATAGTAAGAGTATAGAGAAGGAAAAGGCTCTGTATTATTTGGAATTAGTCGGGGACAAAGCGGCCAGGAATTTTTCCTTGCTAGATGCCAGAACCTATTATAAGGATGCCATGGAATTGATTGATACTCACACGCTGGCAGATGAGCGGAAAGCTGCCCAGCAGAAACTTAAACGCATTACGATCAGTTTAAAATGGGCACAAATATCGCATTATGCTGGACCTGAAGATTTTATTTCGATCTTAGAAGCCTCTCTGGTGTATGCCAGGGAACTTAACGATGAGCCAAAAATCGCTCATTTGAATTATTGGCTCGGGCAGAGAAATTATATGATTGGGAATCTCAAAAAGGCCATTGAGTACTTCACTCATTGTAATGAATTGGCAAAGAAATGGAATGAGAAGGTATTGCTAGCACAAGTCTATGCTGCCCTTGGACGCGTATACTTTTTTGAGGCTGAATATTTGAAAGCTAATGATTTTCTTGAAAATGGTATTCCTATTCTCAAAGAATTAGGTGAAAAGGATGATGTGGCTTACGCAGCAAGTTTCCTATGTGGTTCTTATGCCTTCACGGGAGATTTTGAAAAAGCATTGTACAATGGTAAACAAGCACTAAAGATTGCTGAAAAGATTGAGAATTTAAGCCGAAAGACAAACTCATATATGTGGTTAAGTATTGGTTACTTATTCCAAGGAGCTTGGGAAAAAAGTATAGAAGTCTGTAATCAATCCATCAGAATCGCCCGCACGATTGGAGAGGTTACACCAATCATTAATGGATTGGTGTGGCTTGGATACAACCTTTTTATGAACGGGAGCAGGGAAAAAGGAATGCAAAAAATTCAAAAGGGTATCAAAATGATGGAAGACATCAAAATCTTTCTTCTCTATTCAATGAATTATTCTTTTCAAGCCTTTTGCTATGCAAAGGCAGGAAAGATGGAAGAGGCAAAGGTTACAGCAAACAAATCACTAGAATGGAGCCAGAAGGGAATGAAGGGTTTCGATAGCTTAGCGTATTATGTTTTAGCTATGACTGAAGCTCAAAAAACACGATCCAATCCCCAACAGGTGGATAAAACTATGAAAAAAGGACTGCGCTTGTGCAAGAAGAGAGGACAACGTTTATGGCTTACTATGGGGTTCTTTGAGTACGCTAAAATTCTTTCGCATAGAGGCGATCAACAAAAAGCGCAAGAATATTTGAACCAAGCAATTGTAATGTTTGCTGAAATGAAGATGCCATGGTGGCTGGAACAGGCAAGGGAATTTGAAAAGAGTTTGAGCTGATGACGGAATAATTCCCTAAAGTATTAAACTAATATCGCTTCTACAACTAATTATTATGTATAATTACTAAGTACATAGATTTGACTAACATACGACATTATTGCTATGTTATACAGAGTAATTTCAGTGCAATTAGTTACGAACTATAATACATAGTATGACTAACTCTAAATCAACGCTAATATATATACCTGATATTTCAGGATTTACTAATTTTGTTAATAATACAGAGATTAACCACAGTCGGCATATCATTTCTGAATTATTAGAAATCATAATAGATTCAGATAAATTTGGTATGAGTGTTTCTGAAATTGAAGGAGATGCCGTTTTATTTTTTAAGGAGGATGTTCCATCAATTTCAGATTTAATAGAACAATGTCAAAATACATTTATAAATTTCCATAATCATCTTCGTCGGTATAATACAGAACGCATCTGTCGATGTGGTGCCTGCGAAACAGCCGCTAATCTTTCTTTAAAATTTATTGTTCATAAAGGTAATGTCGAGATAATCAGTATTAAGGGTCATCAAAAGTTATACGGTTCGGATGTGATTCTCGCTCATATGCTTTTAAAGAATTCAATCCCTGAAAATGAATATATATTAATTACTGATCAAGATGAACTTGAAAGAAGTTCAATTGAAATAGATAAAAAAGAGTGGATAACAGTTAAAAGAGGGAGTGATACATATAAAAATTTTGGGAAATATTACTACTCATTCATTCCTATAAAAAAACTTTTTAAAAAACTGGTAGAACCATCTCAAATCTCATTTCCGGGGTTAGGTCCCGATAAAATAATTATCGAGGAAACAATCAATGCTCCCGCTGACCTTATTTATGAAAACCTTACTAACTTAGATAAGCGATTGGAATGGAATGCAGATATTAAAGAGATTATTTTGCATGAAAATAGCCTAAATAAAACCGGTTCTGTGCATACTTGCCTGGTGGGATCTTATTCACTGGATATTGAATCGATTGGAAGAATGGAAACAAACAATCAAATCGTTTTTGGTGAGCGATTGAATGGGTTTAAAGGTTTGAGGGATGTCGTGAAAATTTATTTCTTCGAACAGAAAGAAAGTAAAACACTTGTCAGGGTAGAAGTTGATTTTAAAATAAAGTCATGGATTAGGAAATTGATGAAACCGATGGTTCGGAGAATGCTTAATAAGGAAACTAAAGAGGGATTGAATAAATTAAAAATAGCAAGTGAGAAAAATATTTTACAACCATTAGGAATAGAGAGCAATGAAAATTAATTCAGAATTATTAAATGAGATTGAAAAATATTGCAGTGATTTTATAATAAAAGGATCATCGGAAAAATTTATTTATCATACTATTGACCATACTAGGCGTGTAGTAAAAAATGCAGAAATTATTGGTGCCAATGAAAATCTGAACGAGGATGAAATGAATATCCTGTTGACTAGCGCATGGTTCCATGACACGGGATACGTAAAAAAATATCAGGGACATGAAAAAGAAAGTATGGCAATTGCATCAAATTTTCTGAAACTCAAAGACATTGATGAAGATATAAGAGAGCTTGTTTCGGAATGTATTTTGGCGACTACCTTGCCACAACAACCATCAAATAAAATTGCAAATGTTTTGTGCGATGCCGATATGATGCATTTGGGAGCAGAAAACTATTTTGAACTTGCTGAAAAATTAAGACAAGAGTTGGGAAATTTTGAACCCGGAAAAATATTGAAATCAAAATTTGAAAAAGAGTCAGTCCTAATATTTAAAAATTATTCTTATTTCACTAATTATTGCCAAGGGAATATCACAAAAATAAAAAATAATAACTTAAAACTTCTCGAGGATCATATGAATAAACGAAAACAAAAAAAGAAGACTACACCCGATAAATCGAAAAAATATTCACGTGGTGTTGATTCAATGCTTAAACTTACTGCACGAAACCAAATAAATCTGAGTTCAATTGCCGATAATAAATCCAATATTCTCATTTCTTTGAATGGTATCATCATTTCTCTTGGACTTGCAGGATTAGTACGTAAATTTCAAGAAGAACCGGCCATCATAATACCAACTATAATTTTCATCGTATTTAGCTTGTCTACTATCATTCTTGCTATCTTGTCTACCAGACCTAATATTTCTTCAGGAAAGTTTTCGCGTGACGATATCAATAAACGGAAGGTTAACTTATTGTTTTTTGGAAATTTTTATAATATGAAATTGGATGATTATGAATGGGCGATTAATGAAATGATAAATGATGACCAATATTTGTATTCTTCAATGACTAAGGATCAGTATTATTTGGGTAAAGTACTGGCAAAAAAATACAAATTGCTTCGATGGGCTTATAATATTTTCATGATAGGAATAGTAGTGTCAGTTTTTGCATTTTTGTTAGTATTCCTTCAAATTTGACATATTACAAAATAAAATAGTATCCGAACTATTAATATGAAGAAAATTATTCTTATCCTGCTAATCCTTGGACAATTCGAGGCTGCCTGGACTCAAAAAAACACATTAAATATAGACAAGGTCTATCAAATGAATCATAAAATAGAAATCCCTACTACTTTGGGTTTATTTGTAGCCACGCCTTTGGCACTTTATGTTTTTAAGAACAAAACTCCTCTCAATTCTTCTCAGATTGCATCACTTGATAAAAATGATATTTGGAAGATTGACAGAATGGCGGTTGAACAAACTTTTTCTGGTACTTTCCATAAAAATACTCGAACAACTTCAGATTGGCTTAGAAATACTTCTGTTTTCCTTCCTGCATTTTTATGCTTTGATAAGAGTATACGAAAAGACCTGTTTAATATGGTGTTTCTTTATCTTGAAACACAAGCTATTAACAGCAGTCTTTATGCTTTTGCAGGGGTAACGTTTGTAAACCGGATAAGACCTTTCGTATATTATCCTGAAATGCCTTTAGAAAGCAAGTTTGGACCTGGAGCACAGGATTCGTTCTTCAGTGGTCATGTTTCTACAGCAGCAACGGCTTCGTTTTTCCTAGCCAAAGTTTATATAGACTATCATCCCGAAATAAAAGACAAAAAATGGATATTGTATGCTAGCGCCCTCATTCCACCTGCATCTGTTGGATATTATAGGTACAAAGCTTTAAGACATTTTCCATCCGATATTTTGGTTGGTATAGTTATAGGAGCGGCAACGGGAATCCTTGTTCCGAGTTTACATAAAGCAAAGTTGCGTAAAAAACAAAATCTTTCTCTTGTTCCATATACAGCCGGTAGTATGGGGTTTTCAGTTCAGCTTAATTTTTAATTACTATTTAGAATATAAATTGAATACAGTATTAAAATATGTGACGCAAATTTACCTGGCGATATTGCTTGTTTTAAATACAAGCATATTAAATGCGCAGCAATCAAACTCGTTTAGTATTTTAATCACAGGTAATGCATCAAATTCTCACCAAAATAGTGAATTGCTTAAAAAATGGCAGGGAGCATCAGAACAATTAGAAAATCTTGCCTTACTAATGCTTGGAAATATTTATAATTCCAAAGAGAATAAATTTTTAGATGAACTATTTTTTGGCAGTAAACATTCCCTGCTGCTGACACCAGGGGAAAACGAGTGGGCAAATGGTGGTTCTTCAGGAAAAAAGTTGATAAAGGATATCCAGAATAAACTCCAGGAACAGTACCAAGGACCTCTCTATATGCCGGATGCTGCTTGTCCGGGACCAAAAGAAGTAATTTTGAGCGATCATTTGGTGGTGCTTCTGATAGATACGCATTGGTGGGTTCATAAATATGATAGACGTTTTAATAGGTGTGACATAGAAATAAGCAGGGATGTAACAGTTCTTATTGAAGATGCGATTCGAAGACATTATCCGACAAAACATGTAGTGATTGCAGGACACCATTCGCTAAAAAGTTTTGGGAATAGTGACGGTTATTTTTCATTTAAACAAATTATTCTTGAAGCTCCTTATACTTTGTATAGAAAAATACTTGGTTCAAGGAAAGATAATCATCATCCGGACTTTAAGGAATTCCGTGATGCCATGCTTTCTATCTTGAAAAAATATCCGGATATAATATACGTTTCAGCCGGGGATATCAATTTGCAGTATTTTACGTCAGATAAAGTACATCATATAATCTCCGGATCTATGGTACAAACAGGATTTGTTCGGTCAAATCTACCAGAATTTGGCAGCTCAGAAAAAGGATTTGCCCGATTGAACTTTTCTAACGAAGGAGAAAGTGAAATAATTTTCACCGGTGTTAATGGGGAACTTTTTAGAAAAACAATTTACGAAAGAACATTTGTTAATAATATTAAACAAAAAAATATCATAGTGCAACTCCCGGACAGTATGACAATCAAAGCCAGCAGTAAATACAATATATCAAAATCAGGTTATTTTTGGATGGGCGAAAATTATCGTGCTATTTGGGATACACCTATAAAAGTTCCGGTATTTAACATAGGAACTAAAAAGGATGGATTACGCATTGTTAAACGTGGTGGTGGAAAACAAACATTGTCACTCAGACTGGAGGATAAAAACGGGAAACAATACGTGTTACGTTCGCTTGATAAAAATATCGAACCTTTTCTTCCTGGTGCATTGAGAAATACAATTGCAGTAGATATTTTCCAAGATCAAATTTCAACTTCCAATCCATACGCTGCTTTGGTTGTAGCAAAACTTGCAGACTATGCGGGAATTTACCATACAAATCCGGAAGTTGTTTATGTCCCTGACGATCCTAATTTGGGAATTTACAGACAGGATGTTGCAGGTCAACTTTTTCTTTTTGAAGAACGCCCAGATGGCGATAGAAGTGATGTGGCGAGCTTTGGTTATTCTGAAGATATAATCTCCACCGATGATATGATTGAAAGTATTCTTGATGAAGAAAATCATTTTATTGATTCGGATGCCTACCTTAGAGCACGCCTGTTCGATATCTTGATAAATGACTGGGACCGGCACGAAGATCAATGGCGATGGGCAAGTTTTAAAAATGATGAAAAAACTATTTACAGACCTATTCCGAGGGATCGCGACCAGGCTTTCTTCGTGAACGAAGGGATATTAACATGGATTGCTGCACGAAAATGGATATCTCCTGTGTTTCAAGATTTCGATGAATATACAAAAAATATTGAAGGATTGGCATACCAAGCTCGTCTATTGGACCGAAACCTTTTAATACAAAGTGAATGGGAAGATTGGCAACGGCAAATAGATTCTCTAAAAATATTATTAACGCCAGAACACATTGATAAAGCAGTACTAAGCGTTCCTAAAGAAATTCAACCGTTGAGATCCGGTCGTACAGCAGAAATTTTAAAAGCCAGACTTGAAAATTTAGAACTAATGGTCAGAAAATTGTATTTATTTCTTGCTGAAGAGGTAGATATTACCGGTTCTAATGAGAAAGATCTATTCGAAATATTTGTGCCCAATGATACAACAATCAGTATAACCAAGTATCATCTTGAAAAGAAAAATAAAAAAGGAATTGAAAATTATAGTCGAGATTTTTACGCCTCTAAAACAGAGAAAATTCGCATCTACGGATTTGATAAAAAAGATCGTTTCTTGATAAATGGTAACGCAAAAAACAAGATTAAGCTCTTTATAATTGGAGGAGAAGGCAAAGACGAAGTAGTTTATGATGGGAATAAGGTTCCGCGATTTATTTCCATTTATGATAAAAAGAATACCAATTTGTCTCATTCGCTAAAAAGACGTATTAAAAATATTTATGATAAAGAAGAACTGGAGTATGACAGAGAGGCTTTTGAATATGATGTTGTTTATCCAAGTTTGTTCATGGGCTATAATAAGGATGATGGTATTTTTTGGGGCGGAGGAACTACATTCAATAAGTTCTCACGTTATTATCGTCAAAGGTATAAGGTCCTTGCTAATTATGCATTCTTGACAAAATCCTTTAATTTATATTTTGCTGGGAAAAGCGTTTTTCCTTTAAAACACATTGAATGGAGTTTAATCGCTGATATCAAATCGCCAAATTATGTATATAACTATTTTGGAATGGGAAATGAATCCAAATTGCAGGTTGAAAAACCTGATAATGAATATTACCAGATAAGGATAAGGGATTATTATGTAAGAACAGATTTCGTGAAATTTCTTGACAATAATGAGATTCACAAAACAGGATTTGGATTATTTTATAAAAATACTAATGTTGAAGAAACCACTAATCGTTTCATTTCGGATTTTACACAAAATGATCTTGACGCGAGCGATCTGTTGTCCCATTCCTTTTCAGGAGCTTATATAAATTATGAGTTGAACTCCACATCTACACAGGAATTGAAAATGGAGGAAAAATTTGGAGGCAGTAATATGTTCCGCACACGCGGAATGCAACTGAAAACAGAAATTGCTTACTTCAAAGGACTAAATGATGATTCTCCGGATTTTACAAAAATATCAGGCACCGGGACTTCTTATCTGAGCTTTTCTAAACGTCCCAGGATTGTATACGCATTGAGGATTGGTGGTGAAAAACTTTTCGGTGATTATGTGTTTAATGAAGCTGCCAAACTTGGTCAAAAAGAGAACTTGCGTGGTTTTCTCCAGACAAGATTTTATGGAGATGCTTCTCTATACTTTAATACTGAAATACGAATCAGGATTAAGCAATTCGAATCATATTTTTTAAACGGTATTACCGGATTGTTTTTATTTAATGATGTAGGTCGTGTATGGCTTGACAATGAAGACTCTTCAAACTGGCATGACGGCTATGGAGTTGGTTTGTGGTGGTCCCTTTTTGATATGGCTCTGTTTAATATTTCTTATGCAGGAAGTAAGGAAGATAATCTCATAACCTTTTCATTAAATTTTCAATTCTAGACTTTTGTTCAATATATTTCTATCAAGTATATAGAATATCTATTTTGATGTTTTACACAATAGTTGACAGTAAAATAGTTAATTTTGGGAAAATCTGTTTACTTGTCATTGTTATTACAAGCCTAATAAATTTTGGTTTCACATCTAATAATTTTCAAAAACTCAAACAGAAACATTTTACAGAAAACACAATGAAAGAAAACCACTTTCCTTATGACATAAAAAATCCCGATACCGTTTACCACTTACCCGGGTATCTTGAAGAAATTTCAGGAATATCTAACTATAAGAAAAATAAAATTGCTTGTATTCAGGATGAAAAAGCAAGTATTTACATTTTTGATACTAAAAAGAGAAAAATTAAGTCAAAATACGATTTTGGAAATGATGCTGATTACGAAGATATCGCAATTGTTGAAGATAACGCCTTTGTTCTTAGGAGTGATGGTACTCTATTTAAGATTAAAAACTTTGAAACCGGTCAAAATAAAACAACAAAAATCAAAACCTCCCTGAGTAAAAAAAATGACACAGAAGGATTATTTTATGATAAAAGTACCAATTCACTTTTAATTGCTTGTAAAGAATCCCCTTCAATTAACAGTGAAAAACTTTATGCCGGATTTAAGGCTATCTACAGATTTGATTTAAAAAATAATAGACTAATTGAAAAACCGGCATATCTGGTTGATCTTTCTAAACTGGACAATTTAAAAGGTACTGGAACAATTGGAAAATATTTTATTGGAATTGCAAAAAAATTAAAATTTATCGACGATATTAGTATTTTTCATCCTTCAGGTATAGCCATTCATCCAATTGATAAGGAGAATATTTATATAATTTCCAGTGTCGGGCAATTATTGATTATCATGAATAAACAAGAGGAAATATTGAGCATTATTGAGTTAGATAAGCGAATTTTTAATCAACCCGAGGGAATTTGTTTTTCAGAAAATGGCGATATGTTTATTTCGAACGAAGGGAAAAATGGAGCCGGAAACATTTTAAAATTCAAATTCATTACTGACTTTCAAAATAATAAATAGAAATTTATATTATTAACAATTTAAATGTTGTTTTGTGGTTAATGACTTAGGATATATATTTAATTTAAATCCAATCTGGGATGACAATAATATCGTCAATCAATTAGCATAAATTTTATACCGCGCCTTTAATGATACGGTCATTCCAGGATTCTTTTTCAAGAATTTTTGAAACATCCTCCATAGTAATGCAACCTGGCACAGGACATACCAAGTTACAAAGATTGCAGCCCACGCATTCATCTTCATCTATAAAAGGAACATGGATCAAATTTTCATCCTTTGTTTTATGTTCCTGTGAAGGTTTTACATCGGTTCTTGGCGCCATACCATGATCTGATTTGCCATGATAAGCCGAACACTTCCCCTGACGGGTATGAATACATTGGTGAGCTCCATCAAGACAGGCAATGTAACATAACTGGCAACCGATACATTTTTCTGTGTCTATTTTTGCAACTAGAGAATAATTTAAATCAAGGTCACCCCATTCCACATAATTAGGTATTGCTTTTCCGATTAATTCGTTAACAGAAATCATTTTCATATTTTTCAAATAATTATTCAATCCATCAATCATATCGTCGACAATTCGATATCCGTAATGCATCACTGCTGTACAAATCTGAACGGTTGTTGCGCCCAGAGCGAAAAATTCAACAGTATCCTGCCAGGTTGAAATTCCACCTATTCCGGATATAGGAACCGTGACGTTTTTTTCTCTAGCTAAGGCTCCGACCATATAAAGAGCAATTGGTTTCACTGCAGGACCGCAATATCCTCCATTAGTGCTTTCGCCGTGAACTGTTGGAAAGAGGGCAAAATTTTGCAAATTAATGCCAATTATTGATTTTATAGTATTGATAAGGGATAGACCATCGGTACCTCCTTCAACGGCAGCAATACCGGGATCAATAATATTACTGATATTAGGAGTTAATTTAACTATTACCGGAATTTTGGCATATTCTTTAACCCAAGAAGTAATTTCTTTCAGAACTTTAGGTTCCTGACCCACTGAGCTGCCCATTCCCCGTTCGCACATTCCGTGGGGACAGCCGAAATTGAGTTCTAATCCGTCAGCTCCGGCTTCCTCAGAACGGTGGATCAAATCATGCCACTCTTCTTTGCTTTCCGTCATAAGAGAAACAATGAGTGCGTTTTTAGGGTATCGTTTTTTTACAGCGTAAATTTCTTTGAAATTTGTTTCCAGAGGACGATCAGTAATTAATTCGATATTATTAAAACCCGCTATTTTATTACCTGAATAATCTATTGCACCTAATCTGGATGAAACGTTGACTACCGGTTTTCCAAGGGTTTTCCAAACTGCTCCTCCCCATCCTGTATCAAATGCTCGCATTATCTGCTCACCACAATTAGTTGGCGGACCAGAAGCTAGCCAAAAAGGGTTGGGGCTTTTTATTCCACAGAAATTTACAGATAAATCAGCCATTTAAATCCTCTCTTTATATTAGTTTGGTAATCTTTAGGAGATCGTACATTTTTTAAATCCTAAGTTACTTTTTAATAAGTTCCCAATTTTTTAACATCGCATATGCGGCTTTTCGGCCATCGGCTACGGCGTTCACTACTTCTTCTCCACCATTTACACAATCACCACCGGCATAAACATTTGACAAATTGGTCATTTTTGTTATTGGATCAACAATAGTACAACCCGTTTTATCTACTTCCAATTCCGGTATTAGCTGCCTGACATCTTTTTCCTGCCCAATCGCCATAATAACCCAATCACATGTAAATTCGCTAATATCATTAGCGATAGTGGAAGCAGTTGTTAATTTAAGTTTTTGTTCACCATTTTGAATTATTTCAATTGGTTTGAGATTTTCTACTAAACGCACACCAAATTTACGTGCTCCAGCCAGTTCGTGAGCAAATCCTTTCATTTCTTGTTCGGTTCTGCGGTATATTATTTTTACATTTTGTACCCCAAGCATTGCCAGTTCACGGGCAATATCAATTGCTGTATTACCACCGCCTATTACAATAACTTCATTAATATTTTCGGGTAATTTAAAATTATTCGAATTTTTTATTTTTTTAATTAAGTCAGTAGCACCTAAGACTAACGAATGACAATTATCATGAATATTTAATTTCATATCCCGTCCCAAACCAACACCAACAAAAACAGCATCATAATCTTGCCGCAGTTTTTTAATAGTTATCTTTTTGCCTATCTCGACTCCCGTCTGTAATTCAATGCCGTGCTGTATAATCCAGTTGATTTCTTTTAGTGCTTGTTCCGATTGAAGTTTATAGGGTGCTACACCGGTGGCATTCAATCCTCCCGGCAGGCTGCTTTTTTCAAAAATAACAGGTTTTACTCCATTTATCGCCAGGTAGAAAGCGCAGGACAATGATGCAGGACCTGCCCCAATAAGGGCTACTTTTTTATTTGATAATTTTTTATTTGGAAAAAGATTATTATACTGATGATCTGCATTTAATACAAATTTTTCGGTGGCAAAGAATTGTAATTTACCAATCTGTATAGGTGTTTTGTTTAAGTCATTTAATACGCAGGCACCAACACAAAGCACTTCTACAGAACAGACTTTTCCACAGGAACAACCTAATGCATTTGCTGATAGAATTGTTTTAGCGCTACCAAGTAGATTGTCAGTTGCTATTTTTTTTATAAATGCAGGAATATCAATTTCAGTAGGACAAGCTTTTATACAGGGAGCATCATAACAATACAAACAACGGTTGGCTTCAATAATTGCTTCAGATTCTGTCAATGTCGGTTTAGCATCTGAAAATTGTTTTTCCAGGCGCTGCTTAGCTAAACCGAATAAAGTTACCTTGGAATTCATTTTTTGAAAAATCAATTAACATCCATTGCATTAAAAGAATCGTCTATTATCTCTAAAGCTCTTTCAACTTCATCTTTATTAATATTCAGTGGTGGTGAGATTCTGATAGCATTTCCGTATAAACCACCACGTCCCACGAGTAATCCTCTATTTTTTGTCTCCTCCAAAAGTAGCTCAGCGGCTTGCGTATTGGGAGTTCTGTCAAATTTTGTCTCATCAGCTACCAATTCAATAGCCTGCATAAGACCCATGCCCCTCACATCACCAATAACTTTTGGATATTTTTCCTTTAATGTTTCTAATCCGTTACGCAGTATAATTCCCATTTTTTCACAGTTTCCCGCCAATTTATCTCTCACAATTATTTCAATAGTCTTTATAGCTGCTACACAACTCACCGGATTACCACCAAAGGTTGAAATTGTATTTTTTGTGAGTGATTCGGCGATTTCATTAGTGGTAATAACCGCACTAATTGGAAATCCATTAGCAAATCCTTTAGCCACTGATATTATATCTGGTTCTACACCATAGTGATCTATACCCCACATTTTTCCGGTTCGTCCAAAACCTGTTTGAACTTCGTCAGAAATAAAGATTCCGTCATGTTCTCTGATTATTTCGGCAACAATCTTGAAATATTCTTTTGGCGGTGTAATAAATCCACCGACACCTTGAATCGGTTCTACCAATATTCCGGCAATATTTCCGGTTGTTGTTGTTGAGATAAGTTCTTTTACATCTTCAGCACAGGCAACTCCGCAATCAGGATATTTCAATTTCAACGGGCAGCGGTAACAATAAGGAGATAAAGCATGTTTAATCGAGGCGACTTGCGTCGGGATTGCTCTCCAAGAAGAATGAGCTGTAAGTGATTGCGCTAAAAGCGATCGTCCGGAATAACCAAACCGAAGTGCGATGAGTTCAGAATTACCGGTATAAAGTTGAGCTAGCATAACAGCTGTTTCGTCGGCCTCAGTTCCAGAAGCGGTGAAGAAACATTTTTCCAGTTTGGCAGGAGCAATATTTGCAAGTTTTTCTGCAAGTTCAACTACCGGAATTGTTGGATACAGTGTGGAAACGTGAATTAACTTATCAATTTGTTCTTTAACGGCTTTATTAATTTCATCATTACAATGTCCGATTGAAACTGTCAGTATTCCACCAAAAAAATCTAGGTAAGAATTGTCTTCTAAATCTTTCACATAAGCATTTTTACCCTCTGCTATAACTACCGATTCTTTATAGAAATTCTTTACCGCAGGAAAAAGATACTGTTTATGTTTTTTGCGAATCGTGTCACTGTCCATTAAAGTGTTCCTCCAGATTTATAAATTTGTTAGTTTATCATATGTCTCAGGTCGTCTATCGCGGAAAAACTGCCATGTTGAACGAACTTCCTCAATCATATCCAAATCAAATTCAGCAACTAACAGTTCATCCCTATCATCCGATGCGATAGAGAAAATTTCGCCACGGGGATCTACAAAGTATGAACTACCATAAAATTTTCCAAGATTCCACGGTTTTTCCTCTCCCACACGGTTAATGCAGCCCATAAAATATCCATTGGCAACAGCATGTGCGGGCTGTTCAAGTTTCCAAAGATATTGTGATAATCCGGCTACAGTTGCCGATGGATTGTACACAATTTCTGCGCCGTTCAATCCCAGTACACGGGCACCTTCAGGGAAATGCCGATCATAGCAAATATAAATACCAACTTTAGCATATTGTGTTTCGAAAATCGGATATCCTAAATTACCCGGGCGGAAGAAAAACTTTTCCCAAAACCCCGAAGTATGTGGAATATGATGTTTTCGGTATTTACCCAGATACGATCCATCAGCATCAATCACTGCAGCAGTGTTGTATAATACTCCGGGTTGCTCTTTCTCGTAGATTGGCACGATTATGACCATCTCGTATTTTTTAGCGTATTCACTCATGCGTTCGGTCGTTGGACCCGGAATTTTTTCAGCGGATGCATACCAAGCACTGTCCTGTCCAGGACAAAAATAGGGTGTGTTAAAAATTTCTTGAAGACACAAAATCTGAACGCTTTGTTTTCCTGCTTCTGCAATAAATGGAATATGCTTTGCAAACATAGCTTCTTTGATTTCATCTATTGTCCCTTCTCCTTCCGTCATAGGAAGACTCATCTGGATTAATCCTGATTTTATTTTCCTCGGCATATTTTTCTCCTTGTACTAGCGAATAACGGGTTTCCGTTTAATAAATTTTCCATACCCAACATTACCTGTGAAACGACCTTCTTTTGCTACAATCTTTCCCCTTAATATCGTTATGTGTGGATAACCTTTGAGTTTCCACCCTTGATACGGTGACCAGTCACAGTTCGTTTCCAAATTTTGATGATCCACAGTTACATTTTTTCTGGGATCAAACACTAGAATATCAGCATCGGTTCCGACTTGAAGCGATCCTTTCTCAGGATACATTCCAAATATCTTGGCCGGATTTGTTGATAGGTAATGCACAAACTGATTTAAATTTATTTTACCCTCTCTCACGCCATAGGTATACATTAAGGGCATCATCAATTCTGAGCCGGGCATACCGAACGGGATTTTTGTAAAATCACCTTCCCACATTTCCTTTTGTTTCGTGTCAAAAGTACAGGTATCAGTTGCAACGGTATCTATCTCTCCATCTCTAAGAGCATCCCAAAGACGGTCATTGTCTTCCTTCTTTTTGATCTGCGGACAGGTTCCGTAAAGGTGACCATTTTCTTTTTTGAAAAGATCATCCTCCAGCAAGAGATATTGCGGACAAGTTTCAGCTATCACATCTACGCCGCGTTTTTTTGCAGCTATAACAAGATCAGCACCACCGCCTGTTGACATATGAACAATATATAGTCTACCACCGGTAACCTCCGTCCATTTTATTGCCCTTTGAATTGCCTCTTCTTCAACACAATTTGGTCTTGAAAGGACATGACAATATGCGCCGTATTTTTTCATATCCTCGGGATTGTGATATTTTTCGACTAAATAATCCAACACATCTACCGATTCTGCATGAACGCATATTATACCACCAAGTTTCTTCGTTTCTTCCAAGGCTTGATACAGCATGCTATCGGAAGACATCCATCCCTCGTTTCGATAGATCATAAACATTTTATAGGAGACAATACCTTCTGCTACCAAAGACTTGAGCTCAGATTTAGTTCTATCATTCCAATCTGTTATGCCGCCGTGAAGAGAATAATCCACGCAAACTTTCCCGTCGGCTTCTTTTTTTCGCGATTTCACCGCATCGGTAAGCGTATTCCCTTTGCTTTGTATAGCATAATCAATAATTGTTGTAATACCGCCAGTAGCGGCGGCTTTTGTTCCGGTGACAAAATCATCTGCAGAAACTGTTCCGCAAAACGGTAATTGAAGATGAACATGAACATCCAGACCACCGGGCATCACGTATTTACCGGTAGCATCAATTATTTGATCGGCAGCATTCAAATCTTGCCCGACAACTGCTATTTTTCCATTTGAAATTCCAATATCGGCCTTGAATGTTTCACTGTCCGTCACAACAGTTCCATCTTTTATTATGAGATCCATCATATTCACTCCAAATTAAATATATTTATTGTTTTACCCACGCTTTTAAACCACGTTCCTCATCGCTACCAGGCACTGTATTATCCAATATCAGAGCGATAAAAGCCCCAACAGCCATGCCTGTACTTCCAAGAGTATTGAGGATGTTGGCAAGCCATTCCGGTTCGAAGGTCATCGGATGACTTGCAAAATATTCAGGAACTGACAGACCCATAAAAAAGGCGAGGCCAAGAATAAAAAGATTACGTACACTATTTAGATCAATAAATTGCAGATTTGATAATCCTACAGCAGCGATCATCCCGAACATTGCGCAGTACATTCCACCAACAATAGGTTGGGGGATTGTAGTAAATAATGCTCCAAATTTCGAAACCATCCCTAATAAAATCATTAATATTGCACCGGCTTGAACCACTCTTCTTGACCCAACTCTTGTCAAACCAATGGCACCAATATTTTCACTGTATGAGGTAGTACCGTTTCCTGTACCGAAAATTCCTGCTATAAAGCATCCAATTCCTTCGAAAGTTATCCCTCTATTTACAGTTTTCTTATCCGGAACAGGAGCACCGCTTAATCTGGCGCAGGCATAATAGTCACCAACAGATTCAACCATTGACGCAATATACCCGGCTAACATCCCAATAATTGCTGGGAGGCTAAATTTTGGTAAACCCCATTGGAATGGGTAAGGTATCCTGAACCATGGAGCATTTTTTAAATTAGTCATGCTGGTTCTTGCCGGGTGATCCTCACCAAATATTCCGAGTTTTGTGAAAATACCAGCAACAATCCAGGCGAGTACGATAGCCAGTAAAATTGGGTATAGTTCAAAAACACGGTTTTTTTTACGTAAATATTGACTAAAAATAATAATTAATAGGATTGTAAGTCCTCCAATAGGCCAATGCCTACCAGCTTCAGGCGCGCCAAACTTGAAAAGAGCCAAACCGATCAGCGCTATTGTAGGTGCGATGGTGATAGGACCCACATATTTTAATAATTTGCCCATTAAACCACTGGCACCAATAATAATTTCAAATAATGAACCGGCTATTATGGCTCCCTGGACGTGCTGCATCCTAATTTCCCAACCGGCGGTTGCCAGTGCTGCCATACTACAAATGGCTAAGGTTGGTGCAAGAAACGAAAATGTACCTCCCTGTACTATGGGCAACCTGTTGCCAAAGGTAGTTTGCAGTAATGTGGTAATTCCACTAACGAAAAACATTGTTGCTATCAACCAACCTTTTTCTACCGGATCGGTGATCCCAAATGCGGGTGCTAATAGCAATGGGATTGCTACTGTCGACCCGAACATAGTTAAATAATGCTGTAATCCAAGGACTGCTGTTTCAAAAACGGGCGGCTTGTCATCAATACCCCAGATTAAGCTATTATTTTTCTCTTTGATAGCCATTTTTATTTGCGACCTAACTCATCCAGTTGGTTTTTGCTTCAGGATTCCATTTGGTTGTGACTTTTTTTTGTTTTGTCCAGAATTCTATTGAACTTTTGCCGGTAATATCTCCAACACCGAATTTTGATTGGTTCCACCCGCCAAATGAAAATGGTTCCCGCGGAACAGGTACACCAATATTTACACCGATCATGCCGGCACTTACATTATCGGCAACATATTTTGCCAATCCACCTGACTGAGTAAACACTGCGGCCGCATTACCATATTGTGAATTGTTTTCTATTTCCAATGCCTGTTCTATTGTATCTACCCGAATAATAGATAAGACCGGTCCAAATACTTCTTCCCGGGCTATTTTCATTTCTGGTGTTACCTGATCAATTACGGTCGGTCCCACATAAAATCCATTTTCTTTATTCTCTACAGTAACTCCTCGACCATCAACTAAAATAACAGCTCCCTGTTGTTCTGCTTCAGAAATATAATTCTCAATTCGTATTTGAGCTTTTTTCGAAATAATGGCACCAAGATTTTTACCGGGTATTATTGTTTTTGCTTGTTCACATATTTTCTTTATTATGACATCTACGTCACCAACGGCTAAAACTGCCGCTGCTGCCATACATCGCTGACCAGCGCAACCTGACATCGATGCAGCTACATCTGAAGCGGTCATTGCATGATTTGCATCAGGTAAAACCAGAAGATAATTCTTTGCTCCGCCCAATGTCAGTACTCTCTTATATTGATTGGTAGCACGTTGATAAACAATTTTTGCTACTTTAGTGGAACCAACAAAAGATACCGCATCAATATCCGGATGGTCGCAAATGGCTTCTACGGTATTCTTATCACCATTTACAATATTTAAGATTCCATCGGGCAAGCCGGCATCTGTCAAAAGTTCTGCGATTCGAATAGCGCTGATTGGAACTTGTTCCGAAGGTTTGAGAATCATCGCATTTCCTAAAGTGATTGCGTTGGGTATTGTCCAATGCGGGACCATATTAGGGAAATTAAATGGAGAGATAGAAGCCACTACTCCCAGGGGGTGCCGCTCAGAACGACACTCAACACCTTCACTAACCTCAAGTAATTCACCCTGCACAAGCTGAGGTAGTGAACAGGCAAATTCAGTTAATTCTACCGATTTCTCAACTTCTGCAATGGCCTCAGCCAGGGTTTTACCATTTTCTTCATGAATTAATTCTGCCAACTCCTTTAAATTCTTTTCAAGAAGGTTTTTATATCGATAAAATATTTGAACTCTTTCTTTTATGGGAACTGCAGACCATTTTAAAAATGCTGTTTTGGCTGAGTTCACAGCAGCGTCTAAAATGTTAGAACTATTGCGAGGTACTTTAGATATTATTTCTCCGTTAAGGGGGCTGGTTACATCCAGAAATTCACCCTTGAAAGTTACCTTTTGTCCATTATAATAATTTGTTAGCGGTTTATACTTGATGAGTCCTCCTAATTGATTATAATTAAATAAGATATATTAAAAAATCTCTATATCATAACTATATTTTTTAGATTATCTTATGAATAGTTACTGTGCCTTGAATTTTTTTTCTGAAAATGGTCTTTGTCGTTAAACCGACCAACGCAGATTAATTAGACCATTTTTAAAGAAAGTTTTTAAATTAAATACTTTCATAATTTCTCAAAGTTACAAAATCTAACCAAATATCCCATAACATTTATCATTTCTGAGGGGCAGAAGCATTAATACAGAAATAACATACGCTTAGTTTGACTTTGAAATAAACTTTTACAGTATAAAATGGAACGAGTGAAGTATCAGGTTGCAAATTCCATATTTTAATGAATTACAGTATCTACATAAGCAGATTTTAATTGTCGTTTTGCAAGCGTCTTTTTTAACGGCGGCAACTTTAGAATTGCTCCTAATACTGCTGACAGGGCACGATGACTCCACAACACTCGATTATCAAATATCAGATTCTGTAATTTCCCACGTTCAATTGCCATAATAACTGCTTTTTGTACGCTGTTAATGGGCGTGATTACGCGTTTACTGCGTGATTTAAGTATTATGTCGTTTTTATCGCAAGATTTTGCGCACAATCCGCATCCTAAACAGATGTCCTCGTTCAACCTAGCCTTCTTCATCTTTGGTTTGTTTGGATTATTGGCAGATATTAGTGTCATTGCCTCAACCGGACAGACGTTTACACATTTACCACAACCGTTACAATTGCTTTCATCCACGAAAGGTAGGAAATTAGTTGTATGCACCGGATTCATAATCGCAAAGCGCCGTGCGGCCATCATTGCCTCACAGCAACATCCACAGCAATTGCATATAAAACTAACTCTTTTCTGTACATTTTCTCCAAATTGAACAAGATTATTATCATATGCTTGTTGTAATAAATCGAGTCCTTCAACTTTATCAACTTTGCGGGCGTGTCCATGTTTAATTAGAGATGCTGCTGTTGTATTAAAAGTCATACAAATATTCATTGGTGCATCACAAGCCCTATTCAAGTGTTCTTTCTTATGACGGCAATAACACATACTTATTCCCATATGACGGGCAGTTTCGATCACATTTGTTGCTCGCTCATAATCAAGTACCTGTAGGGCATTTTCATCAGTTAACACAGGTTCATGAACAAGTGTTCGACCGAATTGAGTGCTTCCTTCGGTAAATAGCGATTTAATAAAGTCATCTTCTTGATTAATGTATTGGTAAAATAATTCGCTTAATACTTTTTGGTCGATATCATCCCGTACGCGCATCATTGAGAATTCAAAGAATCCAGCCATAGGTGGTGGTAGGGAATAAGTTGTTGTACCATTTCTCTCAATGTCAACCAATAGTGCGCGCTGAGCGAGTTTATCCAATATATTTTTTGTGCTAACTATATCCATTTTCCATATTTTACTGGCTTTTTGAGCCGTGAATGGTTTGATTGGTAACATTGACACTAATCCTGCCTCTTGGTCAGAAAATAATATATTTAATATTTTTGTTAATAACTCTGACGGAGGTGCACCCTGTGGATATCGGTTTAACCTTTCAACTAATTTATTGTATGCGGAATGATTTATGTGGTGTGCCATTCTTTTAAAGTGTAAGGTTTAATATATAAAAGTAAGTTTTTTCAACATAAAAGGCAACCGAATAGTGTTAGTAAATTTCAATTATTGATTTTATATTTTTCGAGGAAATATAATAGTTTAAATGAATAAAATTCTCTTACAAGGAATTCCTTATGATGATAAATCATCATTTTTGAAGGGTGTTAGTTTAGCACCTCCTATCATCCGTGAAAAATTTTGGAGTACGTCTTCAAATACGTTTTCTGAAAGCCATATTGATATTGGGAATTATATTGATGATGCGGGAGATACAAAAATAAGTGATTATTTTGAAATCGAAAAAATTACACGGTTGCATTTAGAGAATAATAAAAGAATACTTACACTGGGCGGTGATCATTCCATTACTTATCCAATAATAAAAGCATATAGTAAATTTTATAATTCATTTGATGTTTTACATATCGATGCTCATCCGGATCTATACGATGAATTAGATGGTGATAAATATTCACACGCGTGTCCGTTTGCCAGAATAATGGAGGAAAAACTCATTGATCAATTGATTCAAGTAGGGATCAGGACCTGGACTGCTCATCAGATTGAACAGGCTCATAAATACACGGTAGCAATTAGCGAAATGAAAAACTTCAACATTAATGATATACCGGAACCAAAAAATGATGTATTTATTTCTCTAGATATGGATGTTTTTGATCCGGCTTTCGCTCCCGGCGTTTCACATCATGAACCCGGTGGATTAACATCCCGGCAAGTGATCAGTATTATTCAGAATATTAAAACTAGAATTATCGGTGCCGACATTGTTGAATATAATCCCAAAAGAGATGTGCAGGGAATTACTGCAACCTTAGCAGCAAAGATGATGAAAGAAATACTATCGCAAATGCTAGTAAAAGAATAAATTACTTGTGGGCATCTACAATTTGTTTGATGGCTCTAATGTGATCAGGAGTAGTGCCACAACATCCGCCGATAATCGATACACCCAATTCCAGTAATGATTTTGTAAAACTCGCAAATTCTTCAGGAGTTTCTTGATAAATGACTTGATCATCTAAAATAGTCGGAATTCCTGCATTGGATTGAATTATTATCGGCAATTTTGTATTAGCAGTGATTTCTTTTGCTATAGTGATCATATCATTTGTGCCGTTACCGCAATTCGATCCGATCACGTTCACACCAACTTCTTCAAGTTTAGTGCATACTTCCGATACTTTATTTCCCATTATGGTAACACAACCTTGAGGAATTACATCAAATGTCATTGTTGCAATAATTGGAATGTCTGGGGATATCTCTCTAGCAGATTGTATGGCAATTACCGCTTCGTTTAGATCGGTCATTGTTTCGATGCAGAGTAAATCGACACCTGCTTCAATTAATACCCTAATTTGTTTTTTATAATTATCTTTTAATTTGTCGGGCTCGATATCCCCATACGGAAGCAGCATTTTACCAGTAGGTCCCACAGATCCATATACGAGCGCTTTTGATCCAACGACCTGCTTAACAATTTCAACAGCCTTATGATTAATTTCTTCCGTTTTATCTTCAAGATTATAATCGGATAATTTTAACGGTGATGCCCCGAATGTATTGGTCTGTATCATAGCGGCTCCCGCACGGAGGTAAGCTTGAGCTATTTCGGTAAGTATTTCAGGTCTTTCAAGATTAAAACGTTCGGGGCAATCTCCGGGACTTAATCCTTTTTCAAATAGTAACGAGCCGATTGCTCCATCCGAAACGAGAACTTTTTCTTGTTTAAGTCTTTCAAAGAAATTGGTCATTTAACTAATTTACTAACACTAACTACTGCGTTGGCAGCATCGTAGGAATAAGCATCCGCACCAATTAAATCTGCATATTCAGATGATAAAGGTGCACCACCAACGATGGTCTTTATTTTGTTATTCAATCCTTTCTCTATTAACTTTTCAATCACTTTTTTCATGACCGGTTGTGTGGTGGTCAACAAGGCAGACATGCCAATAATTGTCGCATTTTCTCTCTTTGCGGTGTCAACAAAATTTTCTGCCGAGACATCTTTGCCTAAATCAATAACATCAAACCCGGCACCTTTTAACATGATTCCGACTAGATTTTTCCCAATATCATGCAGATCACCCTGTACCGTACCGATAACAATTTTCCCTCTTGAAGGAATTTTATCTTTAATGAATAATGGCTTAAGTAAATCCATACCGGCGTACATCGCTTTAGCGGCAAGCAATACATGCGGTAGAAAAATCTCATGTTTACGGAATTTTTCACTGATAACATTCATACCGGCTATTAATCCGTCATCTAGGATCGTTTTGGCAGGAACACCCTGCTCAATTGCCTTTTTAGTACTGTCATAAACTACTTTATCATCACCGATCTGTAGTGCTTCGGCCATTTTTGTTAATTCATTCATAATGCAAACCTGTTTATATTAAGCTTTAGTTATTGAGTGCATCCTAATTTTGCAAGAGTAGGTAGTGCATTCTTCGCAAAAGGAATAATTGCTGTTAAAAATATGGATAGCGCTTGGACCGGAAACTAACACTCCCGAAACCGATTTCAAAGGAGTCATCAAACAACTATCATTCAAGGTTATTCCAATTTTATCCGGTTTCAAAAATTGGAATAACTTTTTTTGTCCGCTAACATGCCATCCACAATACCCCGGGCTATAGGCTAAAGTACTTGCGTAGTTAGGAAATGCTCTCTGTATGCGGCTTTCAAGTACTCCGGCTATATTGTCCGCTGTAAGCGATGCTCCGCTATCGATGAAAGAGCCAATCGGAAATTCATTTTGATCAAAATGTTTGCTTATTTCTTCACTCACTTTTTCCCCAATTGTTAGCGCGAATAAATGCAGTTTTTCTGCTTGTTCAATAATGTGGGGTAGGGGACTATCAGTAGCATTGTTTCCTGCACCCAAATAAATATTTGTAAAATTTGATTTTGAACATTCCTTGATAATGGCGATAGGTTTAGATTCTTCTTTTAACACTGTCATAGCTGAATCCAAACTGTCAATTAAAATGCTCGGAATATCATCAATATTCTTAACGTCCTGAAATTTTAGAACATCTTCTTTTGATGGTAAAACTTCGTCAATCACCGGATTAATTATTTCGGGCATTAAGCTCTCTTTGGTAACTTATTTTGGCCATATTTCTTGGCTTCCGATTCCATCAATTGTACTAATTCATTTTTTACTTCTTCAGAAAGTGTAGTTGGCTCATATGTGCCAATTAAGGTCTCTACTTCAGCGTGGGCTAGTTCTTTGACAGTTGTTTCACCTTCTGCTCGCCAACGGGCTAAATTTGCTCTATTTATAACGTTCCCCGGCATATAATGCTCTTCATTAAGATATTTCATCGTATGATCAGAAATTAATAAATGCCCGTCATGTAAAAGTTCCTTGAAATGCGGTAATGCAGGAAAATCCTCTTTTGGTTCAATACCTTTAGCTAACCGTAAGGTCATTCCACATATTTCATTATCGATAATTAATTTCTCAAGACTTTGGCAGCTTTCAAAATCTAACATACCGGGACCGGAAATATTATTAATACCTGAAAGGGCTGCCAAAGTTGCGCCAATTCCACTTTCTAAACCGGCTTGCGAGTCAAGGTGCTTGGCATCGCTGAGCGAAATATAAGCTTGCGTTGGTATCCCAAGATATTTACCGATTTCATTGTAGGCGCAATCGATCATCATCGTTTCGATAGCACCCATCGGTGTTGTCTCATAGCGAATGTCAAAAACAGCCGGCGATCCTCCGTAAAGCATCGGGGCACCGGGAGAAGACAATTGACTGATCACAACGCCGCTAAGCGTTTCGGCAGTGTGCTGAATTAAAGTGCCGGTTAATGTTACCGGAGCCATAAATCCGCTTAGAGGCATGGCAATGAATTCCACCGGAATACCGTATTTTCCGCAATCGATCACATTTTGAGAGGTGACATCACTCCACTTTAGGGGAGAGGTAGGACAACAAGAAAATACGGTGAGCGGTTTTTCTTTAAGCTGCTCCGCAGATCCCCTTACAGCGAGCTGCATATTTTTCATCACTTCAAAAGAATCGATCGTAAAAGTACCGGTGATAACGGGCTTTTTACCATATAATAAACTTAAAAATAAGCGATAGCTGTCCGATATTTGTTCATTGATATCGGAAGGGATCAGCGCCGTGCTCTGCGAGGCGATATTGTTGAGTTGATCGACCACTTTCACGAATTTAATGTAATCACTTGTGGTTGGTTTTCGACTGCGATTAGTTTCATAATCAAGAATATGCAATGCGGCGGAGCCCGGTGTAAAATGGATCTTTGTACCGCTAAAGTCATTAGTTTCGTTTCCGAAAACATCAAAGAGTTTAAAAGCACTTGGAGCAGTTTTAAGTGCTTTATCAATTAAATCCTGAGTTATATAAACCCTTGATTTACTTCCGTCTACCCGAGCGCCATGACTGCTTAGTAAATCAATTACCGCCTTATTCTGAATTTCTACTCCGAGCTCAGTTAAAATGGTTATGGCTTCGGCAATGATCTTTTCAATCAAGGATTTATTTAAGAAATTGATTATAGGTCTCATATTTCAGTCCCAATAGATTTGCGTGTATAATAATTACAAAGTTAGGAATATATTTAATTTAATTTATAAGGTTTTTACGAGTAAAATAAATATTAGTAATGATGTTAATTAAACACAACGGCGGAATACGTTACAAGATTATTGAAAAAATGTATAATATTTTAGAATAAAAATTGGCAATTCTCTTTTGTAGAATATGATATTAAAACAGTCCTTGAAGGCTCAATAAAACTAAAATATTATTTAAGTTTCAAAAACGGCGGTTTTTGGAATTTCGACAGACTTGGAAAGGGGTGTTGTTTTGGTGAGTAAAGGAAACACAAATTCTTAAAATATGTTTAATTTTCTATTTAATTCATTATAAAACTATTTTAATAGAAGATAAAAAGGTCTTATAAACTATTATTATTGTTTTATTTAGCGAATGTTTTTGTTGATAATAAAACCACTATATCGTAATATGCTTTCTAATATATACGAATTATAGTGTTTTTGTGCCTTATTGAGACTCGGTAAACGGTAAATCTATAATTATAAGTATAGGTAGGGAGGCTATGACAGCATTGATTTATAACGGGGGCATTCTTTTTACTATCTTAAAAAATAGTATAACTTTTGGGAGACAGTGTCTGTGTTATATTAGCCGTAACTTTATTTTTATGTATAATATTGTTTGGAATGTTAGACGATTGCGTCGCATCTATTATCTTGTCATTAGAAATTCCATAAAACTTTTCCCTATTTTTGTTTTATTTCACACTCTATTATTAGAATCTGCTTGGTCAAAAACCAATCCAGAAGCAGGGGCTGCAAAGGTCATTCGGATTAACCAAATTGAAGAAGGTAAAATTAAGCTTGATGGATATCTTAATGAGGATTCGTGGATCAAATCTGAGTTTGGAAATGATTTTACTCAGAAAGAGCCAATTGATGGTGATCCGGCAACTGAACAAACGGAGGTTCGTGTTTTATACAGTAATGAAGCACTTTATATCGGAATAAAAGCTTACGATTCTGATCCCGAGAATATTCAAGCCGAATTAGTGCGACGGGAT
>SDBT01001829.1_pt1 | contig 38041 bp, 56 predicted proteins | sample 2277101 | NCBI WGS metagenome assembly SDBT01 (sample SAMN10404973, study PRJNA504765) | marine sediment metagenome | isolation source: marine sediment core GS10_PC15, 103 cmbsf | place: Arctic Ocean: Southern Knipovich Ridge | collected 2010 | reverse complement strand
ACTAATATTATGGAACCTTGAGGACGTAAGTTCCTACACGCCGGCAAGTTCCGGAAATGCAAACATAGTCGAGGCGATACTTTTAAAAGCAGGAGCGCAAGCCTTTTCCTTTGACGGAGTTAGAAATTCAAACATACCCGGCTCCGACTTTATTCCGGGAACCTTTGTCTCCGGTTACGATCACCGGGTTAACTTCCATGTTTGGGACTTTACACAAAATCAAAAAGACAACCTCGAGCGGCTCGCCGTTCAAAGAGTAGTTGCTTTAATACAGAACTCCGACGATACATTCGAGATATACGGATTAAATCAAGGCCTCGAACTCCAGGAGGCACCCAGGAACCCAGGCGACACCGATACAAGCGGAGCGTTTGTTATTGCTCTCAAGACCTCGGACAACGGAGCCAGGGAACCGAAATATCCTCAAACGTTTTTCAAAACTGATTTCGCGTCGACTCTTGTTCTGGCCGACGCTCTTATTAGATTGCCGATCGTTGATAACATTTCTCCGGATTCAGTACTTGCCGCCGGAGCGAGCGCCGTTACTGTTAAGGGTAAAAACTTCTTTTTAAATGGAGTTGACGACGTAACTAGCGTCGATTGGATCCAGGACGATTTAACTATCGTCAATGAGCCGGGAGCGGTACCGACTACCGATATATTGATAACAATCGCCTCGAGTGCGGTCCTTGCGGCCGGGCAACATACCGTCCGGGTTACCACGGCGGCCGGAAATACACAGGGAGACGGGTTTCCGATAACGGCGGCCTAAAAAATATTTAATTATGGAGATACTCAAAGGAGATCACATTTTACCGAGTTATCGCTTTATGAAAGGCGACAAAGTCGGGATCCGTGGAAAAGTGGTTTGTCTATTATTCCACGCCTTAACCGGCAAACTTTTGAGGATCACCGAGAGCGAGAATATTGTTACAAATGACGGGGATCTTTTTTACGCCGAACGCGGCGCTCTTTTGACCGTTGGATCTCCGATCGGTCCGGTCCCGACAAACTTCACCGACGCGAACGGGGTTCCCGATATGGAAATGAGTCTATTTACAAGCGGCGGAGCGCCGACTAAAACGTCGGTCTTTAATACGCCAACGACTCAAATCGGATCGGCAAAAGCTATTGACGCGACATATCCTTTAGTAAATGACGGAGACGGAGATAACACCGGCGCCGGCGTTGACATTGTAACCTATCGGGTATCGTTTACAACCGCCGAGGTAAACGGCACGATTGACGACGTTGTACTCGCCAATCCGGGCGCCTCCGGAGCGGTTCCGGTAATCCAACACGCCGACGGATTATCAGTAACAAAAACGTCAAGTGATACGTTGAAAGTTTTCGTTAATCACGAAATGCTAGGCGTCTAGTTTGGATTAAATGAAATAATTTCGGGGACGGGCGTTCAAAAATCGTCCGTCCTTTTTTTATAACTAAATAGTTGTATTATGCCAAAGAAAAAGAAAGAGGCCGTCGTTCGACAAATAGTCCGGAGCGATTTTAAATTCAAGTCCAAAGATACACGGATTTCGATCGGGAGATCGAGGTTTCACTTTGGGAACTTGACCGACGATATCGGAAATATGCTTGTTAATTATGATGTTAGGAACGCCGAACTCCTTACCTTTAAAACTGAAACCAAAAATTTAACGTAATTATGGCTAAGTCTAAAAAAGAAGTTCAAGCCGAGTACAAAGCAAAACTCGGACAAGATCCTAGCGAGGATCTCACAATCAAAAATTTACTCATTGCGATCAAAGAGGGAGGCACTCCGACAAGTTCCGATCCTCCACCACATCACGACGCCGACGAGGTCCAGGAACCCGAACCAGAAAAAGGGAAGAAAGGGAAACCGAAATATAAGCCGGTTAAAATGATATTACATATCCCCTCGATTTTAAAAAAAGACGGATTAACCGCAATCACGATCGGGCGGACCGTAAAGGCTAAAGATTGGAACGACAAGGATACAAAAGATTATAAAAAGGCTTGCTCGGACCGTCTTGATAAGGCTATGAAAAAATTACAACCTTATGAGAATTGGAAATCGGCGGATAGACTCCGTAAAGCGAAAATGAAAAAATTGGAAGGTAAATAAATAACCGGCCCTCTAAAAAATGACTCACGTCTCGACTATACCGTCTCGAAAAGCCTTAATTAAAAGGATCCCGACAAGGATCGACCGGACCGAGGGGATTCAGCGTTATGACCTGGATAATTTGTATCCTCAACGCATGGAGCAAGTCGCCAAACGTTCCGGGATTACGACGGATTGTATCGCAGTCCTGGGGGATTTTTTGGAGGGCAAAGGTTTTGTTAATAGAGAGTATAACGATTCAATAATAAATCTCAACGAGGAGACCGTCGAAAATCTGTTAACTTTTAACACTCGCGACTATTCGGTTAACGGCGGTTTTGCTTTACACTTTAATTTCAATCTAAACGGAGCAATCTCCGAAGTTAACCCGATCTTTTTTAAGTATTGCCGTTTAGGGATTCCGGACCTTGATAGCTTGGTTCACGATATAAAGTTCTCATTAAATTGGGAGCAAGAACCGGCTAAAACAATTGAACCGAGGAGAGTAATAAAAACATTCCCGATATTTAATCCGGATCCCGAAATCGTCCTCGCTCAAATAGAGGCGTTCGAGGGAATAGACAACTATCCGGGGCAAATATTATATTTCACACAGTTCAAAGGGCAATATCCCGAGTCGACCTTTGACGCGGTCGCCGAGTCTGCACAAACCGACGGAAATATTCAAGTCTTTGAGCTTAATAATATTGAAAATGGATTTTATGGGGGAACGGTTGTTCACTGGCCGACGGATATTAAAGACGACGACGAAATGAGAGAGGTAGTCGGAGAGGTCCGGAAATTTAAAGGAGAGAAAGGCGCCGGCGGAATAATGATTATCCCGGATCCGGACGGTAATATCGACAACCTAATCGAACAACTCCAAACGCCGAACATGGATAAAATGTTTGATCTCACTAATACAAGTGTGATGAATCGAATTATCCTCAACTATGCAATCCCGAAACCACTCCTCGGCGTTGATCCCAACTCCGGACTATTCAATATTGAGGATTACGAGAACGCCTATACATATTATAATATAAAAACTCAAAAAAAGAGAAAACTATTCTCCGGAATTTATCAAAAGTGGACGCCTTTCTTTTTTGAGGCGATAAACGCCGCCGAGGATTACGCCATTGATCCGGCCTCCTTTAGTTTAGAGGGCGCCGAGACCGAGGCGACAGGAGATCCGGATCCGGAACCCGAACCCGAACCCGTCGAATAATGGCAATCACAAAAGAGTTTTTAATCAACGAGACCGACTTTCGCAATTTTGCGCTAATTGCAACGGGTATCGAACACGCGGACCTGGACGTCGCAATCAATCAAGCACAGTACCACGATTTGCGGCCGTTTCTGGGGGACGCCCTTTATTTTGATTTTATCGGAAAGGTCCTCGGAGGATCTCCGCCGGCCGGATACCTGGATTTATTGAACGGGGTTAGTTATACCAACGCGGACGGAGACACCGTCGAATTTCAAGGTCTCAAACCTATGCTCGTTTATTATGCCTTTGCCCATCTTATTACAATGAATGTAAGACAAACAAGGTTCGGCGCAAGGATCAAAAGTTCCAACCAATCAGAACCGGCGGACGGAGTTCAGATCCGAGAGCAAAAACTCGAGGCAAGGTCCACGGCCACGCAATACCAACGGGAGGCGAAAAAATATATCGACGAAAATCCCGATTTATATCCCTTGTTTGATAAAACGAGGCCGGTTAACGCGGTACACCGCGCCGGATTTCACATTACTAAAGCATAATTAAATTTACTATTATGAATAAAGATTTAAGACCAATTGATCGCCGAATGTTTAACGGAGAAACTCAAGTTGAGGGCGACGCCTGGACCGACGCCGACTCCGAGAAATTGGAGAAGTATTTAACCATACGTCAAGCCAACGTCGACGGCCCGGTTGACGAACTATTGAAAAAAAAGGCCGACAAGTCCCAGGACTTTACCCCCTCGGACGAGCTATCCTTAAAAATGGTTAAGGCCAAACACGACAAAATCACCGGGGAGAACGATTATATGGCCGATCGTTTGGTACTAAAAGCGGATTTCGGTAAATAAATGACCGTAATAAAGGAGAGATCCGCCGTCGGGGAAACGATTGTTACCTCTCTCAAACCGGCCACGCTATACGAAAAGCTAAACGGGAGAGTTATTACCGGCTGGAAAGTTTGGACGCCGACCGTCTCTTTAAAATCGTCAGTTGATAAATGGATCAACGTTCCCGACGCGATCCTCGTTCTCAAAAAGTTTTATACCAGGGATACCGGCGACAAAGGCCGGGAACTTTGCGGAGGACACGACGCTTATATTTATGACCATACCTCCGGAGAAACTCCGAAACTCGGGATCCTAATTCCCGACGACGAATACTCAAGGATTTACGATCTTGCCTCAAATGATACCGAGGAAGTAACCACAATAATTTAACGTTATGCCGGCGTATTTATGCGACTCCGAGGCGCATCCTTTAGCGCTTACAACCTTTGATCTCGCCGACGTAATTCTCGAGCAAGCAGGACTCACAACCGGAACCCGAGTCCTCACCGTCCCCTCTAGCGGAACGCCGGTTGCGATTGCAATAATGACACGCGCCGACGTTCCAAATAATGACGATTGGGAGGACGGAAATATTTCGGTCGATGTTTCGATCAACGTTGCAAATATGAATTGCGAGGTCGATGTTCGCGCCCACCGTTGCAACTCGGCCGGCGCAATCCAGGAGTCAAGCTCTTACACAACAGTACAAGGGGCCGGATCGACCGGCGTATTGACTTTCTCAATTGCCGACGGCCCGACGGCCTGGAGTGCCGGGGCTTGCGGAGATCTCCTAATGATCGAGATCCGAAACAACCGCGTCGCCGGCGCTCACGGATCCCAGGCTATAACGATCGGACTCGGAGAGAATGACGGCGCCGGAACGAATGACGTATCGACCTCGATATCCGAGGACGTGGCCGCGTGTTTGGGTGTTGATTTTGTTAGAGTCGATGACGACGTTGAAAATATCAACGAGGACGTTGTTGCCTTGCTCCAACATATCCGCCAAATCGCCGAAACTGAAAATATCTCCGAAACCACGCCGACCGCTCTCGAATTTGCAAGAGTTATCGACGAAACAGAAAACATTCAAGAGCAAATAAATTCCCTAAAAGCAATGTTTCGCGTCACGGACGAGGTCGAAAACATCCAGGAGTTAATTATTACCCTCAAGGCAATGTTTCGCGTTTCCGACGATGTTGAAAACATTCAAGAGATTATTATAGCAGTTTTGGGAGCAACTCGAGAGGTCTCCGAGACTGAAAATATTAACGAGGTAGTTGTCGCCCTAAAGAAAATTATCGCCGTCGCCGACGAGGTCGAAAACATTAACGAAACGATCCGAACCGTCGCCGCCTTTACTCGACTCTCAAATGAGACCGAAAATATCAACGAGGCGATCGTAACCCTAAAATCACTAACCCGAACGATTGACGAAACCGCAAATATCAACGAGACCGCAATTTCCGCCGCCGCCTTTACTCGATTAGCCGATTCAGTCGAAAATATCAACGAAACGGTTAACGCTTTACTCGGACAAAGTGCAATCGTCGACGAAATCGAAAATATCGCCGAATCGGTCCTCGTTTTATTAGGATTTGTCCGGGAGATCTCCGAGACTGAAAATATCAACGAGACCGTCGTTACAAAGCTAACCGCAACCGGCGCCGCTCTCCTTGCTATAATCGACGAGACGATAAATATCGCCGAGGTCCTGGTTTCAATCCTGGGATTTAATGTCAAGGTAAACGAAACGGTTAATCTCTCCGAGGACATTTCTACGCTTTTAAAAATCGTCCGTCAGATTGACGAGACCGAAAACATTACCGAGACCGTTTCCTTTGCCGCGATCTTTACTCGCCAGATCTCGGAGATCCAAAACGTCCGGGAGGTAATAATTACCGCTCTCAATTTCGTTCGTACCGTTGACGAGACCGAAAACATTAACGAAACACTCGTCGCCAAGTTGAGGCCGGTCCAATCGTTCCGAACCATACACACCGCAAAGGCATTTTCAGAAACGAGCAATCTCGAGACGACAATTACAACAAAAAGACTAACAACGGGGATAAGTAAAGACGAATTTGATGTATCTTAAATTTTGAGCTATGGATGTTAACAAAAACTTTGAAGTATTCAGCAACAACGCGGTTGCGATCGCCTTTTGCATTAAAAAGAACAACGTCGGACGGGATTTCTCGAAATCGACGTCGGTTACCATAATCGCCAAACGTCCGGGATCTACGAGGACAATCTTTTCGGTCCTGGGAGCCGGGGACGCCGTGGGAAACTTGAATTTCTCACTATTGGCGGCAAACTTGACATTTCCAGGAGTTTACCTTTATCAGATCCAGGAAGTAACCGCCGGCGCGGATCCGGTAACCATACACGAGGGAATAGTAACAATAATAGAGACAATAGTATAATAAATATAAATAGCTGCTTATCAAAAAGGACTATTTAAACATAAATTGCATTTAACTAATGCCAATATTTGACCAAGTCGAGATTTTAGACGTTGATTACAGATCCAAGCGGTCCGGCGATTGGCACGATTGGACAATTTGGACCTATAAAGATGCGATCTCCGGTCTCTTTGTAAATTCGGCAAAAGGGAACTATCCAGGCAAGACCAACAAGGTATTTATCCAGGCGCTCCACGTTATACACTTTACTTTCAATGGCGAATGTTTAGACTTTAATATTGAAACAACCGCCTCGTTAAATACCGACGGGTTTTGTCTATTCATTGACGGCAAGATCCGCAAGTTTACCGGCTCCGCTCCTGGGACCGAGGATCCGGCCGGAGGCGCCGAGGGGTTTCTCGGGGACCTTTCGATCCTTGTATTCCGAGGAGTAGCAAATAAAACGATCGCAACGGAGACCGAGTTCGGCCAAACTGCAAACGGAGGATTTAAAACGGTCATTGATTACGGATCCTTTAAGGCCTCACTATCCGGAAACAACCGGCTCGGCTCCGACGTAGAAATCAAGACCGGAACCTTTGAAGTATTGAACGGGACGACAAATATCGGCCTGGAGGTTAGGCCGGCCGACGGCGCGGCCGATACTACAAAAACGAGTATTTTAATCAAGGCATTAGCGAGATTTAATTTCGACGGGAGGCCCGGGCAATCGGCGACGGTTGGTTTCGGATCCTACGTCCTGGAGTTGGGCGCGTTCCTGGGAATCAAGGGCGCGGCGGTATTCGTAAAGGCTGAAAATACTTTGTCGCTCCTGGGGACCGTAGAATTAACCGAGGCGTTCGTTCAAGACTTTCCGACAAGACAAGACGCCGGGGAGTTGGCCGTCGATACATTCGCAACGGTATTACTCGCCGGGGGATTCGATAAGACCTTGATTTTAAACATTGCCGTCAATACACTATTTCAAATTGACAGTAATTTGAATGTTCTCGGCGCCTTTACGATTACCTATGGAGCCGGCTCGGGACTTCATTACAGAAATAATACTGTAAAAAGGACAACCACCTCAACTGAATACCCAATTATTAATCAACCTGATAATCTAATTTGCGAGGATCCTTTCGATATTGCACTAAATGAAAACAAAAATCCCAAGACTGTGGAAATAAGAAAGGGGAGACTAGATGTAAGGGATTTCACATTGACAGATTTATTAGTTACTTTTAGTGCGTTTAGTTCTGGGTTTGGATTTGGCTTTAATTAAAAAATTATGGATCTGAGTAGAACATTTGATCAGCTTAAAACATTGTTTGCAGATAATGTAACAGGCAACATTACCGAGCAAATTATGAGGGATTTAGTAGAATCTATGTTCCAATATGGAGGGGTTAGTTTACCAGCTAGTCAGTTTGCCGGCCAATCCCAGACAATCGGCCTTAATTTTGTTTGCCTTGACCAGTTCGCCTTTTCAAATATTTCCACATCCGACGTGGTGGTATTGGCCGACGGGATAAAATTTTTGAGGCCTGGGGTTTATAGAGTCAGCGTCGGGCTAAGTTTTACCGGGACCAATAACGCAATTTTTGAAGGCAACCTCGTAAGAAAAAGGGCTAGTGAACCCGACGAGCCACTAGATATATGTACCTTCCTAGAAACTATTAGGCCTAACAATGAGGTATCTAATGCAGGAGGAAGCGACCCACTACTAGTCGAAGCAAACGACATTATAGAATATCACTTGAAAGCAGATTCAGCAGGGCGAAACTTTGAATTGAGGTCGGGACAACTTAATGTATTTAGAATAGGATGAATTTTTTAAGCATATTATTTATAATCATGATTTTACTATTTATTCCAACAGAGGCAATCAGAAGATTTTTAATCTATAAAGCAAAAAAAGATGAGCGAAAAAGAAGCAAACGAAAAGAGGTTATTATTAATAAGGACAGTACTAGACTTGAGTGATGAAGTTCTCGACGATGATAACTTTACATTTTGGGGTAACCCTTACGGAACGATAACAACCAGCAGTCACAATGGAGGAAGCCATCCACCAGAACCACCGCCACCGCCACCGCCACCGGGACAATAATATTTACCTGGTATTGGGCGTTATTTTAATATTGCCTATGTTGTGGCAGGAGTTTGGGAGTAATAGAGTAGCAAAATGGCATCCGTTTTTTGATGTCGAATATTCATTGTATTGGTATATAGCTCTAACCTCTTATAATATAAAACCATTTCTTTACTTAATAGTGGCGATGTTATCTAAACCTAAGCATTATCTTTTATTGATGATTTTCGCCGGGTATGAGTTGGTATTGTTTATAGACCACATTTTGATATATTCACAATCGCCGGGCATTAGTGTTGGGGGTGTGATAATGGCAGTATATATAATATGGTATCATTGGAAGTATGAAAATTTTGGTTGGATATGAGTCATAGTTGCGACGATATTGTCAACGTTTGGGGAGCCTCGGCGCCAATAGTCGGAAACGATTTCCGATCTTGCCGGTCGGGTTTCTTTAGAGATCCTGGAGTTTGGGAATACCTTGTCGGCTCGATTTGGGTAGGAGCTAAGATCGGGCAATGGCCGACCGTAACCAACGACGTATTTATTAACGCCGGCCATACCGTAACCCTCGAACACGACCAAGCGATAAAAGATCTCAACGTCAATGTAACCGCCGACGTTGTCCGCCTGGATTGCAAAACCTTTACCTTAACCATTACAGACGGCACTTTGCGAGGATACACCGGCGCCAATCCTGGGACCGACTCGGCGCTCTCGGGTATTTCGGGATGGATAACCGGCAAAATCAAGGCCCTTTTTACCGTTGGAGGCGGAGACTTTCTCGCGGCCGGACAATGGGGAACGAACGCCAATAATGATAAAATAGAATTGATCCTCAACAATGGAGCGGCGACCGAAATAAGTTTACGGTCCGACAGTCGCTTTAAAGATATCACAATCGAGGCCGGGATTTGGCGTTTTAGAAACGACTTGCAATTATTAAAAGGGGTTTCGGTTAATGGCGGTCAAATGTTTATCTCCTCCACGATCGGAAACACTTTCGAGTTTATCTTTGTAGGATCCGCCGGAGAGTTGAAACTCGATCAATCGGCGAGCGACCTAAAAACAAAAACCCATACCAGAGCCGGGACTCTTATTCTCTCCGGATCCGGAACGGACTTTCCAACCAACACAACCGGGCCGGCCTGGACTGGATTCTCGACGGCGAAACTCCTTAACGGATCGACGCCGGATCTCGTCCGTGCCTTTCAGATTGCAAAAGAGTTGGAGGTCGAGGGAAACGCCTTGCTAGTTTTAAACGGGTTCGTCCTTTCCTTTACCGCAACCGCCGGGATCTTATTCTCCGGGAGCGTTGCCGCCGTCTCCTCTCTTGCTAATTGGCCGCTAATCGGCCGGCCCTTTGACGCTACCTTTAGCAACTCTGCAGGGGTTAAGATGTCCGATCAATCGCGGCTCGTTTATGGTATCGCAAAGATTACCGAATCTTTAGACGTGGCCGACGAAACGATCGCGAATCGTATCGACACCGATCAAGAATTTTGGACCGAATTGCCGGCCGCAAGTAACGGCGGTATTGATAATGTTAACTTTGTAATAGAAAACTCCGGAGGAGCATTAATACAACTATTCCCTTAAAGCTATGCCAACAAAAACGATCCGAGAATTTACCTCAAGTCCGACAATCGCCGACAACGATAATATCCCTTATTTTAGCGACGCGAATCTCAATAGCGAGCAAATAATTTGGAGTGCTTTTAAGTCCGAGGTCGAGGCGGAGATAACTTTCGGATCCGCCGATAACGAGATTATCCACAACGAGGCCGGCGTCTTGCAAGGGAGCGTCGACCTAACCTTTGACGCGGTCGCCAATACCTTTAACGCAAACCCCGACGTCGACGCGGTCTCAATCCTGGGACGGGCGAGGATAAACTCTCCGGGAGCAGATCAAGCGGCGTTCTCGCATTTCGATAGAGGAGGCGCAACGGATTACGCGCTCCTACAAAATACCTCCGCAGATACAAACGTAAACGCCGCAACCGGGCGGACTTTATCTCTAATGATTAACGCCGTCGCCGTCGCCGCTATCATAACCGGACAAGTAACCTGGACGGCAAATCAGATTATCACCCCGGCCGCCTACGTCGCCGCCTCGGGCAACGAGCGGACCTTTGACGTTACCGCCGATATTACCGGACAAACGGGGACCTCAACTTTCGCCGGCCTTTATATGAATATCCTCGATACCGCCAGGAGTTCGAGCGGAGTCTCTCAAGCGATAAGCATTGAAAACGACGGATCCGCAATTTATACCCTTGACAATACCGGAGCGCATACAATTTATAATAGTATGCAAAACAGTACGTCGACAAACTGGAGTCTCCCGGATATAACAGCAACCGCAACGGCGCCGAATTTTGTAATTAACAGATCCGACACAAACTCCGGACTCGGCGGAGTCATTAGCGCACCGGCGATAATTGTCGCCTCGGTATCTCGCCAGACATGGACGGCGACGGTCTCAACCTTTGCCGTAAACGTTCAAATGAACAATAACGATATTCTCGACGTTGACTTTTTGAATTTCGATTCAACTCCCGACAATTTGGGATTTCAATCAACGGCGGCGGACGAAATAGAAGTAACGACGGCCGGCTCAAAGCGTTGGAGTTGGGGATCCGGAGGACGCTATTTCGCCGAACTCGCCGGCGCTCCCTCTTTAGAGAATATCGCGTCGACCGCAACCATGCCGACAATTATTCACAATAACGCCGACACAACAACAGGAACCGGAGGGATCTCCGGGGAGTACTCGATTATAACCGCCGGCGCGGAGAGGCTAAAAGTTCAAGACGCCTTAATTACCTCGACGGTTGATTTTGAAATGTCCAACACCAACGGAGCAAGTATCTTAAATGTTACCCCAACGGCAACGGTTCCGAATTTTTTAATTGATAAAACCGACACAAATACAGGATTAGGTTATAATGGATCAGATAATTTTACACTTGTTGCAGGGGGCGTTAATGTAGCATTTATCGCGGCTTTAGGCATATCGTTAGCTCGTAGATTGGATGCAAATAATAACGCAATATCAGGGATCGACTCCCTAGCATCCTCACCCTCCGGGCAGTTCTTTTTTAATGCTACAAATGCAGGGATCGGAACCGCGGCATTTATTATGAAGTCTATCACCGTTCCGACCGCCGGAGTTCAAACCGACAGTCCCGATTTAATCCTTACCTCCAGGTATTTTAATGTATCTCCTTTAGATACCGACTGGAAACATTTTGTAAATGCAACGGACGACGCCGGCGCGAGTACGTATAAAATTCAAACCCAAATTAACGGCGCCGGATATTCAGATATATTAACCTTTACGCCGGCCTTAATTACCTCGACGGTTAATCTAGATATGTTTTCAAACGACATTATTGACGTCAACGACATAACCGCCGACCGGGTATTAATCGAGAACCTCGGCGCCGGAGCGAGTCCGATTTTCTTCTCTAACGACGCATTACAAATCCTCGACTTAACCGGGAGTCTTGATATAAGCGGAGGCCTAACAATGGCCGGCGATATAAATCTTGGGAATAATACACTTACCCAAGTGGACAGAATAAAATTTGATATAAATGGACAACTTAGATCGAGTACAAGCGCAACAAATTTTTATAATTTTACAATTTCAGATACTGCGGTCCATCAAGTTTGGATGACGGCAACCGCTAACACAAACCCGACGGTAGTTTTAAATCCTCCTACTAATGGGACGCTAACCATTACCGCCGACGCCTTGACCATGCAAGGCGCAATCACTTTAAACGAGATCGCCGATCCAGGAACGCCGGCGGTAAATACCTCTTTTCTTTATATGGACTCAACCGACGAGGGCCTTTATTATGAGAACAATGCCGGCCCGAGAGTAAGGATTGACAGTCAAGGAGACGTTTCGGTTTCCGGCACGCCATTAAATAATCAAATTGCAGTTTGGACGGACTCCTCGACAATCGAGGGGACGGCGGATTTCGCCTACAACGCCGACGCCGCGTTTCGGTCTTTCTTGATAACCAATCCAAACACCGGAGTCGGCGAAACCATGCGACAAGTAATTGAGGTCAACGGGACCGGAACGACCTCGGATCCTTATATCGCTTTTAATATTGGAGCCAACGGAGCGACAAGTTCTTACTCTTTGGGGATTGATAACTCGGTCGACGACGCCTTTGTAATAAACCATACAAACGGAGGGACGGCCGGTCCGGTCGCCGACTCCATTATGAATATTACCTCCTTGCTTGCAGGATCAACCGCTAGTCATTCTATTACCTGGAGTCCTCACATGAGAGGAGCAACGGGCGATCAAGTAGGATTCACGATCGCGCCAATAGTCAACAAATTAACCTCGGGAGATTATACCGCCTTGCTTATCAATGTTACCGAAACCTCGGCGCCAGGAACCGGAAACGAACTCCTCGACCTCCAGGTCGGAGGATCCTCAATCTTGCGAGTCTCCGCCTCAACTCCGGCCCTAAACTTAACCGGGACGACAAATTTAGTTTTAGTCGGAGGATCTATCGACATTGCCGCCGACGGAACGGTCTCGTCTCCTATCTTGAGACTCGGATCCGAGGACGACGGGTTTTATCGGAGCGCAGTTAACGAGATCTCCCTATCTTTAAACAATGCTCAAGAGTATATTTATAGCGCGACGTCTTTAACCTTGCCAACTAGCAACCTAGTAATAACCCAAAACGGAACGGCCGCCGCGCCGGCCTTACAAATCGGATTAGAAACGGACGGATTTTATCGGAGCGCCTCAAATCGAATATCGGTATCTATAAACAACAATGAGGAGTACATATTTGGAGTCTTATTTTTTGAAGTGATTAATAATAGTTTTAAAGTTTCCCAGGCCGGAACTAATACGGCGCCGGCCTTACAAATCGGGCCGGATACAGACGGGATTTATCGGAGCGCGGCTAATGAATTAAGCTTTTCACTCAATAATGTCCAAACCATAAAATTTATAACAACAGGGATCCAGGCCGACGCCCTAAATTGGATAACCGACACAACAACGGGAACTCAATTCGGAACTTCTACAAGTCAAAAAATTGCCGTTTTAGGATCGACTCCAATAATCCAACAGACCACAACCTCGCAAACGGCGGCGACATTTGTCGCCAATAGCTCGGGGATTGTTGACGATTCCGGAACATGGAACGGATATACAGTCGGCGACGTTGTGGCAATATTACAAGCGTTCGGATTTATGGCTTAAACAGAAAACTATATATTTGTGAAACTAAAATTTAAAAATTATGTTACAATTCGATTACTCACCGGAATTTGAGGCCGCTTTAATTGCCGCCTATTCCGAAAAATACGTCCCGTCTATCCATAAACCAAACCCAAAGTTTGACCAGGAGACGGAGGAAACCGAGTTCGGCGGTAAAAATGCGAGGTTTGTTGTAAACGACCAGGATCCGACCGCTTGGTTTAAAGAAAAATCTTGCGACGAACATAAACAAATCGTCTCGCAAATGGAGGGACGCAAAGGACAGGCGACCAAATCCGCCGCCGCTCTCACTAAGTACAAAGGCGAAACACCGTAAAATTTTATCACTATGGCAGAGAAAAAATTCAAACTAGACTTAAATTATGTATTGAGAAATCCAAAGTACGAGGCCGTCCGAAACCCTATTGTCGGCGCCGCCCGTAACCCGGACGGATCCGTTTCAATGGAGGATTGCCATTTCGGGGAGTTGATTGCCTCGATATTAACCGGAGGATTGAAAACAAAAGACGAGTTTAAGATTATGAAGTTTCGAAAGTGGGCCGCTAAACTCGGAACTCATAAGATTCTCGAGGTTGAGAAAGCGGACCTCGACGAGATAAAAAAGACTTGTATCGAGTCGGAACAAATTTCCGATCTCTCAAAAGGGGAATTAATATTCGCCTATAACAAGGCGGTCGACAAAGAGAAAGGAGACGAGGAGTAAAACGTTATGCAGATAGAACCACAAACTTTGATTGAAACTCCTCCGGAAATCCCCGGAGGGTTTGTCGCCTGGATTATTGGGGGAGTTGCCTCGGCGGTTATCGCTTTATTTGGGTTTGTTAAGTGGCTTGTCGGGATCCAGGTTAAAGACGTCGCCGCGCTACGAAAGGAGGTATCCGATTTAAAAGGAGAGGTCGCCTCCAACGCAACCGGAGACGAGGCGATCTCCGACCGGATCCAGGACGTTAAAACAGATCTACAACTCCGGATCAAGGAATTAAAAGACGATTTAAAACATGATATTAAGCGGATCGAAAACAGGATCGGCAATCACATTGAAACCCGGCTAAAGGATATGGAGAAAGAGATTACAAGACTAAAGTCTAAATAATGGCACGATTCGGACAAAGATCAATGTCGGCGGTATTGTCTTGCGCCCGGGATATGCAGACGATAAACTTTGAAGCGATAAAGCTATATGATTACTCGGCCCTGGAGGGATATCGCTCTCCGACGAGATCCTTTGAATTATTTAAAAAGGGCCGTAAAATAATACATCCCACGCTCGATAAAATGGATCCCGACTCTTACGAGATTATGGGGAATATAGTAACAAAGGTCGACGGGTTCAAAGTAAAGAGCAAGCATAATCAAAAACCCTCGCCGGCTCTTGACATTGCACCGTATCCGATTGATTGGGATTCGGACGAGATTTACTATTTGCAACAACTTATTAAAAAGGGCGACCGACCGATCCGGGAAATTATCTCGGCGGTTAATCGTCTCTCTCAAGTTCGCGGCCGGTTTTATTTCTTACAAGGGATAATCCACGCGGTCGCCTCAAGGTTATACCTGGAGGATAAGATTAAACACTTAATTCGAGGCGGCCACGATTGGGACCGGGACGGAGATTTCACCGATCAGAATTTTGACGACCTCGGACACATTGAACTCTATACACCTAAAAAAGTAAGACCATGAAAAAGAAATTTCACGAAACTAGAATCGGAAAGTTACTCGGGAATAGAATTGCAAAAGCGGCAATAAAATCTATCCCGATAGTCGGCAATATCGTCGGGCCGTTTCTGGACGATACGACGCGGCGCGAGGTTGTGTCGCCGGCGTCCGACGATGGAGGAAATATTCGAGTCGAAACAGTCGTCGAGGGATCCGACGCCGGAAAGACAACGGCCGAGGAAATCGTTCCGATACTTGTAAACGTCGGGTTATGGATCCTTGCAATCCTTGTCGTAATGGGAAAGGTTTCTCCGGAGTCCGCCGAATGGATCAAGGGGTTTGCAACTCCTTAAAAATAGTTGTCCGTCTTTTGCCTGGAGGTTGTGATTATTTCCGGTTTGGTTCGGACTTTGATCCGGGGAGAGTATCCTCGGATCTTTTTTGTATATTTAACAACCCCGGAAACGCCGGGTAAAATAGTTAGTATTGATATTTCATTGTATTTTGAGTTTAAACTCCGAGACTTTTGGTTGAGAGATCTCGGAGTTTTTTATTATCTTTGTTTTGAAACTGCTTTTTTCATTTTGAATGTTGCTAAACCCCGGAAATTCCACGCCGGGGTTTTTTGCCTCCAGGATCAACGGAACCGCGCCGAGTTTAACGCCGGATTCAATTCTCGTCCTCTTTGCCCTTGAAAACTAGAGTCGCTTAGAACGTCTTAAAATGCGTTAAAACCGTGGGATCCATTTATTATTAAATAATCAATAATAATTTACGATTTCTCTTGTTTTATATTATTGATTGACCGATATTAGAGTATAATTAAACAATGAGAAAATGAAAAGCGCAACCAAAACCACCGAAACCAACTTTAAACGACAATTCTTTTTAGCCGACTGTGATTATTTTGGATATATCGAGCCAGGCATTTTTAAAGAGGTTGAAATACCTTACGATAAAAATTGCACTTCAATAATGCGTCCATTTGAATACGATTATACTAAAGCTATAAATAGTTTACATGAATGGATACTTGAAAATGACGGCATTGCCAATTTTCCAAAAGCTAAATGGAGCATTTATCTAGTTGATGGATCAATGAACAAATACGAGGAAATTAAAACAGATAAAGTATATTCAATCAGTTCCACAAAGGCAAAAAAATTATTATTGAACTAAACAATTTAAACAATGAGAGGTATTAAAAATTTGAACGACTATTCTAAATTAATTACATTTTACGAAACTATCCCTAAATCTGTTTTAGCCGCGATTGCCGTATCTTTTGCAGGTTTAGGAGCCGGTAAGCTAGAAAATGTCAGCGAACTTATTTTAAAAGAATGGGAAGTATTATATCAAAATGGAATCGTACCACAAAAACCTAAAACAAATTAGAAACACTTTAAACCGCGTAATTATGACAACTAAGAGAAAATTTAAAGTAACCGACAACGACACTACTCCAAGTACTAACGAGGGTACTGTTATAATGACGTTTACAGAATTAAAAGACCTAGAACAATTGACGAGAAAAGAACTAAAAAGGGTAAATAAATTAAAAAGTGGAGAATCAATCACAATAGGATTTTACACAATTACGAGGAAAAAATTAATATCCTTACAAAACAATCGAATTAAAACAACCAAAGCAACCGGCGGACGTTGGGAAAATCCAATTACCGGATATATGGGAGCAACTTACACCGGCGACTAAAATTATTGATAATTCTATAATATATTTTACCGGAACCTTTTATTATTAATCTATAAATAATAACTTTGCATTATGAAACACCGAGAAATAGCCGCGCAAATTATCAAGGATAAGGACCGCAAGAAAACCAAAAAACGACTAGAGCAGGTAGAGATATTTACCAAGATATTCGCCTCAAACGAAATCGAGTCAGATTTTGAACAGTTATTCGATACACTTGGTATAGTTGACGACAACGCCAAAATAGAAAAACGAGACGTCTTAATTGTCCTTAATACCTACCGGGAGTCTATAATTTGGCAAGGGCAACAAGCGAAACTCCTGGACGCAACCGGCGAACCGACCGAGCTATGAGATACGATTTATCTTTTCGGGATCTCTCCAAGCTAAAGGAGGGCGAGGTCTTTTTTGTCAACATTGATAAGGCCTCAATAATAAAGACCAAACTCTCGGAGGTTGTCCGCGACAAGCGAGTCGATAAAGCGGTAACCCTCTACGTTTGCCACTTAACGCAATACAGTTACTCCGATCTATTCTCGGATAAACTCCAGGTCGCCACGGCGATACAAATCAATTTACCAAATCAACGAGTAATCACTTTAAACAATTTATAACAATGCAACCAAAAGAAACGACAAAGGCATGGTTTAGCGACTTTCTCGCCTTTCAAATGCAACCAAAAGAAACGACAAAGGCATGGTTTAGCGACTTTCTCGCCTTTCAAAAGAAACGCCCGATTATTAAACTCGACGGAAAGGCGAAAATACACGGCACTAACGCCGCCGGTAAATCATTTAGTTACGAGTATAAATTTGCAACCCTTGAGGAGATCGAAAATAAATGTCTCCCGGTCCTAAATGAGAATAATTTTATCCTCTATTGGGAAACCTCTCCCGACGGCTCGGTTACTTGTATTTTAGAACACGCCTCCGGAGAACAAAGACGAGCGACTTTATTAATTGATTCAGATCCCAAAGACGCCAAAAAGAGAGGCGCGGCGATCACATACGCGAGGCGTTACACGATCTCGGCGCTCCTGGGAATCACGACCGAAAGTGATAACGACGCTCCCGAGGGCGAGGAGAAAGGCAAAGTCAAGTTGTCAAAAAAGGCATACGAGACCGCCGTTATTAGAATTGAAAACGGCGAGGATTTTCTCGTTAACAAGATCCGGGCCGAAATGTCGGTTACCTGGGAGCAAGAGCAAGGAATAATTAACGCCGGATTAAAAAACCAGGCTACTAAGTTATGATTGACCAACTTGATAAGGAATTATCGGCCGCTATCGGCCAACGTAATGACGCCTGGAGCGACGAACGCCTCGGAATGATAACCTCCTCCAAGTCCTCAATTTGGATGTCGGAGGGACGCGCAAAGGACGATAAATACTCGGTTCAATGTATCAACTATCTATACTCCAGGATCGCCGAAATATTGATCGGCTCCGCTCACATGGCAGGAGTCGGAGCGGCGGCGATATCCTGGGGAGAGGATTTCGAGGAGGAGGCCTTTAATTTATATAAAGCAAAAATGAAACTCAAAAAGGTTGCCGTTCGTAAGACCGGATTTATGAAGTTCAACGATTACGCCGGCGGATCTCCGGACGGGACCGTCGGGACGAAAGGGATCCTCGAAATTAAATGTCCTTACGATCCTACCAATCATATTAAAACCCTAGTAACCGGACTCCCTTACGACGATAAGTTTAGGGCGCAAATACAATGTAACATCCTTTTTACCGGATCTCAATTTTGCGACTTTGTTACCTACGATCCCAGGATCCAGGATCCTAAATTAAAAATGACGATCAATCGGATCAAGCCGGATACCGCTTATCACAACAAAATTATCGAGCGCCTAAAGGATCTTATCGGAATTATTATCGGATTTAAAAAGAAGTTTAAACTATAAAATCAAATGAATAACGAACTAAAACAAAAACTCAAAGATCGGGGAGAGGATGAATTATACTCCATATATCAGGCGATAACAACGGTTGAGAAAGCGTTTTATCTTTTAGCCGAACGTTACGCCGAGAAATACCTCCAGGCGGTCGAATACCTGGAAATGGCGAACGTCTTATCTCCGGTCGATATAACACTAATTAAAGAGAGTTTCGGCCACGGTAAACCGTTTAACAACGTCGCCGAATTTTGCCGGCTCTTTCCGAAATGGTTACCCTACGAGATCAGCAATTTAAAGACTCGTAAATCGAAAATGAAAACGACAAAAGTTCGTGAATTACTTAGAATTTTGAACGATGCAAAATCAAACTAGCTTACAATTTGGAGAGGTAAAGGCCTCCGGAATAAACCTCTCTCTAACGATCCAGGAGGGACGCGATATCGTCCGCGATCGGATTGTCGAGGGGATCAAGTGTCCATGTTGCGACCAACTTGTTAAACTCCGTCAAAGGTCTATCTCGATCGCTCACGTTTATTTTTTGAGCAACCTTTACGATATAACCATTGCGGAAAAAATGTTCGATTTTAACAAGCTACGAGAGAACAATTTATATATCCATAAAGACCGGGCCTCGCAAGGCAAAGCGAAAACCGCAACCGATTATAATATTCTCAAATATTGGGGACTTATATCTCCTATGCCTAGAGACTCCGGAGAGAAGTCGGCCGGATTTTGGAAATTGACGGCCAAGGGATACGAATTTTTAATCGGAAGAATCTTTGTTGACAAGTATAAATATACTTTTGATTCGAGAGTCTATCCGCCTCCAGGACACCGCCTCGCCGCACAAAAAACGATCGAAGTTTCCGACGTGGTTAAAGGTTTCGACTGGAAAGAAACTTTATTAAATGATTGACATTAACAAATTAAATTCATAACCTTTGAACTCGCAAAAACGAAACCGGGATTTAGTGGATCGGTTCTCCCTTATAAAAACCGCTCGAAACTTTGATTTAGACCGCGCAATACTTGTTTTACTATCATTTACATTATTTCGCGGATCCTCGATCATTGGAACGGGCAACAAGCTCAATTAATAGCAACTTATATATTATTTGGGGGTATCCGTACGACTGATAATGACGAGCAAACCTCAAACTCTCAATTTAGGGGGTTTGGGGGTTTTTCCATATTTCCCTCTAAATCAAAGCAAAAAAGAAATGAAATTTAACAGACCATCAAAATTAAGAGAGGCAAATATACAAGCCGAATTATACAGACAATTAAAAAATTCGGGGATGAATTGTTATTTAGAATATCCTATTTATAAAAAAGAAGTGGGCAAAATACGCGTTGATTGTGTAATACTAGATAATAAAAAGGAGAATATCATTGCGGCAATTGAAACAAAGAGTTATGTAAATCCCGATCAAAAACCACATTGGAATACCAAGCAAATGAAAAAGTATAAACAATTCTTTCCTGCTGAAATGATTTTTATTGTCCATAATCGAAAATCAATTAACGAAGTTATCAATTGGGCATTTAATAGAATGTATTAAACTAAATATTATGGATCTAACAAATGCAATCCCAGGCCAAAAAGTACATTACATACCCTTTAAAGGTTGTTCGCCGAGCCAATACGAAAACGGTATTATAAAGACTATCCCGGACGACAATCGCGCCTTTGTGGTTTATAATTGCGGCGGAAATTGGAACGATTACGAAAATTACACCGCCCAAAATACCGAGTCCTCTCAATTAAATGACGGATGGATATATGATTTAACAAAATGAAACAAACTGCGCTAACATTCAAACCGAAACCGATCGACGGCCGCAAAGAGTCTTTTATCAAGGCGATCAAGTCAATCAATTTAGATCATCAAATCCTTGACGAAACCCAAATCGAGTTATTTATCCTCCATTGGGCCGCCGTTAACCCTGGAGGCCTTAAAATGCATTGGGAGAAGTTTAAGACCTGGGAGCCGGTCGCTCGCTTGAGGACCTGGGAAATCAAGACTAGGACCAAAAATAAACGGGATCCGAATCTCCGGGACTATTGGGATCCACAATTTGACAAAAGACTCGCCGATCCTCAATTACAAATGGAATACCGCAAGCATTTATTAAGCCTCGGATTTACGAGTTCTTACTCGCCAGGATCCGGACAAACCTATAAACCGCCGAGGAAATGAGTTTAACACGGAGAGAAAAAAAAGTTATTATAGCCTTACAAAATGGAGCAGAAATAATAACAGATTATTCGGGAGCCTGGATATCAGGAGGCGAGGAGCTTAAAGATTGGCATTTTGGAAATAAAGTATTTGAAAGTTTATACTATGAAAAAAAATTAATAGGTCAACAATTACATTATCCGTTTGAATGGGAATTAACAAAAAAAGGCGAACTAGCATGATACCTCAAGAAATTATCGACAATATGGAGGAGGCCGAGAGGTTCTTTTACGCCGCTTATCGGGAGGTACAAAGATTCAAGACTCAAAAGATTATCTCGGGACCTCTGGAGACGATGGACAAATACAGATCCGCAAGGGCAAAGGCCGCCGAGCGTTATTATATGGATCAAATGAAAGGAAACTATCATATTATCCGGGAGCTACATTTATTAGACCTGGAGGAAATTAAACAATCACAAAATGAACAACCAAAAAAAACTAGAACTTGAGCAAGAATTATTCGAGGCGATTACGGCACTCCCGGAGGACCGGCCGGCGGCACAGGCTTTGAGTTGTAAACTTGTTGCCCTAGATTATATCAACGAACTAGAAGAACTAATACAGAAAATGAAATTACAGGCTCAAATATGGGCAGGGGAGGCAAAGACACAAAGAAACACAGTAAATAAAGTTGGCTCTTTATTGGGCGGCGTCCCGGATTGGGGGCCAATCGTAAAGGGAGTTGATAATAAATTACAAGAACTTCAAACATATAAAGATTTTATTAAATGGTATTCGGGAATGACGCAAGGGAAAATAAATACAGCGTATCAACGATTTTTAAAGGAGATAAAATAAAACCTATGACTCAAAAATCATATCCAAAAATCGACCGCCTCGGAGCCAACTCCGGGAAGTGGTTTAAAACACAGAACGGAATGAGAGTCGAGGACCTCTTTGTCGGATCCCTCAATAATTCCAAATTCGAGGACTTCCAAACCAAAAGAGAGAAAGTCCTCTCAAAAGCCCGGGCCAAATACCGCAAGAAAATAAAGGACGGGTTAACCTCCTACGAGTTGCGCAAACTCAACAATAAAAAGATCCACGAACGAATTAAAAACCTAAAAAAATGAAGTTATTACAATCGCAAGCGTTAAGCCAAACCGAACGGATTTTAATTAAAGGAAGTCTAAAATATAAAGGGAAAACGGTTTCTCAAAGTTGGGTTATAAAATTGGACAAGAAAAAAGACACGATCAAAGTTTACAGTCTTACCAAAACCGAACACGATCATCAAATTGAAACGCTCGTTTGTTACGAGGGAAATCCAATCAAATTAAATATATAAAATTATGTCAAACCAAATAACAGTAATTATGGAAATCAATTCAATCAAGATGGAGAAAGACAAAGACGCCAAATTTATGATCGAATCGTGCTTGTTAATGATTGACGATATCGAGAAAGTAATTAAAAACTCTCGGTTATCCCTGGAGGCAACGCATAAACCGCCGCCGAGCGATCCGACTCCCTTTTTGGTTGACCAAATCGCGGAGGATATCACGATTCAAGGAAAACGGAGTTACGCGGTTGACTATGGACCAGGGCCGAACGTCGTCCGGGATCAATATCGTCCAGGAACGAACGCCGCCGGAACAACCGCCGGAATTATTAAGCAAAGGACAACCGCCGCGATAATTTCCGACGCCGCTACCGGGAGGATATTTCTCGTCAAACTTGAGGAAGTTGTCCGAAAACGTTAACTTTGTATTACTTCAAGTGAATATTATAATCGGTTGCGCGGTTATATTTCTCATTTAGTAAGGCCTTTCGACCACAATCGGGAGGCCTTTTTTTGATATCTCCGTCGGAAACCTCACCTTTGACAGATTGGACACTTAAAAAAGGGATAAATGTCTCAAGACGGTAATAATTACGGAACCTCGGCACTCCTGGAGATCTCCGGAGACGAGGCGCTCCCGAAATTCAAGTCTTTAAAGGAACTCAAGACGTTACCGGCCAAAAAAAAGGAGTTAATCCGGGCGTTGAGTTATACTCTCGGGATTGTTAGTTATGCCTGCCAATTAGTGGGATGTTCGCGACAAACATTTTACAATTACTCGGAGGATAAGAAGTTTCTCAAGGCCTGGGAGGAGACGACAAAAATCGTCGAGGATTTCGTCCGCCTCTCATTGTATCGCAATATTGCCGCACAAAAAGAGATCACAACGATTTACGCCTCGAAAGTTATCCTCGGATTGATTGAGAAAACGGAGGCACAACTCAAAGTCAAGGTTAAATATACTAAGTCGACCTTTGAGTTTATTCCCGAGGGCGAACCTTTGGAGATAATCGGGTTTGACGATCCGGACAATAAAGCAACCAAAAAGAACAAAAAGAAATGATTGAGACTCACATTGTAATATTACTATTCTTGACTTTCTTCATAATGGAGTTTGTAGCCGTTAGAGAAATTCACTCCATAATAAAAAAACAAGCATTTTTATCCTCGCTCTATTCCCTGGTTATGTGGACTATTTATTTCTTTGGTGTGTACGAGATCGTCGCAGTTAATTTTTACTATTCGATTCCGTCAATATCCGGCGCCGTGATTGGAACATACTTAGCGGTAAAGGTAAAATAATGGAATCTCTTTCCGGCGTTAAAACCGTCGAGGCAAACCTACAAATCCAAACGTCGAGAGTCTTTCGCGCTAATTGGAACGCGCCGAAAGAGATTCAGATCCTCGTAAACCGAGGGGGAACCCGATCGACAAAAACGTATTCTCTCGCTCAACTCTTTGTTAATTGGCTATTAACAGGACAGGCCGGGAAAGACTATTATCCGGAACTCGAGAAGTCAGCGCCGGGAGATCAAGTAATCGCCTCGATCGTTAGGAAATCATTACCCGTATTAAAAGCGACGGTCCTCCGCGATATCCTGGAGATAATTCAAAACGCCGGAGCATACGATCAAATAAAACACCGGAAAGTCGACAACTATTTCGAGAAAGATAACAGGATCCTGGAGTACTTCTCTTTAGACGATCAACAAAAGGTCCGAGGCAGGAAACGCGCCCTCCTTTGGTGCAACGAGGCGAACGAGTTCGACTTTAAAAACGAGTTTATTACAATGAATGTCAGGACCTCGGGCCGGACCTATCTCGACTTTAATCCCGACGATCCGGACATTTGGATTAACCTCCAAATCGAGCAAAAGAGGAGGCGCGAACTCGGCGACGTTGCGGTTATAGTATCCAACTACACACATAATAAATTCTTATCCAGGAACGAACGGACCAACATTGAATACTTACGACAAACCGACGCGACCTTTTGGACAATATTCGGCCTCGGACAATACGGTTATATTAAAGGATTGGTTTATCCTCGTCCCTGGATTGAGATCGAGGACCTCCCGGAGGAGTATCCCTCTTATTTCGGCCTTGACTTTGGTTTCTTTCCGGATCCGGCGGTCCTTGTTGAGATCAAAGAGCATAATAATAACCTTTATATCAAGGAAATTCTCTACGAGCGAGGATTGACAACCGGCGATCTCGGCTCGGAGATCCGCGCCCTTGAGATCCGGGATCCTATCTATTGCGACGCCGCCGAGCCTAAAGCGATCAAGGAATTAAGACGAGATTACCGACTCCGGGCGTTAAAGGCACCCAAAGGTCCCGACTCACTCCGACAAGGGATTTCAGTCGTAAGGTCGTTTAAACAAATCTACGTAACCAGGGACTCGACAAACATATTCGCCGAGAAACGCCGTTATAAATATCCGGAACTCGCGAAACCCTCTCCGGAGGGACGAACCGAGTCAAGGAAACCCCTCGACGCCTTTAATCACACAATGGACGCGATCAGATACGGGGTAATGGGATACAAGGATCGAGGCCGCCGGCGAATAAAGATAAAAACAGTTTGATATATTGATCTGTTAATAATAACTTTGTGATTGCTAGGCACATCCTTTAGTACTAGTAAAGGGGTGTGTGTTGATTATGCAAATGGCTTGGCAGGTATTAAGCTATTTAAAAAACCCCTGTCAATTTATTATGGAGCAAAAGGTTAAATATAAAATCAAGTTCCGACCTTTCGTCAAGAATTGGAGGGTAAAGGATTGGACAAGCGATCACGGATATAATTATCGCGCCGAACACTTGAAAGTATCAATCGGCGACGGTAAATTTACTACCATTAGGATCTATTACAACTAAATAAAATAACCGCGCAAAGCTATGGACATTCTACAAGCCATTGACACATTAGAGAAGATATCGTTTTTAGATTGGAAATTCAAAATTGAACCTGTAAGCGGATTCCAAAACGTTGATATATCAATAATACACAATGTGCCAAATACTAAAACGCCCCAAAGAGAAAGGATTAAACTTACATTTACAAGGAATATAGATATTCGAAGATTGGACGAGGTCGAATTTGTAAGAGAAGTATATAATTGTATTCTCAAGAGGTTACGACATGAATCGGCGGAGCTATTCAAGGTTAACGACGAACATCCATTCGACGAACACGAATTAAATAGTATATTTAGAGATCCGTACTTATCCGAGAGAGGCGAACCCGAAACGAGGGCTAAAATAAAAGGCGCGATTTGCATCAATCAAATGATGAATACTAATTTTTGTGAAAACTGTAACATAGATTATCAAAAACACAATTATCGTCAGTTGGAGTGTCCTTGTGGCCGACGTTTCGAGGTAAACGATAACGGCAGGATAGAGGCAGAAACAAAAGAACGAGAAACAAATAAGTTATGGTAATGACCGAGACTCCGATAAAACCCGTTTTGATTGGATCCCAGGCGTTAAGGCCCGGGTTTATGGTTTACGAAATGGGACCGGAGATCCAGGAACTCGGAAAGACTCTCGCCAGGACTCACAAAGGCAAACCGTTGAGAGCAATCCTCGCTCAATTCCCAAAGAGTGTTTATCCATTGGTAAAGGAGGCGGAGATCGACCGGACAATCGTATCAAAAAAGGTTATCAACTCCGCCGAGGACAGTAACCCGAACCTAGATAAAGGCGGACGTCCCCTTTTCGGCAAGCCGAAACACGAACGAAAGTTCAAAGGATTTCGCGCCGGCGTTGGAGTACATCACGACGACCAAACCGTCAAGGAGACACGCCATCACGTAAAGCACAAAGACGGGTATATTTACGCCGTATGCTTAAACAAACGATCAGCATTAAAGAGATTAATTAAATACTTTCAAGCTAATGACAGATTATAACTCCATTGATCCACAGACCGAGCGCCGATTGTGGTTTACAATCATTCTCATTTTTGTAATTATATTGTTGATCTCCCTTTCCGGAGAGGCGAAACCCGAGCCTCCTCGATCTGTATTCGGGCAACCGACTCATTATATTATGAGACACTCAAAGAAGTTTTGTAAAGCTCGGACGCCGATTAAATATCAGCAAAAACAAAAGAGAGTCGTCGTTTTATTCCATGCGATCGGAGTCTTTGGTTATCTAATCGTTGTAGCTTTATGATACAAACCGGACCAACCGTCGCGATCGTGCAAACCGAGCATACATTTTACTATTACGACTCGAACGGTTGGGAGTTTCTCCCTTATTGTGTCCTCGGAATAGATATGTATATAGATCGGGCCTGTTTTATACTATGGAGATCGCCCAGGAACGAAACGGAAACGCCTCGAATCGTCGCCGGGTTTAATTTCAAATCGGATGCTAAAATTTAAAGTCGTCTCAAAGGATCCGATCGACAAGCGGAAACGCAATCACCGGATAATCGAAACCCCGGGATCCTGGGAGGAGTGCAACCTCGAGACCTTTATCAAGGTCCAATCCTGGGACGGCAAAGAGGACCTCGAACTCTTTACCGCAATAGCGGGGATCCCTTACAAAACCTTAAACAACAACGTGCAAAAGTCCCTGGAGAATTATATCGGCGCGGCGATCTCCTGGATAAATCAACCTTTAGACCTGGATAATCTCCCATTGCCGACCGAGATCTCAATCAACGACCAACCGATTACAATTCCGAAAGATCTCGGCGACCTTACGATCGGTCAAAAAATGTACGCAACCCAGGAACTCAAAAAGATAATCGGCGACAAGGGCGACGACATATCAAAGGCAATGATTTTGGAGCAAGTCCCGGTCCTCCTTTCGATTTATCTCTCGCCGCTATACTTCAAAAAGGATTTTGACGTCGACCGTTGCAATGATTTCAAAACTCAAATCGCGCCGAAACTCCCTTGTCTCCAGGCGTGGCCGATCTACGATTTTTTTTTCAAGAAATTGAACGTCTCTCAAAGGATTGGAGTAATGCAAATCGTCCGTCGAATCATCCGGCCACAAAAACCCGCATTAATCTTGCTAAATTAAGCGGTCCGGAGGAACTCGACGAGATCTCCGACCTTGCTCTCCTTGATACTTTGGCGCAAACATATTCGACAGATTGGGAGGAGGTTTTCCTTTGGCCCTTTGATACTGTTTTAAAAAAGGTATATTTACACAAATTGCAAGCCGAGTTCCAAGATCGGTATAATCACAACCTCCAACAAAAGAGAGAGGCGGACGCGAAGTCGAAAAAGCCTTAAAAAATGATTATTGAAGCGATACGCGACATTGTAATTGCAGTAGATCCGGGCCTAGTATTCATATTGGCCGACGAGTTCGAAGCTAACCTCGAGGGCGACAAAATGGACGTTTGGCAACGGGACCACGTGATCTTAAATACCGTCTTTGTTTCCGATACCACGTTGAACGCCGCCGCATGCGTTTTGGAGACGCTCCCTTTAGAGTTTCTATTTTTATCAAAAGACACTCTCGAATCTAAACCGGAGGGCGATTCATGGGATATAATCGAGAAACAAAAAAAGCATGCGCGGAAATTCCTTGTCAAATTGGACGCCGAGAAAACAATCCGGGATCCCTCAAGGAACATTAACAATATTAAGCAAGGGAATGTCTTTCACTTATTCGACGCGGACCTAACGGGGATCCGCCTCACTTTGGAGTTTCCTTTGCGTCAAGACTTTGAAACGTTGTAATAATGGCTAGTCAACGAGAAGTTTTAAAACAGTTCCTAGAATCGGTCAAGGCCGATCTAATATCCGAGCAAGCGGACCGGGGGATTACCGCCTCCGGAGAGTCCGCCGCCTCGTTGACCGTCTCGTTGATCGGGAGAAACGGAGTTGTATTAACCGGCGCCGATTATTTCCTCTACCAAGTACGAGGCCGAGGTCCTGGGAGATTCCCTCCCTTTGAAGCTATTAAACAATGGATCAAGGATAAACAACTACGATTCACAAACATAACCGAGGACTCTCTCGCCTTTCTCATTGCTCGCAAGATCGCAAGGCAGGGAACGGACATATTTACGGGCAAATCCGCTCCGCTACCATTGGACGCGATCCTTAAACAAAATCAAGAGGAGTTCGACGCTATGTTTGGAGATCTATTCGCGACAGAAATCGCCGACGAGATCGTCAAGTTAATGTTTAAGATCTCGACATCAAACTTCACCGTTAAACAAGTTCAATAAATGGGTGCTTTTAGTAAAATCTTCTCTCGTCCTTTTGCCGGTTATTACCTGGACGCCGACGTTAAAAAAGCCGAGGTCTCAAATAATGGAGCTATCCCCGACGGCCCGTTGTTTAATGTTACCTCTCACGGATATTTAACCGCCGACAATATTCAATTCTTGGAGTTTTTTAACCGGGACGACGGAACCGGCACAACGGACACCGACCGCGAGGCGAACCCGAAATATTTAACTAAGCTCGGATATCGCGGAAACAATGTCCAGGGGGGAGCCGACGGGATCACGGTTGTAACCGCAAGTACTTTCCGACTAGGCGTTGATAATAACCAGGGAGTCGGCTCGGCACTCGGCCACGTCGTTAAACCTCAATTCCGGAGCGATTGGATCGCCGCCTTTAATCCTTACTTATATATATTTGAGAGATCCGACGACAAGATTACCCTAATCAATGACAACGGCGGCGACCTCCGGGCGACCTTTAACACCTTGCTAGTCGCCGATTTCAACGTCGGAGACAAAATCTTTATCCGGGATCATTGGAAATATAACGCCCTATTTACCCACGTCAGCGAGACCGGATCCCCGGCGGTTATAACATTCGCCGAGCCATTTGTCAGAAATAACGGATTCGCCCAGGCTATCCATAATCGCAAATTCGCAAATTACCGGCTCGAGGTCCAAATTTACGACTCGTTAACAGATCTCCCGTTACTAGCGAACCCGATCGTTTATCAATCACCGAACGACGGAGTAATTGAGATCGACCTTTCTCCATTCCTTAAAACCTTATTTGATTTTGAGAGTAATCATCCATTGAGTACACTTTCAAGCTCAACGCCGAAAGCGACACCGGATTTCGGACGGTTCCGTCAAATATATATCGGAACCCTGGAAAAATGGGACGGATCCTCGGAGGTTGAGGTAAAAGACGACACCGAGTTTGAGGGATTCGCCGTCGCCGCCGTTCAAACTCCTGGGGATCGTTACGGATCAAACCTCGCCGACTACGTACCGAACGAGGCGCGGACCGGAGATCAAGCAAAGTTCCTGCAATTATTCGATCGTCCGAGGATTTGGCGCGGCTATCCTTTTAGTTTACATTGGATCTTTGATAATGATTTAGCCGGAAATACAACTCACTCTCGAGTAAGATTCGCCGACGCGTTCGGCCAAACCGTTGCCGCAAACTCCGTTCAATTGTTGGACGCTTGGATAAAAACGGTCGTCCGGATTGGTTGGAGGATGGACGATATCACCGATGCAGTTAAAACGGCCGAATTTGAGATCGGAGACGGATCGAGTTTAACGACAATAAGGAGCGAGACTCTAATCGCGGACGTTTTAGAACCGGGCGAGTTTCCAATTTATATTGGTTATGTAAATAGCAAGTCGGGAGACTCTTACGAACTATTTGATTACAATTACTCCCAAACATTCACCGGATCAAAAGCCGAGCAATGGGAAAGAGTCAACCGGGATCTATGGCATGGAGTACGGACGAAAGGACAATCGGGCCGTAAATTAAAAGAGACGTATTCGGTTACCGCCAGGAGTCTAACTCAAAACCAATTTGAGACGCTATCCGAAATTATGTCCTCGCCCGCGGTATGGATTATCACACAAATTGGAACCTCAACCGAATGGCGACGACGTGGGATCTTGCCGATTTCAAACTCTCACGATAAAAACTTTCGAGACAATTTAACCAATTTAGAAATGAAATTCGAGATCGGAGAAAGGGCGGCGCAAAATTGACAGACAAAAAACAAATCGTCCATATTGTAATAACTCCTCAATGTAAGGAAAACCGGGGACATATCGGAGCAATTGACGAGGCGCTCGAAAGACTCCGCCGTATTTTGTACGAAATACAACCGAGAGATTTAACCTCGATTGATATCGACGTTTGGGAGAAGGGCCTCGGGGTTAATTTCACGAATCAATCCAAAAAATGACGGAACTCTATTTAAACGACGACGCCGTTGATCTCTCCCCCGGGACGGTTATCGCTATTACTAAACAGATTAACGATATCGGCGACCTACAAAACCGAAACGCAGATATAACCAACCGTTTTACAATTCCCTCAACGCCAACAAACGACAAGATCTTTGAAACTGCAAAGGAGGTAATGTCGGGAACTCTCGTCCCGTACCGTAAATTTAGTGCCCGGATCCGCGTCTCCGGAATCGACGTCGTCCAAAGCGGACGCGGTATCCTGGAGAGTTATAACGAAAAGGGTTACGTTCTCTCGGTTGTATCGGGGATTGTTGATTTCTTTGATATCATATCGGCTAAGAACCTCCAGGATTTAAACCTTTCAAGTTTCGATCATTTGTTTGATTTAGCCGAGGTAGTGGCGACACAACTCGCAACGTCAGGCATAATTTATGCGATCGCCGATTACGGAGATCTCCCGGACGACACTCGGGTGATCGACGTCCGCCGACAAGGGCCTAGTATGTTCGTTTTGACGGTCTTAAATACGATATTTACCGAGGCAGGATTTACAAAATCGGGAGATATATTCAGCGACACCGATTACACCGCCTTGATATTACCTTTCGCGGCCGAAAAGATAGAATCAAAGGGAATAACATTCGCCGCAACAATGGACGGCGAACAAATAACCTCTTTCCCTCAAACTATTGCACACGACGAGGAGACCTCGGATCCTGGAGATAATTACGATCACGTAACTACCTTTGCATATACGGCGCCGAGAAATATCGACTCAATTCAATTTCGGTGTCAAGGATCGCTCGAGTTCGATACCGGGACCGTTACGGTTACGTTAAAGGGATCCGTATTCGGCGATATGGATTCGGTTACCTTTGCAACGCCAGGAATCGACAAGATCTATAATTTAGACTCGACAAATATTAACATTAGCTCGGCGGAGACCGTAATCGTTGAAGTTACCTCAACAGGAGGGCCGGTCGTTGATATTATAGAGCCTAGCACATTTTGGAACCTTGTTCCGGCGCCTGGATTCTCGGCCGACGTTGTGGCAAGCGAATTACTCCCTAAAATGAAACAATCCGAATTTATAAAGGCGATATCAAACCTATTCGGATTAATTCCCTTGTTTGACGTAACGGCGCCTTTAAATGTTAATTTTAAGAAGTTCGAGGACATATTTACCGAACCGAGGCAAGTCGATTGGAGCGATAAGCTCGACGAATCAAGACCGATCGAGATAACATTTGCTCGAGGGGATTACGCTCAAAATAATAACCTACTTTGGAAAGAGGATCCTCGCAATGTACCCGACGGCCTGGGAGACGGCGTTTTTACAATCGACGACGACAATTTACCGGCCGACAAAGACGTTATACAAATACCTTTCTCCGCCTCCGCTCAAATTATCAAAATCGAGGGCATAAACGTTGCAAATATTATCCGTTATACAGATCCAGAGGACTCGGGAACCTGGACACTCTCGGAGAAAGTAAAACCACGCCTCGGAGTAGTGGTTAACGTTAATAAGGGATTACAAGGGACTTTCGACTTAACCGACGGATCCGGAACTAATAACGAGGACGATATCTCCGTCGTTCGTTTCTTTGACTCCGGGAACGTCGCCGAACTCGAGGGAAACAATCTTTTGACTCGTCATTATCCCGGATTAATCCTATCTTTAGCTAGGACAAAGATAATTAAGGCCTTTTTTCGATTAACCGCCGAGGACGTCCGGGACCTGGATCACTTTATCCCGGTTTATGTCCAAAGGTTCGGCGCTAAGTTCTTTTTAAACAAGGCCGTTAGCTATATTGAAAATCAGCCGACAAAATGCGAACTCGTTAGATTATGAAAGAATTAAAAGAATTATGTCAAGAATATATCGACAACCTAATGAATGAAGACGATATTTACCACATTGACCACATAAATGACAAGGTCGAGCATAGTATTTTTGAAGCCGCAATGCAAGCAATGTTAGGAAAGGATGTATTTATTAAGATCAACAAACGAATTGAAGAAATTGATAAATAGATGGTAGAAACGCGAGAGGTATTAATAAAAGTTGAAGTCGACAACGAGCAAGCAGTCGACGCGGTCGAGAATATGGAGGGAGCCGTCGATAAAACCGCCGGAGCCGTTGAGGACCAGGATATCGCCCAGGAGGGATTAAACAAAACGACCGGGCAGTTTACAAAGATTCCGATCGTTGGCCAACTTCAACAAATGATCGTCGGGTTAAAAGGAGTTATCGTCGGCCTAAAAACGACGATAATCGGATTCAAAGGGTTAAAGGCGGCAATCGTATCGACGGGGATCGGCGCTCTTATCATTGGATTGCTCGCCCTGGTTACTTTCTTAACCCAAACGCAAAAAGGCCTTGAGATAGTCCGCAAGGGAGCGGCGTTCGTTGGCGCGGCGTTCGACGTTATCGTTGACAGGATCTCCAAAGTAGGAGAGGCGATCACAAACTTTGCAACGGCCGCCTTTAGGTTCTTAAAAGGAGATTTACCAGGAGCGGCGGAGGCCGGCCGACTAGCGATCGACAATTTAAAAGACGCCGTTACGGACCTGGGAGCGGAGATAATCCGAGAGACGGCCCTCGCCCTATCTTTGGAGGACGCCTTTATAAAACTTGAAAAGAAAGAGACCGATCTCACCTTACTAAACGCCAAACGATCGACCGAAATCCAAAGGCAAATACTAATAACCAGGGATTTAACAAAGTCTTTCGACGAGCAACGGGAGGCACTCGCAAAGGCGACAAGATTAGAACTCGCCGGTATCCGTGATACTTTGGCGCTCCAACGTGAAAGAGTCGAACTATCTCAACTTGAGTTCGACCGGGCAGAATCAACCGAGGAGGACCGCGCCGAGCTAATAAAAGAGCGGATAAAACTCGAGGCAATCTCCCGAGATTCACTTTCACGACAACGGGACCTCGTAAACAGATTAAACGAACTCAACGCCAGGGAGCGGACCGCTCAACAGGCCGCCGCCACGGCTAAACAGACCGAGGCCGCCCTCGAGGAGACGCGACTCGCCAAACTAGCGAAAATAAAGCAAGACCAACTCGACGCCGAGCAAGCGGCCGCCGAGGATCTCGTCATTTTCACCGCCGAGCAAAACGCGAAAGCAATAACCGACGCCGAGGAGAGACTCGCCGCTTTTATTGCGGTCGAGCAATTAAAAACCGATTTCCTACTTACAAACGACGAACTCCTCGCCGACGAACGCCTTTTAATTATCGAACAATTTGAGGCAAAGAAACTCGCTCTCGAGGTTGAGGCCGCCGAGGATAAAGCCGCCAGGACCACCGAGGACGAGAATAATCTCCTCAAGATTCGGCAAACCGCCGAGCAATCGTTGACCGCCTCGGTATCGGCGGCAACCGCCGAGCGCGGAGTCCTGGGCAAAGCCGCCAGGAGAGCCGAAAAAGCGTTTTCAATCAAAGAGACATTTATCAAAACAAAAGAGGGAGCCTTAAAAGCATACGCGGCAATGGCAGGGATCCCGATCGTCGGTCCCGTCCTGGGAATAATCGCCGCCGCCGCCGTTGCTCTCTTTGGAGCGAACGCAATAGCACAAATGACCGGAATATCATTCGCCGGCGGAGGCAAGATCAAAGGACGGCGCGGAATACCTAAAACCGGCGATAAAATGTTGATAAGAGTCAACCCAGGAGAGGCGATCGTCAACAAAGGGCAACAACAATCAATCGGAGGCGCCGCCTTTCGACGTGCCGGAGTTCCTGGTTTTGAACACGGCGGACTCGTCGGAGGATTATCGGCCGGAGCGCAAACCGTTTCGTTAAACTCCTCGGCCTCGGCGTTGCTCGGCGATCAAATAGCTATAATCCTGGAGAATTTACCCGAGTCGAATGTTAGCGTTGTGGATATAAACACCGGAATTGCCCGAGTAAAAGTTACCGAAGATAGAGCCGTATTCTAATGATTGATTTAAACTTAATGCGAGAAAACGGAACGATTCAAGAATTGTTTGATCGTGGTTTAATCTCCGATAAAGTAGTTAATTACATTGATAAGTCCAACGTTTTTAATACATTGAGATTTCAAGGTAAATCGAAAACCGAATCGTTAAACATTGCCGCAAAGCGTTTCGGATGCTCAACAAAAACCATTACCAGGGCCGTAAGAGCTTGCAGTAATGGACCGGACAAGAGTTTGTCCACTAAATTAAGGCGCAATTAACAAATTACCCACTTTTTAAGAAACCTCTCGGACAAGGGTTTGTCCGCTCCTTTCATTTTCAATTGAGATCCTCGTCTTTTGTTATTTACTATGGCAATGTAATTATTCCAAATTAACTAAATGGACGAATATGTCATTACAATAAACGGGGAAATCGGCTCCGACGCGGCGGTCGATTCCGGAGATTGGGGGATCGTTGGGATCTCTTTCTTACAAGAGAAACTCGCCCTAATGCCAAAAGGTACCGAGGATATGCGAGTAAAGATCAACTCTCCAGGCGGCAACGCGACCGAGGGGTTCGGGATGCACGATACCCTAAAGAAATTCGCTAAAGATAACGACGTCCAAGTAACAACCGAGATCGCCGGCCTTTGCGCCTCAATTGCAACGGTCATATTCTTATCGGGATCCGTTCGGGAGATCTCCGAAAATTCGGACTTTATGATTCATAATCCGTGGATGTTAACCGGAGGAGACGCGAAAGAATTAAGGAAACGCGCCGACGAGTTAGAGAAAGTTGAGCAAAGACTAGCGGCGTTTTATTCAGAAATAACCGGCCGGGATGAGGACGACGTTCGCGCGGAAATGGCCGAGGAAACATTTATGTCAAGCGACGAGGCCCTCGAGAAAGGTTTTGCGACCGACGTAATCGAAACGATCAAATTAAAAAAAGATAAAAAACGTAATAAAAATAATCTTGTATTCGCAAAAATAGATCCTAGTAAAATGAAACCAAAGGTTAAGAAAAACAAGAAATCAACCTCCACAATCGGAGCTAAACTTGATAGTCTTATTGATTTACTCACTCCCAAAAAAGCCAAGAAAAAAGAGGAGGAAGTCGTAAACCTGGAGATTACTCTCGAGGACGGCGCGATGTTCTTTGTTGAGGCAATGGACGAGGAGTCCGCTCTCGGCGAAAAGGTTTCAATGATGGACGAGGAGGGCAATCTCGGCGAGGCTCCGGAGGACGGGGATTATCTACTCGACGACGGCCGGACTCTATCCATTACAAACGGCGTTGTAAAATCATTTTCCGAAGTTGAGGAGGAAGAAACCGAGGAGGAGGACGCCGAGGAAATGGCGAAACTCGGAGAGAAGATCGACAAATTAATCTCCGCTTATTCAAAAAATGACAAGATCCAGGCGAAAGAGCGAAAGAAAGTCGTCAAAGATATGAATTTGATTAAGGCGTCTATTAAATCCAGGGGTAACCCAGGAAACGGGACCGGGAATTTTGACCAACGTTCCGAAAAAGCTCACGTTAGCGCCTGGGGCCGTGCAAGAAACGAGCTAAGAGACAAACGAAAATAAATAAAGAAATAAAATCATAAACCGAATAATCTTAAAATTATGCCAGGATTTTCAGTAACTACCAATTTTAATGGCGATTTAGTCGAGGAGATAATGGTTCTCGCGTCAGTTCAAAACGAAACCGTCGCCGGAGGTCATATAAATATCGAAACCGATATCCGAAAAGATAGGAGTCTCCCTCGTATGCAAATGAGCCAAATAATCCAGGACCGAGCGGCGACGCCCGTATCCTCCGGATTATTTACTTACGACGAGAGAAAATTAACTCCTAAAGATTGGATGGTTTACGTTGAATTTAACCCGAACGATTTTAGGGCGATTTGGCAGACGTTCCAATCAACCGATCCTTTCGTTTTCTCCGAGTTGCCTAACGATGTTCAGATCGTAATGGTTAGGCTAGTCCTGGAGGGACAAAACGGAGTTAACCCATATATCGGGCAAGCTATTTGGCAAGGCGATATCGCCGCCGGAACTCCACCGCTCGATAAGTTCGACGGCTTGAGGGTTAAGGCCGCCGCCGACGCGACCGTCGTTGACGTTGTAGGGACCACGCTAACCGCCGCGAATATCTTTGCGGAGTTACAAAAAGTTTACGACGCCTCAAGAGTTGAGGCTCGCCGACATCCCGATTACAAAATATTTATTCCCGATTCAGCGTTCGAACTTTATACAAACGCCTTGAGGGATCTTACAAATAAATCAATTGATCCGACCGAGGAGGCTCCCAAATTATTTAGAGGTAAAACCCTTGTTAATTTGGTAGGTATGCCCGACGATACAATGACGGCAACCGTATCAAACGACGACCGCTCAAGTAATATTCATTTAGGCGTCGGAGCTATCGAGGATCAAAACACCTTACAGATAGAAAAATTACAAGCCAATTCCGAGAAATGGTTTATCAAAATGTTAATGGATATGGATACCCAAATCATGTTTGGGGAGGACTATGTTGATTACAGATAATATTTAATTAAAAAAAACGGTAACTAAAATAATAATATTATGCCTGTTAGCACAAGATTTGAAAACTTACCAGGAGGCGCGATTAATGCCTCGGGACGAGAGATAACCCAAAATCACCAGGAGGTAGCGGCGGCCGCAACGATCGCGGTAGTTCTCGCAGATAGTCAATATAACTACGTAACCATTACCGGGGATCTCGGGGCGGACGCGGATATCGACTTGACCATTCCCTCGGCTATGCAGGACGGCGATATGTTATACATAACGTTTAAGGCAGACGCGACAGGATGGACAGTAACTCCGGGGGTTAAATTAACCGGCGCGGATATTGTTCTCGGCGTTAGCGCCGACGGCGGCCTTGTTGCAATGTATGACAGCGTTACCGATACCTTTATCGTCATTGGATCGGGAACCTCCGCGTAAATAACGGGACTTTTGGTTATTGTTTTTTGGTTACTATAAAGTTTAGACTATGTCAGCAAATGTAAAAGGAATTGATCGAGGAGCGTTATTCGATAGTGATAACAAACCGATTGCCGGAGTCGTTGAACGACTAATATTATGGAACCTTGAGGACGTAAGTTCCTACACGCCGGCAAGTTCCGGAAATGCAAACATAGTCGAGGCGATACTTTTAAAAGCAGGAGCGCAAGCCTTTTCCTTTGACGGAGTTAG
>SDBT01001828.1_pt1 | contig 38068 bp, 48 predicted proteins | sample 2277101 | NCBI WGS metagenome assembly SDBT01 (sample SAMN10404973, study PRJNA504765) | marine sediment metagenome | isolation source: marine sediment core GS10_PC15, 103 cmbsf | place: Arctic Ocean: Southern Knipovich Ridge | collected 2010 | reverse complement strand
CCATTGAAAACTGCTACAACAATCGAAGATGATTCGGCGGAATTTACTATTTTAAGTCCTGATAAGTTTTTCTATCTAAGAGATTTTGAAAAATCTACTATTGAATTTGTATCAAATACTGGATATACCTCAGTAAATACAGTTACTTTGAGCCAAACAGCTTTAGGTGATGGTGTTGTTGTTGCTGCCAGATGGCAAGATATAAATAGTGAAGGACAAATATTGGGTAATGTTACAATTGATGATGCAGGATTTAAAGATTATCAACAGGCTATTTGGAATAGTGAAGGTAATGTAATATCTGCTGGACGTACAGTAAACGGAACTTCTGTTAATCCTTTCGCTGGTGGTCAACAGTGGTTAGGACCACCTGGTCAAGAAGTCCCATTTGCTATGTTTGGTGATATTTTATCAATTCCAATATTTGTTATTGCTGGAACAGTTGGACAAGCAACACTCTTCGGACAAAAAACTGGTCGTCTCGCTGATGAAAATGTTGCTGCTGAGAGTTTTAATGTCCTTGATTTAAATGCTTTTACTGGTGAAGCTGCTACTTTAGATCAAAGACAAGCTTCATTTACTCAAGATAATGATGGTAATGTTTGGTGTTCAGTAGGAGGTCAATCTGTTAATCGTTTTTATCTTGTACAAATGAAATTTCCAAGTGCAGTAGGTATTTTATCAGTACCACTTCCTACAGGATGGACTGTATCAGACACAAATAATACAGTGGGTAGACCTTTAAGTTTTGAGCCTACAACAAATACTTTGTTTTGGCCCGGTAGTGATGGTTCAACTACTGGACTTAATTTTTATGATATAACTGCTGGAACATTTTTTCATATAGACGTTGCTCTTAACAATAGTAATTCTTATTCTGTTTATAGAAATTATACAAGATGTCCATCACCAGATGGAACACTTTGGATTCAAGATAATGCTAATATTAATCGTGCTCATCATTTTAATTTAATTGATAGAGTATTAATTGAAACAATAAGTTTGACTACTACTTGGAGCCTTCCAGCACAAGCTGATGGTGCTTTTTATGATGTATTCAATAATGCAATTATCGCTGCTGATAGAAATAATCGTTTTCATTGGATGTTTTTAGATAAATTTGGTGCTGGAACTGTTACTGATAAAATTATTATAGATGATGTATCAACTAGAGTTAATTTTGATGTTCCAACTGAAATTGATTCTACTGCAATGACAAAAGTTAGAGATGGTTATTTTATTGGAAGAACTATGGAGGGTCGAAAAGCTTTAGATCAACTTGGCAGGACTGGATTCTGGATGCCTGCTGAAATTGATCATCAAATTAAATATATAAATTTTGGTGGAGCAGTTGATAAGGCAATACCTGAAGATGACTTAGGTGCATATCAAGTTGGGTCTAAACCAGTACAAAAAATTCAAGAGGAATCAATAGATGAATTTGAACTTCCAATGGAAGTTGCTGTTCATTATGTTGATCCTGACGCGGATTATCAAGCTGGATCACATAGTTTTAAAAGATCAACTGAAGTTATAGATACTAGACGTACTATAAATATTAATACAGTCATTGTAATGGATTCAGATGAGGCTATTCAGATAGCAAATAAATTTGTTAAACAAGCATGGTCTCAGAGAATAAAAATTACAACTCAATTAACTTGGGAACATATTGATATATCTCCAGGTTCAGTAATACAAATATTGACTGATGGACATACATTTCAAGCATTTGTTTTAATTACATCATATGATGGAAATGGAATAGTCACATTAGATTGCTTAACTGATCAAACTAATTCGTTTACATCAAATTTATCTGGAGTAGATAGTGATATTCCTGATAATCTATTAATTATTTCTGGTCCATCTTTCTTTAAAGTGTTAGATATTCCTTTAGCTAGAGATAAAATTGATGGTCTTGGAACACATATTGCTGGAGGTTCTCTTGATGGTAGAACTACGGCATGGCCTGGTGTTTTAGTACGTAAGGCTCCTGATTTGATTAATTATACCTTGGCATATTCTTTTATCACTACTGCTAAACAAGTTACTTGGGGAAGAACTACAAATGTTCTTGGAAGTGCAACTCCATATAAGTTTGATAGAGATAGTAGTGTGAATATCAATTTTATAAATGGTACTATGACATCTAAAACTGAAACTCAGATTTTAAATGGATCCAATATGCTCGTAATTTCTAGTTCTGATGGTAATGGATGGGAATATTTAAATGCTGCTGATGTTGCTGTACAAGGTGATGGAACTTTGACTCTTAGTAAGTTTTTACGTGGTAGAAGAAACACTGAAAATAGCATTAGTGGTCATACTTTAAATGATGTTGTTATCTTGATGGAAACTAATACTATAGTTTTACACAGTGAAGATGCATCAAGTATTGGTAGTGCAATGAAATTTAAAGGAATTACTTTTGGTGCTGATGATGGCAATATTCAAACAATTTCAAGTTTTGGAGGATCTTCTTTTAAACCTTATTCTCCTTATGCTGTCGGTGGAACTTTTATCACAAATCTTTGGACGTTTAGTTGGACTCGTAGAACGAGAATAGGTGGTGCTTGGAGAAACAGTGCTTGGAAAGGTTTACCAGTATCACAGACTGATAGTATAATTGAATATGAGGTTGATGTTTTTAATGGTTCGACAAAAGTTAGAACTATAACATCTACAGCAAGTGGTGGAGGCTCTGTGGTAACTCCGGCTACAGATAGTGCGACTTATACTGAAGCTGATCAGAATACTGATTTTAGTTCACCACAATCTACGATAGATATTGTCGTTTATCAAGTAGACACATTAGTTGGAAGGGGAGAACCAACTACTATTACATTGACGGGTTGATTTGTACAACAATATAGAACTATAATATGGTATAGTTCTATGAGAGGAAAAGAATATGGCTGTTGATCCTATCCTTGGTTGGACTTTAATAGCAGAGTCAGAAGATGAACCCTATGTTCGTGCAAACGAAATAGGAGAGAGAATAACTAAGGCTACTCAACAGGATATCAATATTGATTGTACTGCTGGTGGAACTATTGTTGTAACTGCTGTTCAATTTGAAGAAAATGTTCATCTTGAATTAAGTGGAACTCCAGGGGCAGGATTTACATTAGAAGTTCCAGATGGTGATAGACAGTATGTAGTTGAAAATGGAACTGGACAAGCTGCAACTGTTGATACAGTTACGGGGGCAGCATCTCCTATAAATGTTCCAGGATCTTCTACAGTACATATTCAAAATAAAGGTGTTAATTTAGTCAAGACTGCTGATGTTGGCGCTGCTACTGGAGCACTTCAAGCTGATGGGTCAATTGTTGTAACAGGTGATTTTGATTGGGCTGATAAAATAATAAAGAAATCTGATTTAAAAGATACTAGTGAAGTAACTACAGCACCTACGACGTCTTCAGGAGTTCTTACTTTAAATATTGAAAACGGAAATGTGTTTGAACCTATACTAACAGAAAACGTTACTACTTTAAATTTGGATAATCCATCACCAATTGGTAAAACCTGTACCATCACAATTAAAATAATTCAGGATGGTACAGGTGGTTGGACTTGGGCGTGGCCTGCTTCTGTAGTGTGGGCTTCTGCGATTGCACCTACTTTAAGTCTTGGTGCAAATGATGAGGATTTAATAGTTCTATCAACTAGTAATGCTGGTACCAAGTGGTTCGGTGCCCTTGTTGGATTAGACTTTGGCTAATGGCTGTTGAACGAAAATTATTAGCTGGAGTATCTAAAGGTGTGCCTTTCACTGAAGGTGCTAATAGTATTGTATTAGCAAATACGGATGCACTTGCAGAAGCAGTTTCTGCATCTTGGGTATTTACTAATCCGGGATGGGCATCAGGTTCTTTACTCACAGTTTTTCTTTCGCAAGACGCTGGTACAGTAGATTTTACTGCTCCAGGTGGATGGACAGAACTCAAAGGTCAGCCTGGAGGAGTTATTAATAAATTTGTAATAATGGCTTTTTTTCGAGTAACTGGAGGATCAGAACCTGGAAGCTATACATTTACTTCTGTTCGTAGTGATTGGAGACAAGGATGTTTATTAGAGTGGACTGGAATAAATGTTTCAAATCCTATTCATGTTATAGGAGATTGGTACACTTTAGACGCTGGTATTCCTAATACAAGTAATCCAATTCCCGCCGTCACTAATCTTATAACTAATTGCATGGGGGTTATGCACGGCTGTTGGGATGGTGAACAAAGCAGTGCTACAATGTGGAATACATCAACACCTCCTGGATGGAACTTTATACAGAATGATCACCCAACAAATACTACTGCTGTTGGTCAAATTGTTTTAAATAAACCACTACCAGACCCTGGTGATACTGGAATTGATGATATTGTTAATCTCACAGGGAGTTTTAGAGAGAGACAAGAACGAGCTATTTTTAGATTTTCTATAGAACCAATTACTCCTGGTGAGGTTAAAGTTTTTAATGTTGATGAGCTTTCTCAAGCTCAATCTTTAGATACTGTAGCATCAATAACTCAAGTAGAAGATATAGATGCAAGTGAACTTATTCAAGTACAGATAACAGGGAATATATTTATTTCTGAAGGTGCTTCTCCTGATGATGATATTTTTAACACTGCTGAAATATTGCAGGTACAATTATTAGATAGTGCTTTAATTACTCAAAATCATGTTATTAGTATTGATGAACTTTCTCAAGCGCAGTCTCTCGAAGGAGTTATACTTGGTACAATATTTAATATTGATGAACTTGCACAGGCACAAACTCTTGATGGTGTAATTCTTGGAATAATATTTGATACTGATGATCTGTCTCAAGCTCAGCCTTTGGATACTGCTACTGTTATAAGGAATGTTATTTATAATTTAGATGAATTATCACAAACACATGATATTGAAGCTACTGAACTTGTAATAACGATTAGACGTTTTACTTCAGCAAAATCAAATACTGAAGTACAACAGCTTACAATTGATGTGCCATCTGGTACAATTGATTTCGATTATCTTATAGCGATTCTAGCCACTGACGGGGCCGGAGAAACGCATACTGCCCCTGGTGCATGGACTGTAGTGGAAAACAGCCTAAACAGCGGTGGGCATACCCTGAGCGTATGGGAAAGGCTTGTCTCTGGAGCTGAACCAGCCGATTATACTTTTACATGGACTTTAATTGAAAAAGCGATTGGAGTAATTCTTTTAATTAGAGGAAGTGATGATGTATCACCTCTTGCTTCAAAAGTTTCTGTTACTGGTAGAAGTAAAACTCCATTTGGTGATGGATTAACTCCAGCGCAAATTAACAGTCTTCTTCTTGCTATAAATAGTCATGATCAGACTGGTAGTAATTTTTATTCAATAACTTATCCGACTGGATTAGTAAATGAATTAAATATTGGTGCAGGTCCTCAAAGTGGAGCAGCTATTCAAGTTGGTAGTGAAATACGTCCGAATATTAATCCAATTTCTCAACAAAATTGGTTGATGTCTAAGAAAGATAACTGGTATACTCTAAACCTAATCATAAGTCCATTGTTGACACCAATTATATTTTTAGATCTAAATCAATCTCAAGTTCTTGATTCAGTTGTTATAACAAAACTTGTTACTTTTAATCTTGATGAACTAAGTCAAAACCAGACATTAGATTCAACAGATATAATAACTGGTACTTTTAATATTGATGAACTAAGTCAAAATCAGATATTAGATTCAACAAATATACCTTTTAATCCTGATGAACTAAGTCAAAACCAGATATTAGATTCAGTTGTTATAACGAAACTTGTTACTTTTAGTGTTAATGAACTAGATCAAAGCCAGACATTAGATTCAACAGATATAACAATAATGTTTAGTGTTAATGAACTAAGTCAAAGCCAGACATTAGATTCAACAGATATAACAATAGCTGATAAGGTCCTTCTAGAGGATGGATCAGGTGGTATTCTTCTAGAGGATGGATCAGGTGTGGTATTATTGGAGTAACAAATGCCAAATAAAAAATCACAACTGCTAAAACATCTTGCAGTCGCTGCCCTTTTAACCAGTTTTTTTGTAGCACCGACATGGGCTCAAGACTCGAAGGTCAGCGACCTGCCGAATGACTCATCTTTGAGTGGCGCTGAACTATTTTTATCAGCACAAGGTGGTGTCTCGTCGAATATCAGCCTTTCACAAATTGATGGTTTCGTGGGCGCGGGGGGTCAAAGTATTGTTAATGATATCACCGAGGCGCCTTACAATGCTACTTGCGATGGCGTGGCCGATGATAGCATAGCCTTTGAAGACGCGGTGGATGATGGGGGCCACTTTTTTGTCCCGCCCGGCTCCCGTTGCACGTTGAAAAGCACGGCCAATCACGTCTGGGATACTGTGACGGTATTCTACGGCCTCGAAGGTGCCCAGCGCGATACACATATCGACATTGATGGTGCTGATAATTTCCTGCTCCAAGCAGGAGCCAGTGTTGGGCTTTACAATCTAACATTTAAGAATGGCGATACTCTCATTAGAATCGACAGCACACTGACAGGCGTTGTCGATTACATCGAGTGTGTCAACAACATTTGGGACAACGTAAACACTTGGTGTGCGTCTTGGGGCCAACTCGATGAAGACCCAGGGGCCAAGATCGATAGGATATTGGCACATCACAATGTTGTCGTGGCATCTGTAGGAAGCCGGGGCTTCGCTCTTCTCGGCGGGGAAATCCGAGACGTGAATATTCATCACAATGATGTTACCGGAGGTGAGCGGGGTATTAAAATTGGTTTCGTGGGGAATAGCGATGCGCGTATTGAGACCGACCAGCGCGAGAGGATCGTCATTTCCAATAATAACATAAAGGATATAGATGGCAATGGCACAGTTAGCAATACGCACTGCATAAATGTTCATGGTCGGTACGCGATCATAACGGGCAATATCTGCAAAAATATGTTTGATGCTACCAGCCCAACAGATACACACTGTATATATAGTAAAAGCCAGCGGACAGATATTTCAAACAATATACTGATCAATTGTGGAGAGAGTGAAGGCGGAATTATTTGGAAGGGAACCGACACAGATCCTCCTACGTGTACTATTGGCTCTTGTTCTCGGTACAACCTCATCGCAAACAATATCATCTTTAATGATAGGTTTGATATAGGTAATGATTACAACTGCATCCATGCACAGGGAAGTGAAGTAAGCATCATTGGTAATCAACTGAACGGGTGTACGGACAAAGCGATTAAAGTCACCACCGAGGGGGATAACGTATTAATTGCTAACAATTCCATCATGAATTTCGCTGGTGGAACTGGCCCGATGATTTCCCTTCGGAAAGAAGGCGACAATATGCAAATTATCGGCAATATGTTTTACCTCTATGTCGATGCAGAAGTTACTACCACCAACCTCATTCAACTTCAGCTTGAGGATACATGGACGAGCAATGCTTGGGCTATTAGAGACAATCAATTCTTTGTCCCGGACATTACCGAGGGAGATGATATAATAGGCATCTTTATAAAAGGTCCCGCTACAGGCTCCGCTACATTGAATGATTTGGATATTACCAATAACTTTTTCCACGCTGACATGGATCATTGCATCAAGATCACCAATAACATAACTGTCGATCGTTTGTCTATTCACGGTAACAGTATGCGGTGTGATGATCCTTATGAAGAAGCAGGTGCTTCTACAGTTACCAATTGTGAGGTCTATGGTAACCGAGGCTGGAAGATAAATGATGGCCCTTGCGGCGCCGCCGATGGTGGTGATACCTGATGGCGCACACTACAAGGATATAACCTATGACTATTTCACTCAGTCGTGAATTTACGCGCGTGTTTTTTTCCAGGCCGTCAACGCTACCTTGAAAAGAGTCAGGGTTATTCAAGGAGACGCACGGGCTGTTGGAGGGTGAGCTACAGATATACCAACTGATCCCCCGCATAGGATTATCGTTATGAACATCACGGTTAGTTATGGTATAATTAGTGTAGATAGTTAGCAACTTCACAATCTTAGTTAAAGAATTTAGGACAGAACATGACTGAAGAAGAAATGGACCAGATAGCCGAACGTGTTGTCAAAAGATTGTTTTTTCTATTTGCAATTGATATATCAGAACCACATGATATAAGAGAGTTTCAGGCAGATTTGATATTTCTTCGTAAAGATAGAATTGGCCAGGAAGACATGAGGAAGTTGATCAGGAGAACAGCAATTGGTGTAGCTGTTACAGGAATTATGTATGCTCTTTATATAGGTATAATTGAACTTCTGAAAAACTTTCCAAAATAAAGGAATAGAATTATGGATACGAAACCGTTTTGGGCCAGTAAGACTATGTGGGTGAATGTTGTTGCCTTGGTCGCTTCTTTAACTGTTGGGTTTGGTATAGATCTTGGCTTTACCGCAGCAGTTCAAGCAGAAATTGTTGGTGGTGTTATGGCAGTTGTCAATATCATACTTCGATTTATGACAAATGGTGCAGTGACACCTAATTAAAGAGAAAGTAATGAAGTTAAAATTTGGACGCTCAACAGCTCCTCCACCTTTGGTTTTTTCAGAGAATTGGGAACCAAAAAGAGGTGATGTGAGATTCAAATGGCTTCCTGATAAGGAATTCAATGCTGAATTACTTAAACGTGGGTTACCTCTTACTAAAGATGGCTTCGCAGTTTGGGATAAACGATGGTGGAAGCCAAATACGTCTGAAATATGGATTCGTGCTAGCAGTATGCCGCACGGATTAATGAGACATGAAGCACAACACATTGAACAGAGAGTGAATTTTCATAAGGGAGAAGACATATGACCATATATAAATGTATCATAGCTTTTGCAATTCTTTTACTTGGAGCTTGTTCAACAATTGGTGTAAATCCTGATGATCTACGTGATGGAGCTGAGGACAACAAAACTTTAGGTCAGGAATTTGCAGATCGCTTACTAGCAGTTAAACCAGAGCATCGTGCATTGAGAATTTGCTTGCTGGCTGCGGGTACTTCTGAATTGATGGTTGATGGGGTAAGACTATTTGGTAATACTGACGTTCCTGGCTTGCTTGGTCAGATTGATACTATGTCCGGCACCGTTGCTGTAGCGCGATCCGGCTCAAACCTTTGGCTAGAAACGGAAATGGCCAATACAGCATTTGTTTTTGTTAGAGTGTTTGAAGAAAAAGGACGGGAGCAATTCGGACGTATATTGCTTGGTGGATTATCTGTATCTAATTTTTTACAGACTATAAGGCGTGGTGCAGTCGTTGCTTATAAAGCCTCTGCAATGTTACGGGATGCTGAAAATATGTTTCGTGGTCTTGAAGACAATACTTATACAGAACAACAAATATGGGACGCTTGTGAAAGTCGAATTACTTTAAACCGAAATATCTTACGTTATCTAAGTGGTATAAGGCCACCTTCACAATGAGTGTAACCTATTCAAGAAGTGCAGTTATTGAATCTACTCCATTAAATAAACTTCCTTTTATTGTTTATGAAGATTTTGAAGTTACTTGGAGTCGTCCTGGTAAAGAGTTAGTTAAGTTTACAATTCCTAAGAACTTTGCAACTGACCTTGCTTCAATCCCAAGAGGTGCTAGAAATATAGTTTCTAAGATTACAGGAATACAGCCTGCTATTGTTCATGATTGGTGTTACAAAAGAAATACAAATTTAACAAAGAAAGAAGCTGACTTAATGTTCCTAGATGGTTTAAGATCTCATACTGTTGGAGTAGGAAAATTTCGTAGCAAGATCATGTATTATGCTGTTAGAGCTGGTGGTAAAGGGCATTGGGCCGAACATAAATAAAGGATAAAATACAATTATGTCAATGACAAGTGAAGCACTAACTGATAACCTACTAACAACTGAGAATCTTTGTAGACTTTTTAAACGAGGTGAAATGACAATATATTTATGGAGAAGGAATAAAAATCTACCTTTTGTTCAAGTAGGTGGAGGTAACAGACCTTTGATAAGATTCAAAAAGAGAGAGATTTTAAGATGGGCGAAAGTAAACAACAAAGTCGTACACGAACAATAAGTTCACCTGATGTTTGTAGAATATTTCATGGTATTTTTTCACAATGTGGTTGTGAAGTAAGCTGTAAATTTATTCAAGAACATTGTACTTGTTCAACAAAAGCTCATTTTGGTATGGCTGAACCAGATTTCAATTGTGTGATTCATGGATTTTATGGTTTTATGTCAGGTAATGTTCACCGTCGTAGGGAGAGGTAATTCTTTTCCATGCAATAAAATTTTCAAGTTTGTATGGACCAGTGTATGCTATTCTCATATTGATATAAAATTCAATATTAGGAACTACATTACGAAATTGATCCAAAAGCACATTTTCAAACATAAGATATGCTTTTCCACGTTCAGGCTCTGGAAAACCGATAGGAAGTGGTACCGAAACAGCAATCACACTAGCGACTAGAGCCTTAAGGAAAGCTCTTCTTTCAATTAAATTTGACATCGATTCCCTCCTCTCTCATTTTGACCTTAATATACTCAATCGCTTTATCATATGCTGTACGGGAGAAAACTCTCAATTCTCTTTGATTTTCATATAACACTGTAAAATGTTTTATCATACTATTTGATGGTATTTCTTCTATTTGTTTTTCTTTTAATGATTGAACATGATAAACACCTTTGACATACCCTAATATTCTGAATACGTCAATATCTCTTGTGTCTTTTTTCTGAATTAAAACAAGATCATCTATGTCCCACTTTCTTTTCATTTATTATCGTTCCTTATTAATTGTTTTCTAACTTTCATTAGAATATTTCCTAAATGATTTTTACCTGTTCCATTACATACTCCCCAAAAAGTATCTCCCCAATAATTTCCTTCAATTAAATAATATTCTTTTGTATTAATTAATTGTTGACGTAAAGGATCATATTTAAACTTCTTTCTAATGAGTGAAGTCATAACGTTTCTTTTCATTGTATCCCAATCTAAACGCATCTTAATTTTACGTCCAGCTTTTTTTGCATCTCCAGGAGTTGTTATATTTGCTATCTTAAATTTAGTTCTTTTATCATAAGCCTTAGATGCTTGGTAACCATGTTCAACAGATGGATATGTTATATCATTAAATTTGATTGTTACAGGATAGAAATTAGACAAGAATTTATATTCTCCTTTAAATGAATCAATAATTTTAATCATTCTTTATCAAGCCTTATAATATCAATGTATGTACCATGTGCAGTATAAAACTTCTGATTAGCTTCTACAATTTCTTCTTTGTGATCATCACAAAATTTACCGAGATGATTTCCACTACTACTTACCTTGACAGTAGGTATATTTAAACAAGATTTCATATCACATGTAGGATCAAATTTTTCTACGATTATTCTAACTCTCATTTCTATTATCCTTATGACTAAGCACCCCTGCTAGCTCGTCCGCGCGGGCCTCGGCGGCTTTAAGTTTTCGATGAGCGTTGTTCATTTCACCTCTCAATTTAGCCAGTGCCCTCTCATGTTCGTTGAGCCAACCATTGAGTTTAGCCACGCGCTCCCGCAAGGCCTCGACTGCGGCGATTAGACGGGTCTCGTTTGTCATGATAGAGTAGTGAGAGTAGTACTTCTTAATGGGTTCCAAATCAATCGCTGCCGGGTCGGCCAGCTTGCCGGATTCGCTTTGACTAGTCATTTCTATTCATCCTCCAATTTATATTGTGAAATAATTTGTCCAACTGCTCTTGCACCATCACAAAACATTTTAACTTCTTTTTTATTTTTAGAAATAAGATGAGTACAAATACTGCCTGTGTATAAAGCTTGAGGTTTTGTACGTCTTACAACTTGTAGATCTAAAGCTATATCATATTTATTATTTATCCACATATCATGTTTACTTGAATATGTAATTTTTATAGGTCCAAGAACACCACCGAAATTTACTAAACCATACCAAAGAAATTGTGACATTTTATATTTCTTCGACATTATTAATTTTATTTTGTAATGATAGTGATAATGTATCAAAAATTTCAAATGTTTTAGATGTTATAGTAGCTGATACATCAGCAGAAATTCTTACGGCTTGTTTACCATCAATTAAAAATACATCATAATGTTCAAGTTCACGTCCTGTTTCAACAAAATATTCTTCAACTATTTCTTCAACATTTTCTTGTCTACAAACAATTACTTCATTGTTACCCTCAAACACTATGATGTTTGTCATGACAATCTCCCTGTTTTATGTTTCTATGAAAGTGTAGGGCCAGATGAGACTACTCCGGCCCTATGGCTCATCTTTCGCGTGGCGTGCCCTAAACAATGCTACTCATCTAGGTTACCATCTTGTCCACCTCGGTTTCCCCAGGTAATGTTCCAACACTGGCAGCTTAGGACACCTGCCAATCCTTAGCGGACGAAGTTTTTCCTAGCTTTCCAAACGTACTATGAGGACGTCACCCACATGTCGCCTAGTCCTACTAGAAACACTATCAGCTTGCGGCTTCAAGTGCCCCACCTTCACCCGAGGGTGGATGGGATTAAGCGCCTTCCACTCCGTCCCGACCCAGGCTTTTGCTTTTAGCGAATGATATTTCCATCATAAGGCCAGCTTACGAAGCTGGTGCTCAGCAAACCTACGAAGACGCGCTGGGTCGATCCCTACCACCCCTTTTGAGGGTAGTAATAAGACACGCCTTCTGTACCTCCGGCGACAACCGTATGATACCAAAATTGAAGATATTGCGTCCCTCCAATTTTTGCGGCCCGCCCTCACCCTGTCAGGCTGAAGCTTGCAACCGCTACTGGTTAGTTATCATGAGCCTTAAGATTAGCTCCCTGGCGGTGGTGCTTACCCACCTTTTCCCCCTACCCCACTTCACCAATAATGGTTCATGGAAGGTAGAAGTATCCTCTTCGGACCTGGGCTGTTAGACTCACTAGTTCCAACCACCTCACGGCAGCGAAACCGCCTCACAGCGAAACTTCCAGCTTGCTTGGATGGACCATCGCAAGATACGATGGCGAGGTTATGTAGGCTTACGCCCTTTACAACGGTTGCCCGCTGCTATCCTGGTTGTTATGAGCCCAAGCGCCCACCAAATTCTGTTCTCTCCTCTATCTTTATGTCTACGTCATATTTACAAAAAAATACACCAAATATGAATCCAAGTAACAATCCAATTCCAACAAGATTAAAAATCATATATCTATCTAATTTTTTTTCTTCTTTTTCAATATAATCATCAAGTTGACATATCATTTAAAATTTCCTTAACTTAGTAGGTACGCATCAGGGGTATGCAGGGGACACAGCAATCATACTAGGTGGCTCTGAGGATGAAAAGAGTTCCTAGACGATTCTAATGCGTACCAACTAAATTAAGACATTCTATTGTCTTGATACTCCCGCTTTATGGTTCACTCGTTGGTCATGATGTTCCGATGGTTTGGTTCACTCTCATTACGTGATGTTCTGACTAAGTGGTTCATTCTTCCGCGATGATGTTCCGTGAACATGATTCATTCACAAGCTCTGATAATCAATGGCATTGATTCATTCACATAGCTTGATGTTCCGACACTATGATTCACTTCCACTTTGTGATGTTCCATGGATCTGGTTCACTTCCACTACGTGATGTTCTGAAGAGGTGGTTCACTCCGACAAAATGATATTCACGCTGTGTGGTTGGTTTGTAAAGAAGAAGGACGGACAAACAAAGTCATTCGCCGTGCTTGATATTCGAATTGGCTGGTTTATTTATCCGTCCTTAGTTTGACCAAATGCAGCTATTTACCAACACAGGTTATATAGGACATTAAATTTTTTTACAACCCTGATTATAGCTTCGTCATTAATTTTTTGTTATGGTGTGATATCACATTGATATTTAACACTATCAATGTACCAGCAGTTTTGTCGTTTAGGGCCTGTTCCTCGCTGGGGTCTCTGATGAGATTTGATACATGACCTTCCGGAGTCCTCATTACATCCGGTATATAAGTTTTTAGATGAGGTCTTAAATCCGGGCTCTGTTGTGGCCATTACATCCCGGTGCCTATACCAGATACTTTGAGTATCTTATGGGACCAGGGCTGAGGGACTGTCATGATGATGCATAGATATAAGAAGACTCATTGTGATAGTGGTGTCGCCCTAACAGGACACCAAGGAGGGGATTCTGTGCTATGACAGGTCTTCCGATAAGCGGAAAGGGCACCGAGTACGTCAATGATACTTAGATATATACTTAATTTCATGTCTTTGTATCATTAGGTTCCTAGATATATATCTTCTGACAGGTATCTAGGACCTCCCATTTTTGGGAAGGCGGAAAGGCCCTTGAAATAACTAATAGATAAGGGATAGTGATATGTCTGGTCTTGATAAATATAAGAATGAAATACAAGAAAAAGAATGTATAGATCATTGTGCTAAAGCTTTGATTAAACATGATGGACGAGATTGGAAGTATATGACTTTAAAGAATAGATTAATATATTGTGAACGTGTTAAGGTTGTTATCAAAGCCTTGAATGAAATGGTGAAATAATATGGGTAAGAAGAAAGGACTATCTCACTTACTACATGAAATGAGTAGGAAAGAACTGGAGGATGTAGTGATTAGAGCTAAGGCTCTAATAGATATGGATAAGACTAGTATTTATGATAGTATTGATAGTCCTGATGAAGAAATGTTTTATGATGCTTTATGTGATAGGTTCCCAGGAAAGAAGCATACTTTTAAAAGCTTTACAAAGAGACATAGCTATAAGATATATCATGAAAACTTTGAAGAAGTGACATATTATACTGATGTTAATTTTGGAAATATTGATTATGATACAAGATTGAAGTTAAATATGATAATGGCTCATGCTTTGCGTGACTATATGAATAAGTTAAAGATGGATTTGACTATGAAGAGTGTTTCACATCAAATAAAGAAAATTGATTTTGTAATGGAGAGAGCTTTCCCTGGATATGCTCAAGCTGGTTTTTTATCACTTTTAATAGGGTTGCCTCCCGAGGCTTAGACACCTTACGCTAGTTAACTCCAAACACGGGGATATCTGAGCGATGACTAAGCCTCTACCGAAAGAGCCGAAAGATTGGTGCCCGTACTGTGGGTGTCCGAACCAAGGCATGGTGAGCAAAGAATCGAGAAGCGCTCAATGTTTGGGGTGTGGTGAACTATACAAACGGTTCCGGCATGAAGACTAATATACGAAAATGAGGGATATCCATGGCGTCACTGAATCGTGGTCATCAAGAAAATATTTGTGTGCTTGTTTGTTGGGATGATAAGTATGCCTCAATTATCAGAGGCGCTTTAGACATCACTCTTTTTGAGTTCCCCTATAATATTATCTGTGAAAAAGCTTATGAGTATATTGATGCTTATGGGTCAGCACCGAAAGATCATGTACATGATATTTTGATAGATTATCTTGATAAACAAAAGCCTGGAAGAAAGAAACAAATAACAAAGAAGTTGAAGGATCTTTATGAACTCTCATTAAAAGGTGTCAATAGAAAATACACGATGGATACCCTTAATGGGTTTGTGCGTCAGCAAACTTTGAAACAAGGGATAATAGATGCTGCTGAAAGTATAAAAGAAGGAGATGAAAAATCAATTGATAAGGCTGAAGAAATATTAGCAAAATCTATGCATAGACATCTTGAATTATTTGACCCTGGACTTTTCTTAAATGACGCTTCAAAAGGATTAGAGTTTTTAGATAGGGATACTGATCATTTTTTCCTAACTGGTATTGATGAGTTAGATGCAAGAAATTGTGGTCCAGTAAGAGGAGGCGTTCATTTATTTATAGGTACTGCAAAAGCTGGAAAATCTTGGTGGCTATGTAATCTTGGTTACCAAACAGCACTTCAACATAATAAAGTAGTTCATATTTCATTAGAACTTTCTGAGATATATACATTTCAAAGATATTATCAAACAATTTTCTGTGTTGCATTACGTGAAGGTGATATAGATTTAACATTATTTGATTATGCTCAGGATGGTAAATTAGAAGGATTTAAGTTTAAAAATGTGATACCAAAATTAAGAATAGATGATCCAAAAATTAGAAGTAAGTTATCTAGGAAAGCTAAAAAGTTTGATAGCTTACTTGAGAATATAGTCATTAAACGTCTACCGGAAGGTGAGACAACAATTAGAAACATTGAATCATATCTAGATAATCTTGCAGCATCAAAAGGTTTTATTCCAGATTTAATAATTATTGATTATCCAGATAAAATGAAGATTGATATAAATAATTATCGTCTTAGTCTTGGAGCTTTGTATGTTGATATACATCGTCTTGCTGAGCAAAGAAATGTAGCTGTAGCAATTGCAAGTCAATCAAATAGACCTAGTGAGGGAGCAAAAGTTGTACAGGGTAAGAATGTTGCTGAAGATTATTCAAAAATTGGAACCGTTGATTTAGTTATGACATATAGTAAGACTGAAAGTGAGGAAAGTCTTAATCTTGCAAGATTAACTGTAACTCATGGTCGACATGATGATGATAAATTTACTGTTCTTTTGAGTCAAAATTATAAGATGGGTCAATTTGTAATAGATTCCTATCGTATGGGAATACCAAGAAAGCATTATTTTGATATTATAGATGAGGAGCTAGGAGTTGACAATTAAAAAATCAGCATTGAATGAATTTCTTAATGCTACCCTTGAAAACTATGATTGGATAAAAGAAGTATCTGACAAAGATCTGGAGCATATCTTAAACACTGAATTTGATCCGGTACCTAAATTTCATACTGTACCATTTCTTCATCAGAAAGCATGTTTTATTATTGGATGGTTTGTTCCTGAATTTTTATATTTATTAGACTTAGGGACTGGTAAAACAAAAATTATTCTTGATCTTTTAAGATATAGAAAACAATGTGAAGAAAGTTTTGAAGCTTTAGTACTTGTTCCTAATGTTGGAAATATTGAGGGCTGGGTTGAAGAAATAGAGATACATGCTCCAGATTTAGATTTTGTTGAAGTTTATGGTGATAGATCAGAGAAAGAAGATTTGTTAAAACATAAAAGTGATTTATTCATATTAAATTATCAAAGTCTTGTTAGACTAATATCATCTCCAGATGTGAAAGCTATAGAGAAAGGTCATGGAGCAAAATTAAAGATAGATGAGAAATTAATACGTCCATTGAAGAGAAAATTTGATATTTTAATTCTTGATGAATCTACAGCCGTTATGAATCAAAGTTCATTAACATTCAGAGGTTGTAATAGAATTGCAAAAGAAGCTATTTCTACATTTGCTTTGACTGGAACACCATTTGGACGTGACCCAGTTGCTTTATGGTCCCAGTTTAAAATTGTTGATAAAGGAGAGACTCTTGGTTCTACATTAGGTTTATTTAGAGAAGCTTTTATGGAGAATGTTGATAATTATTGGACTGATTATAAATATGAATTGAAAGATAAAAGAAAAAAGAAGTTATTACATGAAAGATTAAAAAATCGTTCTATTTATTATAATGAGAATGAATGTTCAAGTCTTCCTAAGAGAGTTTATATAAAAAAGAAGGTTTCATTTCCAGATGATGCTCATAAATATTACATAAAAGTGATTGAAGAATTACGTCATTATAAAGGAGATATAATTAAGACTAAAAACTGTTTTGTCAGACTACGTCAAATAACGTCAGGATATCTGACATATGTAGATGAAAAGAATAAAGTTCATTTAAAATTTCCTGACAATCCTAAATTAGATAAGCTTGATGAGATTTTAGATGAATTACCTCCTAATTCTAAAGCAATAATAGTTCACGAATTTATTTATACTGGACATATGATAACTGAGCTGTTAAAGAAGAAGAAGATTAAACATGTGGCTCTCTGGTCAGGTACAAAAGACAAAAGAGGTACGATTAGAAAGTTTAAGAGGGATAAATCTGTAATTATTATGGTGATGAACCATAGATCAGGCGCTTTTGGGCTTAACTTGCAAGCTGCAAACTATATAATACTTTTTGAGTCGCCAGTGTCTCCTATAAGAAGAAGGCAGACAGAAAAGAGGATTCATAGGCAGGGGCAGAAAAAGAAGCGATGCTTTTACATTGATATCCTCCTAAAAAATTCAGTTGATGATACAATTATTAAATACCTTAAAGAGGGGAAGAGTTTATTCAGGGAACTAATCAAAGGTAAGATAAAATTGTCATGAGAGTAATTATTGCAGGAGGTAGAGACTACGAACCCTCTGACTATGAGAGGGAGTTGGTTAAGGTAATGCTTGATGATCTTGGTGCTACTGAGGTAGTTAGTGGTGGGGCTAGGGGAGTAGACAAATGGGGTGAAGGGCTTGGTAAGGAGCTTGGGCTCCATGTTGAAGTTATAGCAGCAGATTGGAATACTGACGAACATCAGGCTGGTCCAATAAGAAATAGGAAAATGGCAAATTACGCTGGTGCGTGCATCCTTTTAACTGGTGGTAGGGGAACTGCTAATATGTACAAGCAAGCTCAGAGTTTGAAATTAAAGATAATAGACCTACGTGATGGTAGACAAACAACATTTAGAGTAGGTCTTATATAGTGTCTAAGAAGGGATCCACTAATGGAGAAAAGTGGGTCCAATTGTATTCTGATGGTAGTTGTTATCCTAATCCTGGGTTTGGAGGCTGGGCTTGTGTATTTAAAATGAATGGAAAACAAAAACATATATCTGGTTATGCTAAATATAGTATTGATAATAGAACTACTAATAACAGGATGGAAATGCTTGCAGTAATTAAAGGATTACGTCATTTAAAGAAGCCATGTTTTGTTTGTATCTATACAGATAGCCAATATCTTCAGTTAGGTATTACCAAATGGATAGATAATTGGATAGCTAATGGTTGGAAAAATGCTGAAGGAAAGAGTGTCAAAAATAGAGATTTGTGGGAGAAGTTAAAGACAGAAGAGCAAAGACATCATGATGTAGTGTGGAAGTGGGTACGTGGTCATTCAGGCGTGCCTTTAAATGAACTAGCAGACAGACTAGCCAAAAAAGCTGCTGATAAAGGACGTATGGAATTAAAGAAAAGAGAGGGATTCCAGTTGTCTTTCAGGATCTAAGAGGAGTAGATGGCTATGGCCATTCAAACAAGGTTGTTGACAAAGGTGTTGGAAGATGTACAAAAAATGTTGTTTGATGATGGAGAAAAAATCCAGTGTTTTGTAATGAATACTGGAGTTACTCAATGCCCGCCTGCCTACGCGGCGGCAGTAAATGGAGCTGAAGAGCTAGAACCTTTACCTCACTATGAACGAAAAAAAGGAAGGTTTTTCTAATTGGCGTTCGACTTTCAACAGTTTTTGGACGCCCATTTTATTCCTTATGTGACTGCTGGTTCGAATGTTGCAAGAGGACATATAAATATCAAGTGTCCGTTTTGTGGCAATCGTGATCCATCACAACATTTGGGAATAAATCTTTCTAATGGTAAATGGGGATGTTGGAGGGATGAGAAGCACCGTAGTAAGTATCCTGAGAAGCTCATTGTAGAACTTCTTCATTGTTCATATGAGCTTGCAAGTCAAATTACAGGTCGCGGTGCTCCTCTCTCATTATCTGCTTTTGAAAATGCTATTGAATCATTAAAAAATGAAAGTAAGGAAGAAAATATTAAATATGTTGAAGGTTTAGAATTTCCAAGAGAATTTAGAAAGATAAAACGTGAAGGATTTACTAGAAAATTTTTTAGATATCTTCATAATGAAAGAGGTTTTTATCAAAATGATGTTTCAGATATTCTTTACTATTATGATTTGCTTTGTTCTTTAACTGGTAAATATTCTGATAGAATACTTGTTCCAATTTATAGAGATAAGATTTTACAGTCATGGACTGGACGATCAATTTATAAAAATGAACAAGTTAGATATATGACGTTAGAAAAAGAAAATTCTGTATCAGTTATTACAGATTGTATTTTCAATTATGATGGTATAATTAAAGAATCTTATATTTTGGACGCTTTATTTATTGTTGAAGGTCCTTTTGATGCTATGAAACTTGATTATTATGGTAATGATGATTATTATGGTGCTGTATGTATTTTTGGATCTGTTATATATGATGAACAAGTTTATCAACTTAATGAATTAGTTGAAGAGCTTCATTATTTAAAAAGAGTGATTATTATGATGGATGATATTGATATATCATTGAAGATTCAGTCCAAACTTGGTTTCTCTACTGATGTAAAAGCAGTTCCTTATGGTGTTGATGATCCTGGTGACTTGAGTGGTAACCAAATAGCTAAGTATTGTCAGTCTTTGGGGTGAACCATTGCTAAGTCAAATATGTAAGTTGTATAATACTATTGTCTTGGGAAGGGTGACGCCGACTCCTGAGATGACCTTCGGCCCGAGTTGGTGCGGGTTTGTCTCCTCTGCTAGGTTGCGCTGGCCAACCTCATCGGCAGTCAGCAACATTTTTCATTGCGCGCCGTCCTGGCGCGTTTTCTGTTCGCAGTGAGGAAGTTATGAAAGTATATAAGAAATCAGAAATTAGAGTAATTTTGAATGAAGTAGGAAAAGTTTGTGGTCGTGAACAACGTTCGACTGAACCTATAATAGATTATGTTGATTTTTTAGTAGATAAATCATTTGAAGAAGATGAAAATGGAACAGAGGTTATTTTAGAAGATGAGTGGGAGACATTGAGTTCTAGAGCGAAAAGTTTTATCACATATCTTTGTAATATTAAGATAGAGAATCAGAATTATAGAAATAAATGGATAAGGATATTTAAAAAAGCTGGTTTTGTTTTTGCAGAAAAAAATCAAAGTAACTCTGCTGATCGTAGGTTGGAAAATGAGAAAAGAAGAGGTAAGCCTGCTGGTATTCGTTTGATGGAGTTAATGATTGAGCATGGTATTGAAACTGGTGAGGGACAACTGGTTGCCTATCTAGAGAAAGAGGGTTATCAATATTCTAAAACTACAGCCCATACAATACGTGCGGCTTTTAGGCAGGCTATTATTGTTTTGGCGGGTCTTGGTTATTTATCAAAGATGCCTAAACAATAGTTTCAAAAATTGCTTGAGGTTTAAAGCTTAATATGGTTCAATGTATTCATAGGCAGATAGATAGGAAGAGGAGCTGGAGGTGGCTAAGAAGAAGAAGAAATCTTCTAAAAGAAAAAAATCCTCTAAGAAATTACACCCTTTAGAACAATTTATTTGTGCTGTCGCTGGGAAATCCTATACTCATGATTATGAGTCAAGACAAGATTTCCTGATAACATTAGCTGCATACATCACCGAGGTTTTACCAAGAAAGAAATGGCCTGAGTTTGCATCAAATGATGAGTTTGGTGAGCTTCCTCAGTCATGGGTTAATCAAGTAAATACTGAAGTTAACTTGGCTAAAACAGAAAGAAGGGAACCAATAGTTATGGATTTTGCTGAGTTTGAAGAGCATGAGGAAAGTGGTCCGAAAAGAAGGAGCAGAGAGGAAGATGTTGAAGACGACGAAGAAGAGGAAGAGGAAGAGGAGGAAGACGAGGACGATGAGGATGATACAGAGTCCTTAGAAGATGACGACGAGGATGACGAGGACGACGACTCAGATGAAGAGGATGATGAAGAGGAGGACGAAGACGACGACTCAGATGAGGAGGACGATGAAGAGGACGATGAAGACGACGACTCCGACGACGATGATGAAGATGACGATGATGATGAGGATGATGACGAAGACGACGACTCAGATGAGGGGGACGATGAAGAGGACGACGATGAGGATGAGGAGAATGGGGACGACGATGATGACGATGAAGAAGAGGATGAAGAAATAGAGACTAGGAAGAAACGTGGCCGTTCTTCTAAGAAAACTCAGGCCAAGACAAGAAAATCAAAGAAAGGTGGTAAGAAAGTGGCTGATAAGAAAGGCAAGGCTGCCAAGCCTGATAAGAAGTCAAAAGGCAAGTCCGAGACGAAGCCTGACAATAAGGAGAAAGGTAAGACTGCTAAGAAGACTGATAACAAGAAGTCTGACAAGAAGGAAACCAAAAAGCGCGCTAGCACTCGTAAAGTTGACGAGTTTGGTTTGACAGTTGGTAGTAAGTCTTCCAAAGCTGCCCTTATGTTTAAGAAGGGTGCAAAGATGTCAGAGGTTAAGGAAGAAACTGGTAAGACTCACTACAATTTGCTTAAGAAACTTACAAACCGTGGCTGTAAGGTTCGGAAGGACGGTTCTAAGTACTACTTGACTGCTGGTAAGTAGTCTTGGATAGAGGAGTATCCCGACGGCTGTTTTTATTATGAGATAGTCGTCGGGATTTCTAGTCATGAAAGGGGTTATTAATGGAAATAAATGAAGTTGATAAGAAGCTTTTTGGAGAAGCTTTTTTTGGAGAGTCAAATGATCCTAAACGAAGTATTCTCTCAAAACGTTTTGTTATCACGCCTTTTTCTGTACTTGATGCTAGAGGTGGTGATTGGATTGCTCGTAAAAAAGCGTGGTTGCGTTTTGGACTCACACCTCAAGCGGGCCGCTTTGATCCTGACGATTTTGATTTGATTGAAGGTAGAGCTCCAGGTACAGCATTCAATAAAAATCTTGATAATTTTGGAACCAATTTACGACAAAAATATGACAAGAAACGAGTTGTTTCAGATGCACAACAGGAACATGCTGATGTTACTACTGGCATGAGTGGATTTGATCCTGTCTTGTGTGAATGTATGTTTAGATGGTTTTGTCCCCTAGGAGGAAGAATACTTGATCCTTTTGGTGGTGAAGCATCGAAGGGGATTGTTGCTGAAGTTTTAGGATATAAATACACAGGCGTTGAGCTTCGTGAGGATCAAGTAGAGACAAATAATGAACAAGCCAAGCAGTTTGGTATCTCTCCAAATTGGATTGTTGGAGATAGTGCCAAGTTGAGAAAAATTGTTAAGAAAAAGAACTTTGATTTTGTTTTTACTTCACCTCCATATTATGATCTTGAGATATTTAGTAAGAGTGAGAGAGATGGTTCTTTCTTTGAAACATATGAAAAATTTATGGAGTGGTACAAGGTAATATTCAAGCAGTGTGTAAGAAAACTTGCAAATAATCGTTTTTTAGTAGTTAAGGTTGGCGAAGTAAGAGACAAGAATACAGGTTTTTATTACAATTTTGTTGGAGATAATATTACATGTTTCCTTGATCTTGGGTTACAATACTATAACGAGTTAATATTAGTGACCAGGGGAGGATCAATGCCTTTAAGAGCATCTAACACATTCAATCTTGGATTAAGAAAAATCTCTAAGGGTCATCAAAATATTTTGGTGTTCTTTAAAGGTGATCTTGAAGGTATACGTGAGGAGTTTCCTGGGCTATGACAAATCTTGGTTTGCCAATTAAAGGTAGTTGGGTGATTTCAACAAATAAAAAGGAGCGCGCACGTGTCATTGTAGATTATGCTAAGGCTCATTTTTATGAAGGAATTGTGGTTTTTTCTATTGGTAATCCAGATGATTTAAAGCGATCTATCTTGAGATCTTCTTTGAATTTAATATCTGTTTCTCCTGATGGGGATTTACAGAGTGCTAATAAGTGGTGGTCTCAAGAAGAGATAAGAGCATCTTGGCCCAGCTATTTTGATGCTACAAGTGGACATTTACCAATATTTTTGATTAATAAAATTGTGAATGAAATTCGTAATAGATATTGGGGATTGAATGAAGGTTTAGCTTATTATGTTCCTACAGGTAGTGGTGAAACTTTTGTGTGTATGGCTATAGCATTCCCAAAAGTAGCTTTTAGAGCTGTTTATAATATTGATAGATATACTCAGTGGAATCCAAATGCACCACTTAATGCTTTAGTTGAATCATTAGCTAATGAAGTTCATTATACTATGCCAAAAGGTTTTACACATCCAGCAGAAGGTAAACAGAAACATGAAGCGCACAACCCTAACGAAAGCATTACGACTGGCCCAACCGGCCTTAGCTGATAAAGAATATGTTCCATCTTTTGTTTGCTTTGGTTTCAATAGTAGTGTTGTTCAAGCCTATAATGATGCCATAGGTATTCGAGTTGTATGTAAATTAGGCATTGATGGGGCTATTGAAGGGCAACGATTGACAAGTCTTCTTTTTAATGCAAATAGTAAACAAGTAAAATATGAACAAGTTGATAATAGTATCAAAATTGTTGCTGGTTCTTCAGAGGGTTTATTTCCTGTATTACCTCAAGATGAATTCTTATTTGAGTTTCCAGAATTAGATCCAAAAATACAAATTAATGGTGATGATGATTTTATGGAGGGAATTAAACGTTGTTTGATTTCAACTACTGATGACGAAGCATCAGTGCTTGGTGGTATTACTATTCGAATAAAAGATGGTCAAGCTACTTTATTTTCATCTGATCACAAAACAATTAGTAAGTACGTTTTATCACAATCTGTTGATGGTACAAATATTTCAATGTTACCAGCAACTTTTTGTAGAACTTTACAAAAGATGATAAAATTAACTAAATTAGAACCCACTATTGGTTTTGATAATAATTATGCTGTTGCTAGGTTTGGTGATAAAGTAGAGATGTTTACAAAGCTTGTCGATGATAAGAAAATAAAATTTAATAAGACCATAAATGAGTTTTTAGGAGATTTTGAATCATTTATAGAGATGCCAAAGACATTTCGCAGTGCAATAAAACAATCACTTGGTACGTTAGAAGGAACAAAACAAGAGCTTTGTGAATTAATTGTTTCTAATTCTAAACTTACTGTTCATACAAAATCTGATAGAGCAGAAATTAGAAGAATTATAAAATTAAGTGATGATCATGATAATGTTTCTATTTTGATAGAACCAGCTTTAATAGAACGTGTTTTGAAAATTTGTGATCATCTTCGTATTTTGGATAAGGTTTCAGTTTTTGGAGACAACGATCGTTATTTCTATATCGTTCGTAATAAATACACGGTGTAGAATATGAGTCTGTTCTTTGTAGAACATAAGAATGAGATCCCTAAGAAAAAAAAGGGACAAGTATCTGTTGATACTTTACATAGTCTTGAGTGCAAAGCATGTCCTTTAAATAAAGCGAAAGTATATTCACCAAAAATGGAGCCAACAGGGTCAGACGATCCTGATGTTTATTTTCTTGGTGAAGCTCCTGGTCAAGAGGAGGATAAGAAAGCTGAACAATTTGTTGGTCCGTCTGGAAAATTATTGAGGAGTAATTTAAAGAAAAGATATATAAAGAAAGCTCGTTTTAATAATTGTATCAGAACCAGACCACCTGAGAATAGAGATCCTACATGGATAGAATTGGAATGTTGTCGGCCATCTCTAGTACGTGACATTGAAGAGACTAAACCTAAAGCTATCTTTGGGTTTGGTAATGTTCCATTAAATTGGGTGTTAGGTGAAGGATCTATTGGTAAGTGGCGTGGAAGAAAAGTTCCTGTAAAGATTGGAAATCATTCTTGTTGGTTCTTTCCATTTCATCATCCAGCATCTTTGTTGCGTGGACGTAGAAAATTTGATGGTAATGACACTGAGTTTAAATCAGACTATGAATACATATTTGAAAAAGATATCAGACATGCGCTAGGTGAGGTTTTAGTTTTACCTGAACCACACATTCCAGATAGAGATGAAATTTTTGAAGATATTAAGTGTATAGATGGAAGTAATGGTGATGCTGATGTAAAGAGAGTAAATAGGTATTTACGACGTTTTTCTAAGATGCCTGATGTTGCGATAGATTATGAAACTTCTTCTGATGAGGAGATTAGAGAAACTTTTAGGCTTGTCCGACCTTATGGAAAAGGAACTAAGATATTATCTATTGGTATTTCTGGGTATGATGAAACTTTATCATTTGCTATTGACCATCCTGAGGCTAGGTGGACAAGATCACAGAGGAAAGAAGTTTTAAAAGTTTTTGAGCATTTCATGCTCAGAACAAAAACTAAGAAGATTGCACACAACCTTTCATTTGAAATGGAATGGTCTGTAGCTAAGTGGGGTGTTGAATATTTAAGGAATCCTAATTGGGGAGATACTTTTGCACAAGCTTATGTATTGGATCAGCGAAGTGGTATGAATAATTTAGATACTTTAATTTTGATGTATTTTGGATTCAAATTAAAATCTTTTAGTTCAATAGATGTTTCAAATTTGGATAAAGATCCAATAGAGGATGTTTTAAAGTATGGTGGTGCTGATGCTAAATGGGAACATAAACTTTATCATGTACAAAAAACTATCATAATTAATAGAGGATTATCAAAAGTTTATGATGAACAAGTAAGACGAGTTGCTCCAGTAGTGATGAAGCAATATTTAGGTATTCCTATTTCACAAAAAACTGTTAAAAAATATCAAGTTAGTGTTGGTGATAAGATAGTTAAAATTGATAAAAAAATTAGTAATGTTCCTGAAATAATAAAGTATAAAAAGAAGTATGGTTCTTTTAATCCAGCATCAACAAAAGACTGTACAAAATTATTTAGAGATGAATTAAATATTGAAGAAGGAAAAAGAGACTCGGCAACTGGTTATAGTTCTGCAAAAGGTTCTTTAGAAAAATTAGATTTAGATATTGCAAAGTTTGTTCTGAGACGTAGAGAATTAGTCAAATTAAAATCTACTTATGTAGATTCTGTAGCTGTAGATGGAAAGTTTCTCTGGCCTGATGGTTTAGCACATCCAACAATAAATACGGCTTTTGTTTTAACTAGACGTACTAGCTCTGATTCGTATAATGAACAAAATTGGCCAATTAAAAAGAATAAAGATGTTAGGAGTGAAATAGTTGCACCTGATGATTGTTGGTTCTTAAGTGTAGATTATGGACAGATTGAAGCTCGTGTAATTGGTATGGCTTCAAAAGATAAGACTTTTTGTAAAGCTCTTTGGGAAGGTTATGATGTACATCAAGAGTGGGGTGAGAGAATTGTACATCAATATCCTAGAGTTATTGGAGGTAAGAGGTTTTTAAAAGATAAAGACGTAATGAAAGAAATGAGACAAACAGCTAAAAATCTTTTTGTGTTTCCTTCATTTTTTGGAGCACAACCTCCATCAATTTCTGAAGATTTGAAAATTCCTATTGATGATGTTATAAAACTTCATAAAGATTTTTGGAGAACTTTTCCAGGTGTAAAGAAATGGCAGAAAAAATTAAAGAGAGATTATCGTGAATATGGATACATAGAGCTCTTAACTGGATTTAGAATGTATGGTCCTCTTGATGGAAGTAAGATTATAAACTATCCAATTCAAGGAACTGCATCTGAGATTGTAATAGATTCTTTAAATAGATTATCTGAATATGCGTGTAGTACAGGTAAAATTGGATACCACCCAAGAATGCTCATACATGACGACTTGAGTTTCTTTATAAAAAAGAAAAAATTTGACGAATATGTCGCGTTTATAATTGACGAAATGTTAAAAATCAATTTCAATTTCATCAACGTACCGTTAACTGTCGAGCTTGCCTACGGACCCAACTGGTTCGATTTACAAGAGATAGGGACATATAGATCGAATGAATGAAAATCTTCATAACAAGTATAGACCCACCAAGTTAAAACATGTCGTCGGTCAGGATGATGTGGTTAGGTCAATTAAGAATGTTTTAGACAAGGATACTTCTCATACATTCTTATTTAGTGGACCTAGTGGTGTAGGTAAGACAACTCTAGCTAGGATAATTGCTTCTAAAGTACACTGTGAGCCTATGAACGTTGTTGAGATTGATGCTGCTACTTTTACCGGCATCGATGCTATGCGTGATATTACTTCTACTTTGCATTTTAAAGCGTTTGGAAAGAAACCAAACAAGATAATAATTGTTGATGAGTGTCATGCATTATCAAAGCAGGCGTGGCAATCAATTTTGAAATCTATAGAGGAGCCACCTCCACACATTTATTGGGCCTTGTGTACCACTGAGCTTGCCAAGGTGCCTGATACAATCAAGACACGCTGTCTGCACTATGCTCTTGATCCTATTCCTAAGAATGATATTTTTCATACATTAGTAGATATTTGTGAAGATGAACAAATACTTCTTACAAAATATGGATCAGATATTTTACAGTTAATTGTTGATGAAGCTGAAGGTAGTATGCGTCAAGCTATTGTTAGTTTATCAATGTGTGCTGATTGTAAGACAGTAAAAGATGCTGCAAATTTAATACGAGCATCTTATGGTGAGAAACATGTTCTTGATTTGTGTAGGTGGCTTGCATCTGGACAAAGTCAAAATTGGAAGAAAGCTACTAGCATATTGAAACATCTTGAGGGACAAAACCCTGAGAGCATTAGGATACAGGTGGTAAATTATTTTGCTAAGGTTGCTTTGTCTGCGAAAGAAAAGACTGCTCAACGTTCTTTTTATATTATTGATTGTTTTAGTGGTCCCTTTAACCAGAGTGAGAAACTTGCTCCGGTTATCGTGGCTGTTGCCAGTGTGATATATAAGGAGTGATGAGATGTCAGTAGAAATTGGTGGTATAGATGTTGATGAATATAGACAGCATCTACTTATAGATAAAGATACACTAGATGAGAATATTAGTGTTCAACCTGATCTTTTTTTTAGAGTGTCCACTGCATATGCTTTAGCCTGTTCAAAGAGGGATCAAGCTAAGGAAGATTTGAAACAATCTGATGCTGAACTAGATTTGGATATTAGACATGAGTTACAAGAAAATGAAATAAAATTTACTGAAGGAAAGATAGCAAATTTAATAACTTCTCATGAAAGACATGTAGAAGCTGCTGGTGTGTATCTTGATACTTGTGAGGAGGCGAACATACTTGGAGCATTGAAAGATGCTTTCTCTCAGCGTTCATATATGTTGAGAGAGCTGGTAGAATTGTACACTGTGGGTTATTATGCAGATCCAGATCACATTACCGGCAAACGAGATATGCGTGATGAAGCTGATCGTAAGAGACTAGATGACAGTGTTTCGAAGAAGCATAGGAAGAAGAGAAAGGAAAGCTAAGACATGGCCCGCACAGACAAGCGTAAGAAGAAGAAATCCGTTAAAGGCAGAAAGAAAGGTAGGAAGTTTTGGTACAGTAAGCCTTCTAAGGAGGAGGTAAATCGTTGGTCTAAAGAAAGTGGTGGAATGTATGACCAATTGATTGGTGATAACTTTACTGTGTTTGCTCCAAAAGAAGATGATTTTCGTGTGCGTGTTCTGCCTCCTACTTTTGGTGATCGCAAGAGGTTTGGACAGGAGGCATATATCCACTACAGCATTGGTGCTGATAGACAGAAGTATCTGTGTCCTCAAAAGATGGGTCAAGGTGATTGTCCTATTTGTGAGGAGAGAGACAAAGCAAATAAGGCTCGTGAAAGTGAGTATGCCAGCAAGCTAACACCAAGAAGGAGGTTTGCTTGTTGGATCATTGATCGTGATGATGAAGATGCTGGTCCTCTTGTTTGGTTAATGCCTCAGACTGTGGAAAAGGCTATCAATAAACTTCGTCAGGATCGTCACTCAAAGGGTGTTATTGACATTGTTAATCCTGACAAGGGATATGATATTGCTTTTACGAAGGAGGGAACTGCTCTAAATACTACATACACTGCTATGAAGATTGCCCGTGACAAGTCACCTATCTTTGATGATCCTAATGCACTTGAAGAAGTGTTGGATTTTATCGAGGAAAATCCAATAACAGATGCCTTTAACTTCTTTGATTATGAACACATTGATAATGTGTTCGCTGGTGGTACTGGTCTCGATGAAGATGACGACGACGATGACGATGAGAATGAAGAGGACGATAAAAGAAAGAAAAAGAGGAAAAAGCAAAGTAAGAAAAAGGATAAAAAGAAGAGCAAGAAGAAAACTCGTCGTCAAGAGAAAGAAAAAGAAGATGACGACGAAGACGACGATGAGGATGAAGAAGAAGAGGAGGAGGAAGAGGAGGATTCCGACGAAGACGACGAAGATGATGATGATAATGACGACGATGACGATGAAGAAGATGACGACGATGATGGGGATGAAGATGAAGATGGGGATGACGACTCCGACGACGATGATGAAGATGACGATGATGAAGAGGATGAGGATGAGACTCCCAGGAGAAGAAAGAAAAAGAAAGATAAGGGGAAGAACAAAAATTCTAAGGATGTAAAGAAAAAGATTGACAGGATGCGTAAGAAGAAAAAGAAGCGTAAGTAATGATTTTTAGGTGTGGTATGGTACTATGGCTATGTTGCCGCGCCATTACATATCGACAGAAGCGGTAACTCTTTGTTGGAATTGGAGATAGAACCCAATGAGCAACCTTACTGAAAATGAACAAGTAAAATCTTTAATCAAGCGGGCCGAGAAGGATCATAACTCCCTATATGCACTTCAGTTTTCGCAAGCTGCACTTAACGCGGCGAATGCCTTGCGTGTTCTTGTTGATATTCCTTCTCCACCTACTCAACCAACAACCTGACGAGGAAGAAACAACCCGGTGCCGGTACGGCGATAACCTGCTGCAAGTAGAGGTACGGCTTGCGAGGCTCCCTCGAAACACAGATAAGGACGCCGTACCGCACCTAATGACTTGGAGCCTGATATGAAAGAAGATCATACAAACTATATTGTTGTTGATGGTGGTAGGTACCTTCATCCAACTAAGGGATGGAGAAAGGCTCCATTAAATCCGAAGAAGTCTAAACGTTTTAATGATAAACTAAAAGCAAAAAGATTTCATCTTGAAAATATATCAATTGATCCATCGCAGGTTGCAATTGATTCTTTGACAAATAATCAACGGCATCATTGGTCAAAGAGTGGTCACCCAAAAGGACTGAAGAAGATTAAGGCTTTTGCAAATGGGAGGAGATACAGTGGTAGAAAGAAAGGCTAAAGAGGAATCTGAAGGTGGTAGTTATTTTGCTTCACCGAAGAAAGATATTAGTTTTATATCTACTGGATGTACAACTTTAAACCTCGCTCTAGGTGGTGGTTATCCAATAGGGCGTATGGTTAATATTGTTGGTGATAAATCTACAGGCAAGACCCTTCTTGCTATTGAAGCTGCTGCTAATTTTTTGAAGAAATATCCTGATGGAGATATTTGGTACAACGAAGTAGAGGCTGCTTTTGATAAGAGCTATGCTGCTGCATTAGGTATGCCTATTGATAGAGTAACATTTGTTAGTGATGAAGAGGATTGTTTTACTGTTGAAGATTTTTTTGATAACATTAGTGAGATAGCTAAACAAGAAAGAGAACATCCTGGATTATATATTTTAGATTCATTGGATGCTTTATCTGATGATGCTGAGTTAGATCGTTCGTTTAGTGATAAAACTATGGCAATGAATAAAGCTAAAAAAATGAATGAACTTTTTAGGAGATTAAATCAGAAAATTTCAAAAGCAAATATTGTACTTATTATCATTTCACAAGTACGAGATAATATTGGAGTGTTTGGATTTGGTAAGAAATGGAAACGTGGTGGTGGAAGAGGCATGGACTTCTACGCAACACACGTCATTTATCTTGCACATGTGGGTACACATACCAAAACTGTAAAAGGAATGAAGAGGGTTACTGGTATTCAAATTAAGGCTAAGGTTGATAAGAATAAGATTGCTTTGCCTCAACGTGAAGCTGAGTTCCCAATATTGTTTGGTTTTGGTATTGATGATTTAAAGTCTAGTTGTGAGTGGTTAGTTGAGTGTAAACAATTTAAGAAGGTTTGTGATTTTTCAAATGATAAAAAAGGTGTCACTAGTTACATGTCACAGGTTAATGATTTGGATGATAAGAAATTTAGAAAGGAAGTAAAGAGGGTAAATAAAGAAGTAAGAAAAATTTGGAGGGGTATTGAGACAGATCTTCTTCCAGACAGGAGGAAGTATTAATGAAAGCAGGAATTAGAATATTAAATGAAACTGGTATTGGTGATAAAGTCCAAATTATTAGAACTGATACTGGTGAAGATTTAACAGGAATTTTGGATGTAGTGAAAATTGAAATAATTATGGAGCTTGGAAGTATAACGACTGCTAAACTTACCTGTCAATTTCAGGAAATTAATATTGATTCTGATGTTACACATATTTCTGTTCATAATCCAGTTACTAAGCAATATGAAAAGGTAACAATGATAAAATTTGAATCTGGAGACTACATTGATTTTGATGGATTGATGAGGATAGGAAAATGAGGAAAGGTGGTGGAAATCCAAAGGGTGGAGCTTTTGAACGTAAGATGGCTGTGCAATTATCTGAGTGGATGTCAGAAGGAGAACATAAAGATTGGTTTTGGCGCACTGCTATGTCAGGTGGCCGCGCTACTGTGTTTGCCAAGAAAGGCATCAGTTTAAAGAATCAGGTTGGAGATATTTGTGCTATTGATGAAAACTCTTTTAAGTTTTCAAAAACATTTATGATTGAATGTAAAAACTATAAAGATGTTGGTTTGAAAAATCTTATAACAGGTACAGAAAATAAGATTGTTGAATGGTGGGACAAGCTTGAAGATGATTCTAGTTTTGTTGGTAAAGTTCCGTTGTTAGTGTTTAAGCAAAGTAGAATGCCTGTATTAGTAATGATGAGGCGTGACGGATTATCAGTTTTAAGAATCCGTATAAAGAACTTGCAATTTAATATGAGTTTTGTTGCTTGGTATCCTCATTACGGTGCCTACATTTTTGAATGGGATAATCTTCTTAAAAATATAAATCCAAATAAAGTGAAGTATCATGACTAAGATTAGTAAAGAAGAATATCATCAGGTTCATTATATGAAATATCATATAAAATCTAAGTCCCATTTTGCTCGTAACTTAAGTGTCGAAAATAATTGGAACAGTGTTCATGTTGAAAGAAAAACTTTAGATAAAGAAACTATTAAGATTTTAAAAGATGTAATTGATAAATGTGAAGGTAAAGAATTATCACATTCAAATAAAGTTGAATTGTTAAAAGTAATTATTACTCTTGAATTAGATAATAGAATATCTGCGTATTTTTTATCAGAGTACACTCCGATTTGGATGCGTTTGTTTAAATATGATCCAAAGTTAGATAAATTACCACCCGCTGTTGGTTGGCATTGCGATTCTGGACCAACACAACACTTGAAGTTGCTTTTGTATCTTAGTGATACAGATGAGTGTGGAGGTGGTACTGCTTTTTTAGATAAATTTTCTACACAACGATTAAAAAATATTGGTTACGGATTTTGTTCTTTAGAACAGAGAGTTGAAGACTTATCTACAACATTTGAAGCATATAAAATAGAACATCAAATATATCAACCAAGAATACAAGCTGGTGATGTTATATTATTTGAGCCAAATAATATTATGCATCGTGCTGTGTGGCCTACTGATGATTATCGATATTTAATACAGGTGTGTCTTGTTCCTTCGATTGAGTTTTGGTATAATATAGTTAGTAACTCAATGTATCCTAGAGAAAGTAATGCTTGGCCTATTTTGGATACATTAACTAGTGATAAAAATGAGTAATTTTATAGTAACCTCAGATCTTCATCTTACAGAAAAACCACAAGATGTTTATCGGTTTGGTTTGTTTCCTTGGCTTATGGAGCAGTGTATAGAATATAAAGTGAAGTATGTTTTTATCCTTGGTGATTTGACAGATTTTAAAGATAATCATTCTGCCAAACTTGTTACTGATATAGTTCATTATCTTACAAACTTGGCTAAGTTTGCAAAGGTGATAATATTAAAAGGTAATCATGATTATGTTGATCCATACAGACCTTTCTTTGGTTTTTTAAATAGGATGGAGCAAGTTAAATTTGTTATTACTCCTAAACGATGTATGGGTCTTGGTGGAAGTACATTTATGATGTTGCCTCATAGTAGAGATCCTTTAGAGGATTGGAAGGATTTGGATATAAGTGATACACGAGGTATTGATTATATTATGATGCATCAGACTATGAAGGGTAGTTTGGCTTCTAATGGTACGGCTATGGATGGGCTTAAGAAGTCTATTTTTAAGAAGAGTAAGTCCCATATTTTTTCTGGTGATATACATGTGCCACAGATTATAGGAAATGTTGAGTATGTTGGTAGTCCATATCATATACACTTTGGGGACAAGTTTGAACCCCGCGTGCTGCTGGTTTCAGGGGGCACACAGCGCGATCTCCACTACCCTACTATATGCAAGCACACTGTAAGGCTAACCAAGCCTGAGAGGCTGCGAGATTGGCCTGGGTTGCGGCCTGGGGATCAAATAAAGGTGCGCTTAAGCCTGGGCCGGGCTGAGTATGTGGATTGGCAGAAGCATAAGCGAGAAATCATATCTATATGTAATGATTTGGATTTAGAATTGTATGGAGTAGAACTTGAAGAAAGAAACCCAAATAATAAAAAGAATAAAGATAAACAAAGTGAGATGACATTTATATCTGATCCTCATAAAATTTATGATAGGTTTTGTAAGCGACAAAAAACATCTAAATATCTTACTAGGCTAGGCTCTAAATTAATAGAGGAATAGAGATATGACAAAAACTATCGAAGTTAGTGATGAACTTGCAGATGAACTAGAAAATGCAACTAGTTCTGAAGTTGGATATATTCTTGTAAAAGCGGCGCAAGATTTTATAGATGTAACAGAGATTGGTAGTCCTAGAGGACATAAAGAATTAATTCATATTATGACTGGAAGGAAATTACATCTAAATGCTGTTTGGGATAATTAATTGAGGAATAATTGTGAATTTTTCCTGGCCCAATATTTCGGATTGACGTTACCATGGAATTAACAAAACGTGATAAAATGAGACTTCAACAGTTTAACCCTAGTGGTATGACTGATGGTCTTTTTGATCGTAATTTTGCAAACAAAATGGAGGATCTTGGATTGATTAAATATATTACTGGATGTTTGAGTGGTGAACGTTTTTATGATATTACAGAAGATGGTATTGAGATTTTGAAATGCAAATAAAAACTCTTCAGTTTACTAATTTTAAGTCTTTTAATGGACAACATTCATTTTCTTTTGATAGACCTCCTGGTCTCTATTTTTTAACTGGTAGAAATGAATTAGAACCTAGTCTTGGTGCTAATGGTGCTGGTAAGAGTACTCTGTTCGATGCTTTATATTGGTGCTTGTATGGGAAGTCTCTGAGGAATTTAAAGGCTGGAAACATTCACACATGGGAGAGTGATGATAACTCTACTCGTGTAAATATGCATTGTGATAATAATTTAATTTGTCGAGAATGGAGTCCGAATAGTCTTACTTTAAATGGAGAGACTTTGACTCAAGATTCCTTGAGTCAATCAATTGGTATTAATGAGGATGAATTCAAACATGCAATAATACATCCACAATTTGGAGATATGTTCTTTGATTTGGCAGCTACACCTAAGCTTCAATTGTTTTCAAATATACTAGGTCTTGATTACTGGATGGATTTGAGTGTAAAATCTACTAGGAAATTTAGTGATGTTAATGTACGTATTTTTAGTTATGAAAAGAATATTGCTCGAATTGAGGGTAAGATTGGTGTGTTAAGATATAATATTAAAGACTTAAAAAAATCAAAGGAAAGATTTCGTATAGATACAGAGAAAAATATAAAAAAAATGGAGATAGAAATAAATCAATCTGAAGAGGAATTAAGAGATGCTGAAGAAAATCTGAAAGTTAATAAGCGACAACGTAAAAATATGAAAGGGATTCTTAAAATAAATTCAAATGAAATATTAAAACGAGCACGAGAGTTAAAGAAATTTTTAGATAAGAATAGGCATTTAAGATATAATCTTTTTGATGTGGAAAAAACAATTGGTCTTACCTCAGACGAATTAAAAAGATGGAAACATTTGGTAGGTGATTGTATTACCTGTAAACAAAAAGTATCTAAGAAACATGTTAACGTACAACGAAGTATTTTAAAGAAGAAATTGATTAGTCTGGAGGAGGAAAGAGTTTCTGCTGAACTTTCTCAAAAGAGTTTTGAAGAAACAAAAAAGGAGGAAGAAAAGAAATTATTGAAGATGCGTGAGAATTTTGATGAAATAAAGGATAATGGAATTATTCTTGAAAGGAAATTTATAGAATATAATAGTGATGTAAAATATTATGGAATTTCTTTATCAAAATTAAAAAAGCAACTTTATGATTATAAGAATGAGCCTAATCCATATGAAGAGAATCTTAATTCAACAAAATTAAGGATAAAAACTTATAAAAAACTTATTTCTGAAGCTAAACTTGATGTTACTAAATTAGAGAAAAGAAGGAATGGATATGAGTATTGGGTAAAAGGATTTAAGGATGTGAGACTTTTCTTGTTGGAGGAGTGTCTTACTCAGCTTGAGATAGAAGTAAACAATAATTTGAATCAACTTGGCTTGCATGATTGGTATGTTGAGTTTGATGTAGAGAGGGAAACAAAGTCAGGAACAATATCAAAAGGTTTTCAAGTACAGATAAAATCTCCACGTAATGATAAGCCAGTGCCATGGGAGGCTTGGTCAGGTGGAGAAAGTCAGCGGTTACGTTTGGCAGGGTCAATGGGACTATCTAATCTTATTTTGAATCGTAGTAATGTGGTGTCAAATATAGAGGTATGGGACGAGCCGACACAGTTTTTGTCTGGGGTAGACGATTTGCTAAATTTACTTTATCAAAGAGCACATGACCAACAAAAACAAATTTGGTTGGTTGATCATCGTTCAATTGATTTTGGTGGTTTTGAGTTTGTAGTTACTATTGTTAAAGATGAAAATGGTAGTAGGATAGAAGAATGAGAGGATAACATGTGGTGGTGGATTAAATTAAGTGCTGGATTCCTAACTGGAGCAGGACTTTCCTTTATTATTATTCTCGCAGTGACATGGGTGAACCGCGACCCACGTTGCGACGAGAGGATACTGTGGGAAGGCATTATGATTTATCCCCCAGGCCACTACGACTGTCGTGACTTGCTCACAAGAGCAAATCCTTTAATGTGAATAAAAACGAGGGTATGAGCCGATGTACAAGATTTTTCTAATCTGCTTTCTCGGCGTGTCTCTTTTGGGATCTAATTTTCTCCTGTTTCAACGATTGCAAGTTGCCCAAAGTGATACTGAGACAGCAAGAACAGGTTGGCAAAAAGCCACTGATGCGTTGGGGCGTTGTAACGGGTGGAACCCGGATGGAACGAGATATAAAGGATGAGTAGTTTGGTCCTGCGACGACGTGTCGCATAATGGAGCCCATAAATGAAAGAGGGTATGGTCATGAAATGGGATTGGATTAAAACCGTCTTGTTGGCAGGAATTATGGTCTCAGTCCTAGTCGGTTGGTGGGTGGCAGCGGATCTAAACTTCCAAGCAGCCTCCACGAGTAAGGAGCTAGACCGCCTAAATGATTCATTTGAGCAGGTCTTAGCGGTAGCATTCGAAAAATGGCAACCTTTGGAAACAGCCCCCGAACTCGAAAGCATCTTAGTTTACGCCTTTCAAAGCAAAAGATATGATGGCCATCCTGGTCGGAAATATTACGATACAGGGAAGGTACTATGGCAAGGGGTAGCAAGAGCCACACTTGTTCCGAAAAGTTTCATCTATCCCCGCAAGTGGTGGATTGGGAATGCACCACTAGCCGAGCCCATCTATTGGATGCCTTTTCCTCCCAAACCACCAACCGCGGACGAAGACATCGCGAGGATATTGTTGCCATCTAATCTTTTTAATATTAACATTAGGGACAACACTTTCTACAACGTCCGGCCCGGTATCCTCATTTGCGACACGATTGACGGTGTTTTCACGTCCCATTGCAAGGAATAAAAGTATGATGAAAACACTCGCAATGCTTGTTTCTGGGGTCCTAGTTTGCGGCTTTCTCTTCTTTGGTCTCATTCTCCTAATAACCTGGGCAGATACCAACTCGCTTTGTGACGAAATTGAAAGAGTATCTGAGCAGGGTGGTAAGGTCTTCATTCCCCCAGGATACTACGAATGCCAGGATCTGCTTACCAGAGCACTTTCTCCTTTCATGTGAACGAAAATGAGGTATGTTGCTATGC
>SDBT01001827.1_pt1 | contig 38079 bp, 22 predicted proteins | sample 2277101 | NCBI WGS metagenome assembly SDBT01 (sample SAMN10404973, study PRJNA504765) | marine sediment metagenome | isolation source: marine sediment core GS10_PC15, 103 cmbsf | place: Arctic Ocean: Southern Knipovich Ridge | collected 2010 | reverse complement strand
TCTGCTTGCCTTTGTGTTTGCCGGTGTTGGCGAGCACGTTCTCGACGCTGCCGAATTGGGCGATAAGTTTACTGGCGGTTTTCGGCCCGACACCGGGCACGCCGGGGATGTTGTCGGAGGAATCGCCGGCCAAGCCGAGAATGTCAATGACCTGTTCGATCCGGGCAATGCCCCATTGTTGGAGGATCTCCGGCACGCCGAGAATGTCGATACCTTGGCGGCCAGGCTTATAGATGTAGACGGTGTCGGCCACGAGTTGCGAGAAGTCCTTGTCCGGCGTCACCATGTAGGTTTCCATATCCTGGGCGGCAGCCTGGCACGCCAAGGTGCCGATCACGTCATCGGCCTCGTAGCCGGGATAGCGCAGGAGCGGGATATTAAAGGCTTCGGTGACCTTGAAGATGTGCGGAATAGCGGCGCTGAGGTCTTCTGGCATCGCCTCGCGCCCGGCCTTATACTCCTTATATTCCTGGTGGCGGAAAGTCGGTTCAGGCGTGTCGAAGGCCACGGCGATATGCGTTGGCTGCTGCTTGCGCAGGATTTCCAGGATGGTGTTGATATAGCCGAAAATTGCCGAGGTGTTGAATCCCGTGGACGTAACCCGGGGGTTCCTGATCATGGCAAAATGCGCCCGGTAGATCAGCGCCATGCCGTCCAGCAGAAACAACTTGGCAGGTTCATCACTCATCGGACGGGTCCTTTATCAGGTTCGACTCGATTACGATTGCGAGCAAAATGCCGTGACCCGCTCTTATTATCAATCAACAATCCCCAGAAATCAAATTGTGCTTGCCATTAGGGGGAATCAGGCTATATTAATTTGTCATGAACACGAATGTGCGCGAAGCGGCGGTGGCCGGGCAGTTTTATCCTGGTAGCCCGGCAGAGCTGAACCGTTTTCTGGACGGGGCGCTCGATTCGGCGTCGGCGGACGATGCGGTGCGGGCGCTGATTGTGCCGCACGCCGGCTATGTCTATTCCGGGGCGACGGCGGGCAAGGGATTCTCGAAGGTTCGGCCCGGCAACTTCCAGCGGGCGCTGATTATCGCGCCGACTCACCGGCACGCTTTCAGCGGGCTTTCCGTGGCGCCGTTCACTGCCTATCGCACGCCGCTGGGTGAACTCGAAGTGGACCGGGCAGCCTGTGAGCGTTTGCAGCAACACCCGCTGGTGGTGAGCATTGCGGCGGCGCACCGGCACGAGCATTCGCTCGAGGTCGAGCTGCCGTTCATTCAGCGACTGGCGCCGAACGCGGGGATTATCCCGCTGGTCTGCGGCCAGCTGAGCGGCCCGGAAATGCGCGAGTTGGCCGAAGCGCTGGTTCAGGAATGGGACAATGACACCCTGGTGGTGATCAGCTCCGACTTTACGCACTACGGCGGGCATTTCGGCTATTTCCCTTTCCCCGTCAACGCGGCGGCAGGCAAGCTGAAGGAACTTGACGGCGGGGCTATTGACCGCATTCTGGCCAAAGACGCCGCGGGTTTCGCCGATTACGTCGAGAAAACCGGCGCCACCATCTGCGGCCGTCAGCCCATCGGCATCCTGCTCGAGATGATCGGGCAAGTTGAAGAGTTGGAGCTGGAATTGCTCGATTACACTACCTCGGGAAGCATGTCCGGCGACTTTTCTTCCAGCGTGAGCTATGCCGCCATCGCGGTCAAGGAGAAGACACATGGCTGAGGAACCGACAGAGCTTTCGCTGGCCGACCGGCGCTTGATGCTGGACGTGGCACGCGAGGCCATCGCCGCCCACCTGTATGGCGAGATCTACGAGCCGCCGGAGGACGCGCCGGCCTACCTCTACGAGCGCGGCAGTTGCTTCGTGACGCTGCGTATCGAGGGCAAGCTCCGAGGCTGTATCGGTTCCCTCGAAGTGACCGAAGCCCTGCTCGAGAACATGGCCGCCAACGCGATTAACGCCGCTTTCCACGACCCGCGTTTCCCGGCGCTTACCCGCGAGGAATTCGCCAAGCTGGACATTCATATCTCGATCCTCACCCCGGCGCAGCCGGTTGACTCGAGCGACGACATCGAAGTGGGCTGGCACGGCATCATCCTCGAAAAGAACAGGTTGCGCGCCGTCTTCCTGCCGGAGGTCGCGACCGAACAGGGCTGGGACCTCGCAACCACCCTCGAACACTTGTGCCTTAAAGCCGGCCTGCCGCTCGACGCCTGGAAGTCCGCCGCCTTCTCCGTCTTCGAGACCATCTCCTTCGGCGAAGACGAGTCAGAAGACGAGTAATCCCGCGAGCCGCAGGCCCGGTCCTTCTTAAGTGAGTTCGCGAATGGCGATGATGATTTGGCTTAGCAAACGTGCTGTGACGGTTTCGCCGGGGTCGGTTTTTTTGCCTGGACAGAAACTCCGTTGACGGGCTATTGCTTCCCCACTTCTCCGCGAACCTCCTTATCCTTTATCCCGAGGAACTTCTCGACCTCTTGCTCAATGAACAATGCCTGTTCAGGGCCGTCGAGTTTAGCGAGGAGCTTCACCGCCGTTTTTGTGGTCAAGATTGCTCGCAGTTCATAGCGCTTTACGTCGCTATGCCTGCTACCGTGGGCTTTTTTGATTACCTCTTTTGTGTAGAGCTGTTCAATTTTTTGGGATCGAATCTGTTTGTTCCCAAACCACGGCAGCGGTCCATGCGTGATAGCCAGCAAATTACGATCAACGGTTATAGTGGTGCGATTAACAAAGGCACTGATAGTGCGGTACAAAATTATAATCCCGGCTAACCCAAGAATGGCGAAGAAAATCAGGAAGAAAAGCGGAATTCCTTTACTTCCTGAACGAAAGGCAACAAAAACCATCATCGCGAACACGCCGTTCCAAGCCAGACAAAGCAGAACTAAGCCGTATATGGATCCCGAGATCCACCGTCTGGTTATAGTCAACATATTCTCGCCCGACTCGAGAGTCATGAACCTGGGCAGTGTAATTGCTGCTCGGTCTTTTGGCTGGTAACCATTGATTTGAAAGATCGAACTGCAACTTGGACACTTGGCAATACACTTCTCGATGTTGATGTTTTCACCCGGGACGTTCTTGCCGCATTGCGGACAATTAACTTCCATCGGTGCTCCTCCTCTGTTTCGGTTATTAGAAACTCGCTTGCTCTTCAAATCCGGTCGTGAGGATGACGGCAAATTAATCGCCGCAAATCCAACGTCCAATCGTCTGGCAACAATAAAGCCTCGGGGGAAGATAAGTCAATAGTCAGAAACCCAGTTCCGTGCCCGCGAGCGGAAGCCGTGTGCGCCGCCGCGGCAAAAATCGCGGTGGCGGCCGGGGGCGACTTGCACTCGCGGGACGTAGCGCCTATTGTGGGGGAACTCAACGAAACGGAAAAAATGGATTATGGCAAAACGGAAAGCACCCGAAGCTGAGCTTGGCCGGTTGCGACAGACGCTCCTGAACCACGTTTGCGCACCGGATTACCAGCCGAGCAAGGCGACCAAGCTGCTGCGGGCGGCACACATCCCCGAGGGCGAGCGTCAGGCGGCCCGGCAGGTGATTGCCGAACTGATCAATACCGGGGTGCTGGTGCTGCTTAAACGCAAGGGGTTGGCCCTGGCCGAAAGCGCCGACCTGTTCACCGGCAAGATATCCTTTGTCCGTTCCGGCGCAGCCTACGTCAACTCACTGGACGGCACATCCGAAGTCTATGTCCGCGCCGCGGATTCCGGTACAGCGCTGCCCGGGGACAAGGTGCTCGTGCGCTTGAACCCACGCCCCAGCCGGGGAAAAGCCAAGCGGGAAGGCACGGTCATCCGCGTCCTCGAACGTTGCTGCCGGACGATTGTCGGCACGCTCAGGCACGCGCGGCGAATGTACTACGTGCAGCCAATGCAGTCGCAGATTGCCCACGACATTATTGTGCCTGGGCCCGGCCAGGGCAAGCCCGGCGACCGGGTGCTGGTGCGGGTGGCGGCCTGGGATGACCCGCGCCTCAGCCCCGAGGGCGACATTATCGAAGTTATCGGCCCGGCGGATGATCCGGCGTTGGACACCCTCGCGGTGATGAAGGCCTACGAATTGCCGGAGGCGTTCCCGGACGCGGTGATGCACGAGGCGGAAAAAGCCGCCGTGAAAGACGCAGATTTTGAGGGCCGGCTTGATCTTCGCGACCAGTTCGTCTTCACCATCGACCCGAAAACCGCCCGCGACTTCGACGACGCGATCTCGTTCGAGCCTGCCGCCGATGGCCATTTGAAGCTGGGCGTGCATATCGCCGACGTCGGCCACTTTGTTCAGCCTGGCAGTGAACTGGACAACGAGGCCTGCCGGCGCGGGACCAGCGTCTATCTGCCGGACCGGGTTATCCCCATGCTGCCGGTCCAGTTGTCGAACGGCATCTGCAGTTTGAGCCCCGAGGCCGAGCGCCTGGCGTTCAGCGTGTTTATGACTCTAACGGCGGACGGGGAACTGCTTGATCAAAGTTTCCACGAAACGGTTATCCGTTCGCGGCGGCGGCTGACCTACTATCAAGCCCTGGCCGCCCTGCAAAGTCCCCAGGACGCGCAGTTCCCCGACTGGCGCCTGGATAAGCAGACGGTCGCCCGGCTCAAAGAGATCGGCAGCCTGGCCCAGCGGCTCCGGGCGCGGCGCTTTGCGGCGGGCGCGCTGCAGATGGACCTGCCGGAACTGAAGTTCGAGATTGGCCGGGACGGCCGCATTGCCGCGATTAAGCCGGAACCCAGCGACGCGGCGCACCAGCTTATCGAGGAATTCATGCTGCTGGCCAACGAATGTGTCTGCCGCGAATTGGCGAAAAGAGAAGTGGCGCAGATTTACCGTATCCACGAGGAGCCTGACCCGGTTAAGCTGGCGGAACTGACCGAGATGTTTATGAGGGCGGGGATTAGCCCGGGCGATTTGAGTGACCGCCGGCAAATGTCGGCGTTGCTGGAAAGTATCGCCGAGATGCCGCAGGCGCACGCCTGGAATACGGCGGTGCTGCGCGCCTTAAAGCGGGCGAAGTATTCGATTGAAGGCATTGGCCACTACGGGCTGGCGAAAACTCACTACACCCATTTCACCTCGCCTATCCGGCGCTACCCGGACCTGGTGATTCATCGGTTGTTGAAAGCGGCCCTGGCCGGGAACCCGCCCCCGTATGCCAAACCCGCCCTGGCCGAGTTGGCGCCGCATTGCTCCGAGCGTGAAGAAATCGCCGCCAAGGCCGAGCGTGAGGTCATTGATCTGAAAAAACTGCGCTTCTTCGCCGAGCAACTCGAGTCCGGCGACCTCCACGAGTACGAAGCGGTGGTGACCGAGGTGCGGAACTTCGGCATGATGATTGATGTGCCGGCCGTGCAGACGTTTGGTTTGATTCATGTCTCGCAGCTCAGCCAGGATTTTTTCGATTTTATCGCCGGACGCCAGGAGCTCTGCGGCCGGCGCAGTCACGTGGTCTACCGGGTCGGAAGCAGGCTGAAGGTAATAATCGTCCGGGTGGACTCGGAGAAGCGGCAATTTGACTTCGCCCCGGCCAAGTGGAACTGACAAGTGTCCTCCGGCAGGTTCAGGGTGCAAAAAATATCTAATTCCGACTTGTCTAAACAACTCGAAAGGCTAAATTAGTTAGTTTCAGAAAGCAAATTATCTGGCGCGATAAGGGACATTCTTGAAGGCGATCGCCGCGGCGGGCGGGTATCGCTGAAGGGCGAAGCAAGCTGAAGCTTGAGTTCCAACCAAGGGAACAGGTGGATAATGGATTCATCTAAGCGGCCGGAGAAGCTGTCACTGCTCAGTCTGTTAGTGGCATTAGGCTTCGTGTTGTTCACCAGCGTGCTCAGCGGCGTGTGGGCGAAGAGTTATTTGATCTATTTCAGCCTGTTTCCGCTTTCGATGGCTTTTTTGACCAGCGTGATAGCGTTGTGGCACGCCTATCTGGTGCGCCGCGAGGCGGAGGAAACTGAAGAACGCCAGCGGGTCAGCCAGGAATTCGACCGCGAGGATCTCTTTGACGACCGCGATGATTCTTTAAAACTGGCCGCGGCCGCGCACAGGCAGTTTCATCTCTGGGCGCTGTCCATTTTCACGCTGATTTCAGGCGGGGGTGTGATTGGCATCGCTTTATGGGTGCATAGTTACGTTATCAAGCTGCTCAGCGCCGACCGGGCGGCGTATCTGGTCGAGATGCTGAGCAGGCGCAACCCGCTCGAGGCCGCCGGACTGGGCTTATTCATGGCGTTGTTCACGGTCTTGGCCGGCAGTTACTTCAACGGCGTCTCGCGCGAGCAGGGCTGTCGTTGGCTCCGGCCAGTGGCGCAATGGCTGTTGTTCTCGAGTTTCAGCTTTTTTATTGCCATGGTGGTGATGTTCATCGAATTATTCACCATCAATCACGCCGCGTTCGAGCCGACCCGGAACTGGGACCTTTACGTGACCGTGTTCATGCTGTGGCTAATCGTGGCCTTCGGCATTGAAATGCTGGTTAACTTTATTATCGAGTTCTACCGGCCGCGTACCCGGGTGGAAGAGGACCGCCCACTCTATGAGAGCCGCATCCTGGCCCTCGTCACCGAACCGGGAGGCATCGCCCATAACGTGGCCTACGCGTTGGACTACCAGTTCGGCTTCAAAGTTTCCGAGACCTGGTTCTACCGCTTCCTCGAACGCTCTGTGGTACCTTTCTTGCTGATCTTGGGAGTAGCTTTCTATCTACTGAATTGCTTTACCCTCATTCACCACAATGAGCGGGGCATAAAACTGTACTTCGGCAAAGCAGAGAAGACGACCTATGATCCGGGACTGAAATTCAAGTGGCCGTGGCCAATCAATACCTTTCGCCTTTATCCAGTGAAAACGGTGCAGAAAGTTGACATTGGTTTCGAGCCTTTTGATAAGGACAATAAGGCCTCCGCGCCGCCTCCCGACAGCCCGATGATGGGTGATCCCACCGGCCGGGTGATTGTCTGGGAAAAAAAGCATAACAAGTCCGAGAAGAAGTATCTGGTAGCGGCAGAACCGCAACGCACTGAATTGGCCGAGGCCGCAGAAGCCAAGAAAGCTAAAGGCAAGGAGACCGTGCCCGTCAACTTTCTGGCCGCTCATATTTCCGTCTATTTCAAGATTAAGGAGGATGATGCCGGGGTCCATCAGTATGCCTTCAACTACGATGATCCGCAGCAGGCGCTGAAGGAACTTGCCGAGCGTGAGATCGTGAACTATCTAGCCTCAGCCGACTTGATCAAGATTATCAGTGTGGCTTACGCGGATACGCAAGAAGCCCTCGAGCAACGGGTGCGCGCGGCGGTGGAGAAACTGAATCAGAACCCGGAACGGGCACTGGGGCTCGAAGTGCTGTACCTGAGCCTGGTCGGCGCCCATCCGCCGGTGGAGGTGGCGAAATCTTTCCAGAACGTGATTACGGCCGAGGAACAAAAGCGCACCACAATCCTGGAAGCCGAGCGCGATGCCGTGGCGGCCCGCAACGAGGCCGAAGGCATCGAGGCGCGGGAGAAAGCTGACGCGGAAGGCTATAGATTCGAAAAAAGCACGGTACCGGAAAGCGAAGTGTTGCGTTTCGAGGCGCAATTGCGAAATTTCCAGACGGCGCCGCAGGTGTTCCGCATGCGGGTTTATCTGGACATGCTCGAGGAAGTTTGCCAAAGCAAAGACCTCCGCAAGTACGTGGTCACCGGCAAGCAAGCCAAACGGCTGACGGAAATCCAGTACGAGGAAAAAGCGCTCGGTCTCGAAGCACTCGATACCGAACAGGAAGAATAAAAGCTGAAGGCCGCGGCTTTGCCGCGGCACGACATTCAAGGGAGTTGATCCGATGGGAAAAGCAAAAACAACCGAGAAGGCTGGGATTTCGTTTTTGAAGCGGTCTCAACATTTGCCCATTGTGGTTCTGGTAGCCGTGGTGGCACTAATCTTTCTCTTATCCCTCGTGCTCTATCAGGTGCCGGAAACCGAGTATGCCGTGGTCAAGCGCTTCGGCAGCCCTCAGCTAGAACGCAGAACCGCCCCGGGCCTGCATCTGCGCTGGCCCTGGCCGATCGAGGAAATCTGGCGGCACGATAACCGCATCCAAGTCTTCACCGGGACCAAGGGCGAACTCGAAGAGGTATATTCCGCCGACCGCAAGAACCTTATCGTCACGGTCTTTATCACCTGGAAGATTATGGAGCTCCCGCCAGATTCCAATGAGGGCAAACAGGAAAGGAAGGAACGGGAAAAGCAAAACAACGAATACCGGATCAAATATATGAACGCGGTCAAGACCCAGGAAGAAGCCGAGAACAAGCTGACCGACCTGCTCCGCGATGCCAAACGCAGCGTGTTCGGGAAACACGATTTCAGCGCCTTGGTCAACATTGATCCGGGCAAAGTTAAGATCGCCGAAATTGAGGACGAGATGCTGGCGGAACTGAAGCAGAAAGCCAGTGAACTTTATGCAATCGAGGTAAAGAGCCTGGGCGTTTGCCATCTCGGCCTGCCTGAGGATGTTACCCAGCAAGTCTTTGCGCGCATGAAAGCCGAACGCGAGCGCGAAGCCAAGGAAATCACCTCGAAAGGCGAAGCGGAAGCCGAGAAAATCCGGGCCACGGCCGAAAGGGATAAACTGGAAAGAATCTCCCAGGCGCAGAAAGAGGCCAAACAAATCCGGGCCGAAGGCGATCAGCTAGCCAATGAATGGTATAAGCGGTTTCAGAAGAACCCGGAACTGGCCATTTTCCTGCGGCAGCTCGTGGCCGTGCGCAAGATTCTTAAGGATAAAACCTACCTGATACTCGACACCACGACCCCGCCGTTGAATGTGATGACTTTGGAAACACTCCAAAAGCTTTCTCAAGGCCAGTTGGGAAGCAAACCCAAAAAGACCACCACGGGGAGCAAGCCCCAAAAGACGGCGCCATGAACAATACTGAAGCAGCACCGCAAGAACCGCCCTTGAGCGAGGGATTACTGGGCATCGTCAGGATTCTGCGGGTCCTATTCACGGGCCTACGGGTCCTGATCGTGCTGCTGATTATCAGTTATCTCTTCTCCGGCATCTTCATCGTTGACGCCAACCAGCACGCGCTGCTGCTGCGCTTCGGCCGCATCAAGAAAGTGCTCAAGAAAAACGACTGGTATTTCGCCTGGCCCAAACCCATTGACCAGGTTGAAAAGATTAACGCCAAAGAGATAACCACCCTTGACAGCAATCACTTCTGGTACAAGGAACAGGCCAAGAGCGCGCTGCAGGACCCGAAGCAGCCGCAAACCCCGCAGGAAGGCCCGCTGAAGGTGGGCGACGACGGTTATTTCCTGACTGCGGACTATAACATCCTGCATACCAAATGGTCACTGCAATATCATATCAGCGACGCCAAAGTCTTCTATACCAGCTATGCCAAGCCCGAAGAAGCAATCCGCTTCGCCCTCGAGAACGCCGTGCTCAAGAAAGCCGCCGCCACCACCATTGACACCGCGTTCAGAGACCAGAAAGATAAATTCCAGAACGAGGTAGCAAAAGAGCTGAAACGGATTGTGGCAAGAATGAATATCGGCGTCCACATTGACCAAGTGCATTACCTGCAAAAACAGGTGCCGCGCCCGACCAAAAAGGCCTTTTTTGACGTAACCAACGCTGAAAATAAAAAAGACCAGATTCTGAGTGAGGCGGACGCCTACCGCAAGGAACTCCTGAAGAAGGCTGAAGGTGAATGCATCACGATTATCAGAAGTGCCGAGACCTACCGTAAACAGGTTGTGGACTCGGTGACCGCCGACGCCAAGTACTTGGGCCAGATCGAAGCCCAATACGAGAAGTCCGGCAGCTCCATCTTGATCGAGTACTATGTTGATGCCCTCGAGGAAGTCATCAAGAACGCGGAACATCTTACCGTCGTCTATCCCGACCAGGAAATCCGCCTCACAATCAAGCCGTTGATCAAGAAGAAAAAGCCGGCAGAAACGGGAAAAGAATCGCCACGGAAATAAGGGTTGCGGCCCGCACGAGGTAATTTATGAGCGCTGAAAATGTTTCGGAAGACATTGCCCAAGAGCCCGATAACGCGCCGGCCCAGGCGCCGCCGCCAGCACCGCCGCCAGCACCGCCGCCAGCGCCGCCGCCCAAGGATGAAGACAAAGAAGCCCGGCACGTGCATAGCCACACCAGGGTTAATCTGGCGTTCGCCATCTTTGGCGGCATCCTGATTCTCAACAGCTTCCTGGCCCAGCTGTTCTACGAAGACCCCTTCCTCGGCGATTTGAGTGCGGTCGCCGGCGCCGTACTGCTGGCCATTCCCATCATTGGCGCCGCTATCGGCGACATTCTCCGCAACCGTATTCATCTGGACCTCTTGGTGGGCTTGGCGTTGATGGCCGCCATCGTTATGCAGCGCTACCAGGAAGCGGGCATCATCGCCTTCCTCATGCTCATCGCCATCACTATCGAGCAGAAGACTGCTCACGGCGCCCAGAAATCCATCCGCGGCATTATCAGCCTCACCCCGCACATCGCCAGACGCCTCACCCTTTATGGCCGGGAAGAGGAAGTGGCCCCCCTTAAACTCAATATCGGCGACATCCTGCGCGTTCGTCCTGGTGAGAATTTCCCGGCAGACGGGCTCGTGGAAAAAGGCGTCAGCACCGTTAACCAGGCTTCGATCACCGGTGAAAGTCTACCGGTGGACAAGGCGCCGGGGGGCGAGGTCTACGCCGGCACGGAAAACCTTACCGGCCTGGTCGAAGTCAAGGTCACCGGTATCGGCGCAGATACCACCCTGGGCAAAGTTCGGGACCTGATCGAGGCGGCGGAAAGAACCCGCCTGCCGATCCTGCGAATGGTGGACCGCTACCTTATATATTACACGCCGACAGTTGTGATGCTGGCCCTGGTTGTGTGGTTTTTGACCAATGACCTGATGCGCTTTGTCTACGTGATGGTGATTGTCTGCCCCTGTGCTTTGGTTCTTGCCACGCCCTCGGCGGTGGTCGCCGCCATTGCTTCGGCCGCCCGGTTGGGTATGCTGATTAAGAACGTGGCGCATATCGAAATCGCCGCGAAAATCCGCGCCGTGGTCTTCGACAAGACCGGCACGCTGACCGAGGGCAAGCTCGAAGTCGCCCGCTTGAGCCCGGCTGCCGACGTCGAACTCAGCGATCTGCTGAGCGCGGCGGTGTGTGCTGAATCACAGAGCAACCATCCCGCCGCCCAGGCTATGCGCCGGCTGGCCGAGGAAGCTCAGGTTAGCTGGGAGCCGCCCAGTGCGTTCGAGGAAGTGGCTGGCAAAGGAGTCATCGCCAAGTTCGGCAAGGACGAATACCGCGTGGGCCGCGAAAGCTGGTTTACCGAAGAAGGGCTCGAGGTCAGCGCCCAGGCCGAAGAATTCCGCGGCGAGGAAGAAAACGTCGGCACGAGCGTAATTTACGTGGCCAAGAACCAGAAGGTGCTGGGCTGGATCGGGCTGCGTGACGCCGTCCGCGAAGTCGCGGCTGACGCGGTGCGGGAACTCGAGGAACTGGGAATCAAGCATTGCAGCATGGTCACCGGTGATAATGAATCCGTGGCTAAGACCGTGGCCCGCAAGATTGGCATCCGCGAGTTCAGGGCCGAATGCCTGCCCGAGCAGAAGGTCGAACACGTTGAAAAACTGCGGGCCGAGGGCTATATCGTGGCGGTGGTCGGCGACGGCGTGAACGACGCGCCCGCCCTGGCTGCCGGCGACATCGGCATCGCCATGGGCGCCATCGGCAGCGACGTAGCTATCAACAGCGCTTCCATCGCTTTAATGAACAATGACTTGCGCCGGATACCATTCCTCGTGGCCCTCTCCCGCAAAACCCGGACGATTATCAACAGCAACCTGGCTATCGGCGGCCTGATGATCGTCGGCGGCATCATGCTGTTTATTTTCGGCAATGACATGATGGACGGCTTTGCCAAAAAGATCAACCTGGAACCGACCATCATGAAGGCTTTCCTGGCTGCGAGCATCCATATTCTCGGCACGTTGGTGGTGATTTTCAACAGCGCCAGGCTGGTGCGCTTCGGCGAAAAGCTCGAGACTGCCGAATAGCGCCTGTCCGCCGCAGTCCCGACGTGTCGGGACTGCGGGTGGAGGGTCGCACTCTGTGCGACCGCGGCCACACGGGAGTGTGGCCCTCCAGCAAAAATCCAAAATCTAAAAACCCAACTCCCCATGAGCCAAGCAGATTCCAAAACGGTGGTCGAGGCGGTTGGGCTGGAGAAAATTTTCTATGACTTCTGGCACCGGCCGAAGGCGGCGGCGGTCAACGGCATCAGCTTCACGGTGCGTCAGGGCGAGGTGATGGGCCTTCTCGGGCCGAACGGCTCGGGCAAGACCACCACGGTAAAACTGATCCTGGGACTCTTGCGGGCCACCTCCGGCAGCTTGAAGGTCTTTGGCCAGCCGCCCGCCCACGTACAGACCAAGCTGCGCATCGGCTATCTGCCGGAAGAAACCTACCTGTATAAATACCTCACCGGGGCGGAGACGCTGGATTTCTTCGGCGCGCTGTTCCGGCTCACCAAGGAACAACGCACGCATCGGACCCGGGAACTGCTGAAGATGGTCGGCATGGAACTTGCCGCGAACCGTCCCGTCGGTGAGTTCTCGAAAGGTATGGCCCGGCGCATCGGCCTGGCCCAGGCGCTGATCAACGACCCGGACCTGGTTATCCTTGACGAACCCACCACCGGCCTCGATCCCATTGGCTGCCGCGAAATCAAGGACGTGATCAAGACCCTTGCCCGGCGCGGCAAGACTGTCATCCTCTGCAGTCATCTGCTGGCCGACGTCCAGGACGTCTGCGACAACGTGCTGATCACGTATGGGGGCAAGGTCCGCGCCCAAGGCCGGCTTGACGAGCTGCTGAACGTCGAGGACAAGACCCGCATCACCACCCCCAAGCTCGACGCCAAATTACTGCAGAAAATCATGGACCTGTTGCTCAAGGCCATGCCTGAAGAAGAAATGGCCGTTGACAACCCCACCATGACCCTCGAGGATTTCTTCATGCAGGTTGTCCACCAAGCTCGCGCTGAAAGCGTTGAGACCGCCGGGGTCGCCTACGGGGGCGAGATTGCCTCCTTCCTTAGCGGCGAAGAAGCGAAACAGAAAGCCGCCGAAGAGGTGCTTCAGGCCTTGGCCGCCAAGCAGGAGCCGGAACCCGAGCCGGAGCCCGAACCCGAGCCGCAGCCCGACGTGGAAAAGCTCGAGGACCTGGCTAAAGAAGAAAAGCCTGCCGAGGAAGAAACCCCGGCCGAAAAAGCCGAGCCTACCCCCCGGGAGAGGGCCGCTAAAAGCAAGGCCATCAACGATATCCTCAAGAACAAGTAGTCCCGGCAAGTCGCGATTTTTGCGGCCGTGCAGGAAGAAGTGGATGACCATGAGACGAAATGCGAACGCCTTGTTCGGACTTTTGCTTGCCTTGGCCTGCTTTCCAGGCTGGTTAAATGCTCAGGAAAAGCCCGGCAAGCCGGGAGAACTTGAGCAGCTTAAGACCAAAGTGCGGCAGCTTGAACAGCGGGTTGCCGAGTTGGAAAAACTGATCAACCCAGTGAAAGGGAGGTTCCAGGCCGAATCGCGGCGCAAGGCGCTGAGCAAGAAAGCCGCTGAGCGTATGCGTGAAGACCTGAAGACCTATACCCAGGCACAATTGCAGCAAATCGAAACCCTGTACCAACTCGCCGCCCGCGACTTGAGCAGCCCGAAAGCAAAGAAAAACCTGGAAAAACTGGTCAAAAAATACCCCGCGGCCAACCGTAGCGGCTGCGCCGTCCTTTACCTTGCCCAGATGGCGAAGAAGGGCGAGGTGCGGCAAAAGTATCTCAAAGCCGCCATTAGCAAGCACGGCGACTGCTGGTACAGGAACGGCGTGCAGGTGGGAGCTTATGCCCGTCTATATCTGGCAGCCTACTACGGGCAGACCGGCAGAAAAGCCGCAGCAGAAAAGCTTTTCGCCGAACTTCGCGAAAAGTATCCCGAGGCCATCGATCACCAAGGCCGGCTGCTCACCGACATCATCCCGCCCGAAGACACCAAGAAGGAACAACATGGAATTTGAACATTTCGCCCTGAACGTGCCTGACCCAAAGGCGATGGCGGCGTGGTATGTCCAGCACTGCCGGATGCGCGTGGCCCGCGCCTTAGACGAGCCGCCGTTCACTCACTTCCTCGCCGATGAGAGCGGCCGCCTGGTTCTGGAAATCTACACCAATACCGACGCCCCGATGCCCGACTATCCCGCCGGGCATCCCCAGTCTTTCCACTTCGCCTTCGCCGAACCGGACATTGTTGCCGTGAAAGACCGCCTGCTGGCGGCGGGCGCCTTACTGGTCGAGGGATTATGCCTCGACGACGGTTCGCAGATATTCATGCTGCGCGATCCCTGGGGCATCCCCCTGCAGTTATGCAAACGCGCTACCCCCCTGGCCTGAACTCTAGCTCGAGCCGGACCGGGACGGATTGGCGCGACTTCTTCTCGCCTTGATCAACATCGTAATGAGCCGCTTGTCATTGCCGTTGCTGTTTCCCAGCATTTGTCTTGACTTATTCCTCTCGAATCGCAGGTGCTTAGCAACATCTCTCTCAGATTATTTCGCTTGAATCGCTTGCAAATTCCCCGCGGCCCAATTATCTTCTGTTGCCCGCATTTAGACCTGGAAATGCGGGCAACAGAATTTCAGATTCGGCTGTGGTAGATTTATCGGAGAACCCGAGCAAATAAAAAAAGCGGGCGGTTACTTGCAAATGATTCGCAACTGGCTATAGTGTTGGTCATGGAAACATGCGATGCGGACACTTTGCTGCGGGAGCGGAGAATCCGGGCGACAGCGCAGCGCCTGGCGGTGCTTGCCGCGCTGATCGAGCAGCATGAGCTCTTAAATGCCGCGGAATTTCACGGTCTCCTTGGGGACCGGGCGGTGGACTTGGCGACGGTGTACCGGGTGCTGAACCTGTTGCGCGAGGAAAGATTGGTTCGCGAGATCATCGGCAATGACGGCGTGAGCTATTACGAATTGGCCTGTGTGCACCGGCCGGCGCATCCGCATTTCAAATGTACGGGTTGCGACAGGCTGTTCTGCTTGCCAAGTGTGAACTTGGGCAGCGTACTGAGAAGGTTGGATACCGGCGGCAACCGGGTTGACGAGGTCGCCGTCACCTTCAGCGGCGCCTGCAAGCGTTGCCGGCAGAAAAGTTCAGCATAAAGGGATCGCTCACCAACAATTCGGACGCGGAACCAAAGAATTTTAATCTGGGAGAATTCCAATGGCTGCGGCACCCAAAATCATTTATAAAGAACTCAAGGAGCACGCGCCGTTCACGGCGTTTGGGACCTTGACCGGCATCGTGATCATGGTAATCATTATCCAGGTCAAAATTCCCCGGTCCATCTCGGAAACGCTCTTCGGGGTGTTTCATCCCTTCCATGTGCTGCTCAGCGCCTTGGTCACGGCCGGGATCTACCGCCGCCACAGCCGGGGAGTCTTCTGGAAGACGCTGCTGGTTGGATACTTCGGCGCCATCGGCATTGGCACCCTGAGCGATTGCCTGATGCCTTTTGTGGGGGAATGGTTGTTGGATTTGCCGCATCGACACACTCATATTGGCTTCATCGAGGAATGGTGGCTGGTGAATCCGCTCGCGATCGTCGGCGCGATCATCGCCTGGCGCTGGTCAAGGACCAAGTTTCCGCATGCCGGACACGTGCTGGTGAGCACCTGGGCCTCGCTGTTCCACATGACCATGGCGCTGGGAAAAGACGTCAGCACGCTCACGTTTGTTCTGGTGCCGGTTTTTCTCTTTCTGGCGGTGTGGATTCCCTGCTGCACCAGCGACATTGTGTTTCCCCTGCTTTTCGCCAAGGATCAGGAATGACTGGCAGCGAAGCAGTTGCCGCCCGCGAGCAGCCCCCGGTTCAATACGGGAGGCGGTCGAAGAGCAGGTTGCCGCGGTTGCAGTTGACGATGAGCGCGCACATAGCGGTGGTGTAGACCCGCTCCATCCGGTTCAATTCCTCGACCCCGCGTGAGCCGAGGGGAAAGCTGCCGTCGGCGCCCTGTTTCTGCTCGAGCAAGGCCAGCAGGCGGTTCAGGTAATTGTGAAAATCCATGGTCTGGTACTTTTCTGAGTACACGTAGAGCCCGCGGGTAGCGAAAAACTGGGTCAGGAAGAAGCGCTGCGCCTCCCAGACCAGCGGCGCCTTGAGATAGGCGCGGACAGCCGCGGCATGCCGGTCGCGGCCCTCGAAGTTAAACAGGCCCATGACATACAGGCCGACCGCCGTGGCGCTCGGCGTAATGACCCCGATGGTGTCGATACCAAAGCCGCCGGATTCATCAAGCTGACGCTGATACTCCAGGTAATCGTTGATCAGGTCGCGGACATTTTCGGGCAGCGGCTCGCCTTTGCGTAATTTGCGCGCCCATTTTTTGTACGTCTTTTCAGCCTTTTCCAGGTGGGCAGTCTTCTTGGGGGCCAGGCGCTGGGCTGCCAGGATGAAGTTAGGCGCTTCTTTCATGGCTGTCGAGTTCACCTTCTGCCCGTTATAAGTGTGAGCCTTGAGGAGCAGAAGCTGCCAGGCGGTGCAGCGCCGGTCCGGCCGGTTCCGGTTGTGCGGCGAGGCGTTGACCGGCCAGCCGCCGGCCCGGGCATAGTTGCGGCCCCGCCGGCGATAATCCAGTACGTAAGCGATCGCGCTTGCCGCGCCTTTCAGATACAGTTCGTTGGTCCGCGGCTCGGCCAGGTTACTGGCGGCAAGTTGTTCATAGGCCAGCGCCACCACGGCGTGGGTCTCGAACATGAGGGCATCGCGTGAAGTACCGACAAACAACTTGCGTTGTGCCCGCCTTGTGTGCGCCAGGTCGGCGAGCGGCTGCCGGAGGCTGGCCACGACCTTTTCGAGTCCCGGCTTGCCGGCATACTTCGCGCTGCCGTCCGCCGCCAACGCCAGGTAACACAATGCCTGGAGGTAACGCCCCTGAACCTTGCCGATCCTGCCGGTCTCCCGGTCCAAACGCTGGTCCCACAGGTAGGCAATGGCTTTCCGGGAAATCCGCTGCTGACGCCGTTGCTGCAACTTGCGCGCCCGGGCCAGTTCTGCCGGACTCAGTTCCCGAATAGGCTTCGGCTCATTCCCCGCCTGCGCCTGGCCAAGCACCAGGGCGGCCAGAAGGAACAGTGCGACCCCGGCCACACCGAGTGTGGCCCTCCAGTGACGCCCGGCGTTCATCAGTCACGACCCTCGCGATTGAGTTTTTCTTCCTGCAACATCTCGAAGTATAATTCCCGAACAAGCCGGTTGTCCTGCTCCGGCAGGTCAATGCTCAGGGCATGGGAGAAAGCGCGGCCCAAATGCTCGGGCATACTCTCGTCAACATACCGGAACTTCGGCGGCGGCCGGGAGCTGACGGTCCTGGGCGAAGCGAACGGCATGAGGTAGCGGAACCGCGCGTCCATGAAACGCTCAAAGGCAAAAGCCAGCGCCAGGCTAGACGCTTTCTGCCGCTCAACCCGGCGGCGCGCCTGCCGCAGGAATTCGCGGTACAGCAGGGCCTGGGCATAGTCCGAACGAGCATACCAACGCGCCTCGGTGGCCAGGAGTTCATCCTGAAAGTCCCACTGGCCGAGGCTGAAGAATGCGTGTCGGTAGCGGGGCCGGAACGGGAACTTGGGGTCAGGCGGGAACAGACTGCCTTGAATGCTCTTCAGAAACGAACCCACGGCCTCGTGCACGTCCCGGTAAGCCGGCTGCAGTTCAGCCGCAGACTTCGGGTCGCGGACATAGGCCGACAGCCATCTGCCGCTAAACTCGCGCGCTTCCGTCATTACGGCCAATTCTTTCCGCTCCGCTTCGCTCAGGCTGCCGCCGAACGCTTTCAGAAACTCATTCGCGCCCTGAAGATACGCCTGCTGCTCCGCGAGGCGCTCCCGCACGCTCAGGACGGGTAGCAGCGCGAAACGCTCGGCATCTGCCAATTCTGAGCCTGCCTCGAAGAAATCAGCCAGATGACGCCCAAGTTCGCGCCAGAAAAACCCGTATGAATTTCGGGATTCGCGTATCCGGCGCACGGCCTGCCGCCATTTCGCCGGGGACTCCGACTGCATGATTGCCGCATATAGATTTTGATAAGCCGCGAATATCTTCTCCTGCTCGAAGGCAACGGTTTCGACCGCCAGTTTCTTCAGCATCGCCATCCGCGATTCATTCTTCGTCGGCAGTCCCGAACGTACCGGTTCCTTGCAGTAGGCCATTATTTCCGTCAGGATGTCCCAACCTTCATTCAGGCGCTTCATCATGCGCTCGACCAACGCATCGCCACTCCTTTTCGAGGCGTACATCCGTCTGGCGATCGTGCATTTGAAGTTGTCGTAGTAGTACTCCGGCAGCATCGTCAGCGCAACGAGAATACTGTAGTCGTGTTGGAGGGCCGCGGCCGCACGGGAGTGTGACCCACCACCATTCGGTTTCACGGCAAAATCGAGAGCTTTCAGGTTGCAGATGCTGCGCCACGCGTACGCCACCTGATTCATGCGTTCCTGAATGATCGTGCCGTCATGCATAGACCCGAAGTGGAGTTTGGCCTCGACCTTTGCTGTTCCGGTCAGCCCGGCTAATTCCTGCTTTTTCAGTTGATGCTCCGCCTCGAGCTTGCGCCTGAACCACAGATGCGTCGGATACGTGCTGAAAATGCACAAGATCAGATCGCGCTGCATGATCTTGCTGTCTTCGCGCAGGGCACTGGCTGCGTCGGTAATCCGCGGGATAAGGGCTTGCTCCAGACGGCTTAGTTCGGCCAGGTATTCCTGCAAATGCCGCGCCAGTCCTGGCGCGGCAAGGACAACGCCATAGGAGGGTTCTCTGAACACATGGACCCGCTGTCTCAGGTAGGAGACCGTCCTGTCCGGCACTGCCGGCAAGCGTTTCGCCAGCAGGTCCCGCTCGAGCCCCTCGGCCTGTTCCCGGGCCGCAGCCCATAACTCGCCGACGCGCAGGTCATCCGCCTCATAACGCAGTAGTCTGACGCTCTCGACCAGTTCATCTATCGTGCCGCGCAAGGCGTGTGCGCGTACCAGCGCCTCGCGATTTTGGGAGAGCCGCCGGGTACGGGCGGTCAACTCGAGCAGTTCGGTCAGACGTTGTTGTCGCAGCCCGCGCAGATGTGCTTTCAGCTTGCCGGCCCGATATGCGTCAAGGTACGGTTTCAACAGTTCCTGAGCCGGCGCGGGGATTGCCGGCACGCGGTAGTCCTGGCGCGCAATCCAGGCCTTCACCTCCGGCGTCAGAACATGGTATCTGTTGTCGAAGTATCCCAGCACCCGTTGCTTCTTATCATTGCCGGAGTGCACATACGTTTCGATTACTTCACGCATGATCTCTTCCGAGCAAACGAGCAAGGCGGCTCCGGCCCGGGCGCGCAAATATTCTTCGACCGGATTAGCCGCGGCATCCTTGTGCGTGTCGGTCGGCAAATACGTGAAATAACGCGTCACAGTTTCAAAAAGCGCGTCAGCCATATTCGGGTGATTGGCAAGCGCCTGCAAGTCTCTGTCCAGCCGTTTCAGCACCGTGTCCGGCGCCATCTGGTCGAAAACAACCGAGCTTGCTTCCGAGATTGCCGGATGCGGCCGTTCAGCCGGCACGCGTTCACGTTTTTTCCATACAGGCAGCTTCGCCAGCCGGTCAAAACTTCTCGACACCCCCGCCAGAGACTGTGTCAGACGTTCCCGCCGGGCTTCTGTCGGCGCCGAATTTTGCCGCAGATATTCCGCGTATCCCCGGTATGACGCCAAGCTGGCAAGCAGCTTGTGCAACTCCCGCACCAGTTCCCGGTCCTTAAGCTCGGGCAGACCGCCATCCCGAAATACCTCGGTGAACCCCGTGAGGATGCCCAAATTGCGTTCCAACCCGGCAGCGGCGTCCAACGCCTTCAAAAGACTTACCACGCCCTGAACGGTTTCGTGCATCAACCCCTGCCTCTTTGCCAGCGCCGGCCAGTTGCCAAGCTCAGCTTGCAGCCTTTGCAGGTTGATTTTGAACAGGTTCAACTCGTGCCGGACCTTGTTCAAATCATCGAAGTTCTGAAAACTTGAATCATAGAGCAGGCGCCTGGCATGTTGCTCGATAAGTTCCAAGCGATCACGCATCCGCGACTTCTGGTTTTCTTTCCAGCGGGTGGAATGCTGGCGCGCAGATTTCGGTTCGCCCGGGTCCGCGGCTAACTCGGCGGCCATGATCGCCTGCACGTCTTTGCGTACCCGGCGCCAGCGTTCATTGACCGCATGTACCTTCGGGATAAGCCTACCAGACTCACTGGCAGCGCGTTTACAGGCCCGGAACTGGCCGCTGATCTGGGCATAGACATCTTTTTCCGCGGCCAGTATCCCGTGGCGGATGAATCGAGCCAGGAGCGCGCTCTGCCGTGCCAGTTCGTCACGATCAATCTCGTATACCGAGCGTCCGAAGCTCTTGATGATGTTGGTCACGGCCATCAACCTGGAATCCAGGTCTTTCCCGGTTGCCAAGATATGTGCCGTCTCCTTATTGAGAATTGCCAGCCGGGCATTGAGATTGCGGATCTTAAGCTGTATCAACCGCGCTTCCTGCTGCAGGTTGTACCTTTTCGGGTTATTCCTGATTACCCATTCGGGATAGACTTGCCATTCGTCCCCCTGTTTCTCTGCGGGAAGTCTACCGGCGGCGCGTTTCAGCCGCGCCAGATCCTCGTTCACCCTGGCCAAGCCGGCGCTGAGCGTCTCGGCATAATGCGCGGCGCGCAGCAGCGCCACGCGCAGTGACAGCTCGCGTTTCATCGCCAGAAGTTGCTCGGCCAGTTCGAACTGACCGCTGACAAATCCCCGGTAGGTCCGCAGTTCGGCAAACTCCGCCGTATCAGCGGGAACCTTGCCCTGCGCCATCTTTCCCAACAGGCCGCGGATACCGGCGTAAACGGTTTCCCCGTTGAAAGCTGCCAAACTCGAAAGCCAGGTCGAGCCCTGGCGCTGGAAGTAGTAGGGATAGTCCCGATGATGAAACGCAAAAGGCTGCTGCGCGTTGTTGAGAAATCGGCCATGCCGGTACTTCAGCGCGCCGGCGAGCTTCTTCAGACGCTTTGGCTCGAGGTCCTTGCCCGCCATAACCGTTAGCAGCTCGCGGAGTCCGGCGACGAATTTCGGGAAATCCCTGGCCGCCGGGGGCGCCTCCAGATCACCGGGCCGAAACGTGAAGCTATGTGTCGCATGCGACCACGACCAGAACCAGCCGCCGCTGAGTCGCGGCAGCAGCCGTTCAGTCTGATTGGAGGACCTGGTCGCCCGCACCGGCGATGACTGAGCAGCCTGCCCTTTCACATCTTTCACCACAACCCAGAAGTTCAGGGCCCCGTGCCGGTACGGTTTCAGATCAATAATCGCCGTGAGCTCATCCTCACGCCGGACGGTTCCTTGCTTCGTTGGGGGCCGAACGTGCAATGGCGCATACTTGATCTCGGCCCGCAAAGACTGCGGCCCCGGTTGGGTCGCCAGGCTGATTTCCGCGATGCCGAAATCGTCCGCATAACGGTAGCGGATGGCGAACACGCCGTCGGCCGGGAAATGCAGCTTCTGCGGCAGCCTGGTAATCTCGACCGTCGGTGGCAGGTCGTCGAGCTTTTGCACCAGAAACGGTTCGTCGTACTTGTTGGTGATGGTCTTGCCGCGGAATTGGGCTTCCTTCGTCACCAGGTGGAAGCTCAACTTGTCGTCTTGGCCAATACTTTCATCGAGGATGAAATCAAAGGTCCAGAATTTCAGTCCCCCGGCCCGGCGGCTGGGGTCACGGCTGGTGGCATAGCGCAGTTTCAGTTGCTTATCTTTGCCAATCAGCACGTGTGACTTTCGAGGGTCCAGATCCAGGCCATAAGGGGTGAGGAACTCGATGCTCATGCGCGTGCCCGGCAGCCCGCTGAAGCGCCGCAGGTTAATGTCACGCTGCCGATCTAGAACCACCAATTCCCTGACGCCTTTTCCATATTGGGCGGGCTGCCGCCGGATAAGGTAAATCAGGTCCGGTGATGGCCGCGGGATCACCTGTACCCGGTAGCGGGGACTGAAATGGCGGCCGGAACGGAAGATGAATTCGTGATTACGACGCACGCGGTTTAGCACGGAGAAACCCCGCTTGCCGTCTTTCCCGCTTCGGCGATAGCGCCGCGCAATCGCCCGCTTATTCTCCAACCGCAGGAGGTCCACATCTTCGATAGTCTCGCGCCGGCGGTGATCCACGGCGGAAAAATGCAGGATCAACTTGTCACCCTCGAGAATTGCCACCTGCCGGTTGTGGACTGCCAACGGATTATAGCCTGCCAGGCGGTCGGCGAGGTTGAACGGAATGCTCTGGAAGTTCTTTTGCCATGAGCCCTGCTCGAGACGCTCGCGCAGGAAATAGACCTCTGCCAGTTTCCCGGGCTCCGAGGCCCCATTCTGCATCGGTTGAGCCACGGCCGGATGCTCCCTGAGTTCTGCCCGCACCTGGAACTTGCGTGCCCCAACGCTGCCAAAGTCCTTACCCGGCTCGAACCAACGGCAGAGACACGTATGCAAGTCACTGGCGAATAAACGGCACCCAAGCAGGCCGATGGCCGCCAGCGCCAGAGCTGCCAGGCACAAGCCCAGGCGCTGCAGTTCCGGCCGCGGGGACGGCAGCGGGGAAAGCAGCATGGCCTCGGCCCGGTCCACGCTTTGCTGGACCAATCCGCCATTCAAGCCCCGATCACCCCGGTTCAGCCGTGCGCTCAGGTTCATGGCCGCCCGCATATCGTCGCTGGCATTGTCTAAGCGCCGCAAGTCGCTCGCGCTTGCCTTGAAGCGTTTCAGTCCGAGGAAAAGCCCGCTAAGCCCGAAGAAAAGCGGCAGCAGCCAGAACAGGAACAGCATGGCCCGGCGGCAAAACGCCGGCAGCATGAACAGATGGTCCAGGCAAAGCTCAACCAGCACGACCAGCCCCATACAACTCAGGGTTAGTAACAACCAGCTCAGAATGCGGATGGCCCCTCGCCGGATTACGTAGAAACGAATCCGGCTGTGAATGCCTGCCGGCAGCTTGAGTTCCGCTGACATCACAGCACCAGTCCAATCTGTTTGCGAATGGCGAAGTCCGCCGTTGACAGAATCAGGAAAAGCACGAGAATGGACACCGCAAAATCCCGGGTACGGGTTACGGCGCTGGCAATTCTCTCGCGGGTTTTGCGGGGCAATTCGGCAACGGCCTTTTTAAGGTCAAGGACGGGAACATACTGGCCGCCGCCGGCTTGCGCCAACGCCTTGAGAAATGCTTCGTTCAGGCTGACATCCCGGACTTCCGCCGACTCGAGTTTCCGGACGTGATACGTCAGGCTGGCGGCGGCCGCCGTCAAGGTATATTCCCCTTCTTGCCCGAACGTATAACTGGTCTTGAACCACCCATCCTTGCCGGCCAGGGAAAGCTGGCGGCGGCCACCGTCCGGCTCCCGAAGGGTCAGCGTGATCTTATCAGCGCCGACAGCTTTCGGCGCCCGGAGCAGAATCACCGATTTCTTGCCGGGGACCCCGAGGAACGGATAAACCCCGAGGCTGGGCTTATCTGTTGCGGCGGACCATTCGCCGGCGGGAATCAACATGTCCGCGATAACCCCGGCAATCAACGGGTTAAAAGCCGCTGAGCGCCATTCGTTCATCCGCTCGAGTTCACCCAGGCCGAGGCAGAGCAGTTTGCCGGCGCCGTAGAAGCCCAGGCTCGCAACCGTATCGCCCGTTTCCGGGTGATGAATCAGCGGCAAGGTCTGGTCCGGCGTCTTATACCAAGTTCCCGGGGGCTGAAACTGTTCCCAGAGATTGCGGTTAGCGATGATCTCACTGCTGAGCTGCAACATGGGCAGGTGCGCCGCGTCGTCGGCAGGGAATATCTTCGAGCCTGGCGGCAGGCTGCCGAAATCTTCCGGCCAGCCCAATGCCTTGGCAAAGAGCGGCAAGTAAGACCGTTCTGAATCGGCCACCAGGATCAGCGGCAGACCGCGCGAGGAAAGCTGGCCGGTCAGGGCCGTGACATCCTTGGCGCCGAAACCCGGGAACGGCTTGCCCTTCAGGATAATCAGGTCGTAGCGCCGCCAGTCCGCCGCCGCCGCAGGCAAACTGGACTTGGCCTTGCCGCGTTTGGCGTTCTCCGGCCGGCCAAAGGTGAATACGGGGTAGACCCGGATGCCGAACCGGCGCTGGGCCAGAATCTCCTCGCTGAACTTGTCCGGGCGCTCGGCCACCAGGAGGATGCTGGGCCTACGGGTGAAGACGTATATGGGCAAGCGCTGCTCGCAGATGAATTCTGATTCGTCCTTTCCCGTTTCGCGGAGCCGCAGGATTATTCTCAGCACCTGAAGGCCCGGACTATTGAGTTTGAGCCGCACCCGGTGCCGGAGACGGCGGGTTCCTGGGTTTGAGTTGACGATGGTCTCCTGGAACGGCAGGGACTTTACACCCTTTAACTGCGGTCGTTCTGCGCCCACATCAGCCGCTTTTCCCGTTTCGGACTTCTTCTGCGTTTCGCCAGCCAGGCTGTATGCCAATTCGACTGCGGTTCCCGGTAATTTGCTGCTTTCAAGGTTGAATTTGAAGTCGAGGCCCAGGGGCAGCGGCGTTTTGGTCGAGATGATCCTGGGATACACGCAATCCTCCAGGCTCACCGGAGGGCCGGCCTGCCGGCCGCCTACGCCAACTACGAGGAGTTTAACCCCGCGTTTGGCATAAAGATCCAGTAAGTCCAAATCATAATTACGGTTCTGGCCGCCGTCACTGACCAGGCAAACCGCGTTCACTAACTCGAGCGGCCGTTCCGCCAGCAGGTTATGCATGGGGCGGACCAGGTCGGTTCGGCCCACGGCCCGAAGCTCACTAACGCTTTCGCGCCCACGGATCAGGTTCAGAATGGTCGCGCCGGCGAAGATGGGTTCAAGGATTTTCCCGGCAAGCTCATAGCGGCTGAGCCGGCCCAGTCGTTCGGCGATACTTTTCCGTTTCTCGGACGTCCCGCCCGGCGGGCGGGACCTACCGGCCAGGAATTCTTCGTCCAGCCGCGTCTGCCGCTGTCGAAGTGTTTGATACAGCCGGTCGAGCTTGCGGTGCAGGTCCTCAAGCCTGGCGGCCAGAGCCTCCCAGTCCCGCTGTTTCAGGGTGAGACCGGTCATGCCGAGCAAGCTGCGAAGATCTTTCTGGGTTCCAATCAGTTTAAGCGCCTCGAGCGCCTCAAGCGGGACGCCTGTGCCACTTTCGCGCTCGAGTTCTGCCAACAGAGCTTTCAGGCTGTGCAGGGGAACTTTAGCCGCTCGCATCTGTTGCTGGCAGGAGTCTTTCCACGGCAGGCCCTGGCTGATGGCGTCAACGGCCTCCCGGGCCGCCTCCCGCAGTTTGGCCAGGGCCTGACGGAGCGCCTCGAGCCGGGCGGCTTTTTCATTGAAATGCGTGTCCCGGCCTGCAAGTTCGGGGAATTGCAGTGCCCGCGCCAGGGCGAGCTGCGTATGCATGTCGGGCCAGGCGTCTTTCACGAACATGCTGGCGCTGTCATCAAGCACAAGCAAAGTTTTCCCCGGATATTCCTGGCGCGTGGTGGTCAGCAGGTTCGGCTCAGCCAGGAAGATGGTCAAGAGCAAGGCCATGCCGGCCCGGGTCGCATATAGCAGGAAGCGCAGCCGGTGGCGGCTGCGGCGCAGTTCCTGGCGGAGCAGGACCAACAGCAGCAGGGCCAGCCCGAGCCCCAGGCCGTAGGCCCAGGCCGGCGGCAATATCCCACTGTGAAAAATTTCCCGTTCAATCATCGGAACGAAACCCTGGTCAGAATTGCATCGAGCAGCAGGCATAGCATCAGCGCCAGGATGAAAGCGCCGGCGGCCCGCCACCCCTGGCGTTCGTCCACGGCCAGACCTTGGGCCAATGCCGGCCAGTCCGCGGTAATGAAACAACCCAGGTTTGAACTCAGCTCCCGCCGTGCTTTCTGGTCCAGCCCCAGCGTATCTGATTCAGGGAAGGTTCCCTGAACCTGAATTCGGCCAAGCTTGTCTCCCGCCCCCAGCAAAGCATATTCACCCGGCTGGCTGAGGTCATCGAAACGATAAAACGCTTGACCGTTTACCAGTTTCCGCGCCAGCGGGCCAAGGGTTCCGGCGTTCTCCGGCAGGCCGATTGACAGTTCGGGTGTTGCCGCGGGCATAATTAACGAGTCCCCTGGCGCGAGATTGCGGTTCAGTTCCCGGAAGCTGCATAGATAGGTCAGCCAGGCATAGACAAAGTTGCTGTACTGGTTGCGTGCCGGCAAGGTATTCCAGGCGCCGCCCAGAGTGCTGGTATAGAGCATGACCTTGCCGCGGCCGAAGCGCCGTTCGAGCAGGAGAGGGTCGCTGTTCGAGAGGGTCATCAGCTCCCCGGCCTCGCCGGTAACGCGGAAGTAGTTGTAAACCCGCACATTCTCCACAGGACCCTCGGACTCACTCAAGTAATGGCGCAATATCGGGTGGTCAAAAGTCTTCTCGATCCGTTTATGATTCGCGTTGTAGTCCCAGTCGCGCCGCTCGCGCCGGGTTCGCACGTAGCGCCGCAGCAGCCGCGCCGGGCTGATGGCGCGGAAGGTCTGGTTGAATTGAGCCGGGTAGACCGTATCGCCCAACCCGAAAAGAACTCCGCCGCCCTGCTCGAGAAAGCGCCGCAAGGTCACCACCAGTTCCGGGCCAACGCTGCTGACCCCGAAGAAAACGATGGCGTCCGCCTGTCGTATGGCTTTCGCGGTCAGCTCATCTGCCGTGAGCCGCTGCAGGTCCAGCTTCAGATTTGGCCGGCGCGCTGCTTCGGATGCCGGGCCGGGGAGGTTTTGTACCTGGCGCATCTTGCCGGTCTTGGGATCGCGCACGAAAGACCAGCCGCTTTTGACCGGCCCGGTTTTTGCCGGCAAACCCGGTCGCTGGAGTGCCCGCAGGGCGCTTTCAAAGTAATAGCTGTCGCGCCAGAGCGAGTTGGTGATGTCGTCTTCGCCAGGATGGCGCACCAGCAGAATCCGGGCTGTGGGCTTGACCTGGATGTTGAACTCACGGGCGTTATCGAAGCGATAAGCTTCGTCCTGCACGCTGGCACGGACGGTCACCAGGCCCGCGGCCGCCGGCATGGTGATTGGAAAATCAAAGCGTTTCCGCTCGTTAGCCTTCAGGTCCAGCGGCATTCCGACTGGCCGGGACAGGTTTTTGCCGTCCTGCCGTATCTGCACGGTCAGGGAACTGGCCACGGGCTGGCGGCTGTAGTTACGCACCGCAATATAGATATGGTAGCGCCAGCCGGCGTACATCACTGCGGCCCCTGCTTCGAGACCTTCAACGCTGAGGTTGGGTCTCTCTTTATCGGCAATTTCGTAGGCGGCAACCCGGACGTTTTGTTTCTGCAGCACCCGCTTGAAATTCAGCAGATTTTTCGTCGCCGGTAGGTCTTTCCCGCTCAGGTCGCTGAGCAGAATCAACTGCCGGTGACGGCTGCGGGTAAGTTCAAAGCGTTCGACGGCCAGTTGCAGCCCATCTTCGAGCGCTGCGGGCCGTTCCAGCAGCTCGAGTTGCTCCAGGATGGCTTTAGTCCGGGCCGGGCTCGCCGGACAGGGCACGGGCAGGGCCGCAAGCTTCCCGGCGGTGGGGACAGCCAGGGGTATCAGCTCGCAGTGATCGCCGTAACGCAGGCGTTTCAAGAGGGGTTCCAAGCGGTTATACATTTCTTCGGCCCGGGTGATCGAGTGATATGAGATGCTCATACTCCGCGAGTTATCCACCAGCACAATCTGGTGCAGGCTGCCCTCGCCGTGGGGCAGACTGCCCGGCTCAGTTTTGCGGTGGACAAATGGCTGGGCCAAGGCCAGCACCAGCAGCGCCAGCACCAGCATCCGCAACGCCAGAATCACGAATTGCCGCCACAGATTGCGCCGGGAGGTCTGCCGCAAGGCTTGCCGCAGAATGTAGTTCGCCGACCATTCCACCACCGACTTCCGCTGCCGATACAGCCAATAGACCAGCAGCGGCAGACCGGCCGCCAGCAGCCACAGAAAGAATACTTTTGTCCCGAGAAAGTCCATCTCTGTCCTTAGCTTAGAGCAGCATGGCCATCCGTTTGCGCAGATATTCCCCTAAGGCCTTCTCGTAATCGTCGCCCGCCGATAAGCGGGCATAGGAAATGCCCCGCTTCGCGCATTCATGGCAAATGCTTTCGCCGTGGCGGGTAAATTGCTTGCGGTAGGCCGCTCGGAGGAGCATGGGGTCAACGGTCAGGGCGCTGCGGTCCTCGACATCCACAAAGCGCGTCATGTTCGTCTGGGTCAATTCCTGCTCAAAAGGATTGGTGACGTGGAAGGCAATTACGTCGCAGCCAGTTGAGCGGAAACCGGCCAGGCCCCTGCCAACGGCTTCTGGGTCGCCCATAAAGTCGGAAATGATTATGGCCAGGCCTTTCCGGCGAATGCGCGCCTGGATTTGGCGCAGCGCGCCCTGCCAGTCGGCGATGCCTGCGGGCGGGTGGCTCAGGAGTAATTCGTAGACCCGCTGAAGCTGCCTCCGGCCGGTCCCGGGCTTGCAATGGGCAATGACTGATTCGGCGAATAACGACAGGCCGAAACTATCCTGCTGCAAATTCACCAGATAAATCAATACTGCCGCCAGCTTGACCGTGAACTCGTGCTTGGTCTGACCCTCGCCGCTGGAGGGTCGCACTCCCTGCGACCGCGGCCACCCGGAATGACGGCCCGAAGGGCCTATGCGAGCCGAAGGCGAGAGCGAAGCGGCAGTGTGGCCCGCCAACCCGCCGCGGCAGCCCATCGAACCCGAGTTGTCGACCACCAGATACATGTCCAGGTCGGTCATTTCCTCATACTCGCGGATGACATGTCGTCCGGTGCGGCCGAATACGCGCCAATCCAGATGCTTGAGATTGTCGCCGGGGAAGTACTGGCGGTGTTGAAGGAAGTCCGAGGAGAAGCCCTTCCTGACGGACTTGTTATCGCCGGCAAAGCGGCCTTCCACCCGGTGGCGGCTGAACAGCATAAGCTGCTTGATCCGGGCGGCCATCTCGGCGCTGACCAAATCGCTGAAACGCAAGGGTATTTCTGCCATAAGTATTGGAGTATTGGAGTACTGGAGTATTGGAGTATTGGAGTGAGTTTCCTCACTCACGCACCCACGTACTCACACACTCCCATACTCCCCTTTTGCTCTGGGTATTTCTGCCATGAGGTCCCCGTGATTCAGTTCACCAACTCAATAATCCGAGCGATGATCTCCGTCGAGGAAATGCCTTCGGCCTCGGCACTGAAATTAAGCAGGATGCGGTGGCCCAGGACGGGGTCGGCCACGGCCCGGATGTCTTCTTCGGCAATGTGCGGGCGGCCAGCCATAAACGCCCGCGCCTTGGCGCCGAGGATAAGGTATTGCCCGGCGCGCGGCCCGGACCCCCATTCGACGTACTTGCGGACAAAATCCGGTATGGCGCCGTCGCCTTCCCCGCCCCGGTCGAGCCGGGACATCCGGGCAATTCTGACGGCATACTGGGTCGCATGGTCCGGGCAGGAGATTTCGCGCACCCGTTTTCTGATTTCCACAATGTCATCGCCGTGCATAACCACGGTGAGTTCCGGCTCGAGGTTGCCGGTGGTGCGGTTCATCACCTCGATTTCTTCGTCGTGCTCGGGGTATTTCACGTTGAGAAAGAACATGAAACGGTCCTGCTGCGCCTCCGGGAGTTTATAGGTGCCTTCCTGCTCGATGGGGTTCTGGGTGGCCAGGACAAAAAACGGCTCCGGCAGCGGATAGGTTTGTTGGCCAAAAGTCACCTTGCGCTCCTGCATGGCCTCGAGCAGCGCCGCCTGGGTCTTCGGCGGTGTGCGGTTGATCTCGTCCGCCAGCAACATGTTGGTGAACAGCGGCCCTTTCACGAAGACGAATTTGCGGGTCCCGTCGGGTTGTTCGGCAATAATGTCCGAGCCGCTAATGTCGCTGGGCATGAGGTCCGGGGTGAACTGCACCCGCATGAACTTAAGGTCAAGCACGCGCGCCAGTGTACTTACCAGCAGGGTCTTGGCCAGGCCCGGCACCCCCACCATCAAACAGTGGTTGCCGGTAATAATCGCCATCAGCACCTGGTCAATGATTTCTTCCTGGCCGACAATTACCTTGCCGACTTCGGTCTTGATTCGCTGCACCTTCTGCCGCAGCTCGTCATGTTTCGATTCGTTTTTGCTCATATAGTTCTCCTGAAGGTTAGCATTGACAAGCCGGGACTACAGTTCCCCGCCGGCGTACATGATGGCATTTGCCACTACCTGGGGCCATTGACGCCATTGCCAATATGGCGTGTGACCCGGAAATGCGTCGGGGTCGCCGAACGGCGAATTGAGAAACGCGATTGAGCGGCCCGGGTGATCGTCGGGAACCAGCTTCTGCGGGTTGTCCGGGGCCGGCTTCATCGAGACGGTTTCCACCAGGAAAGGGTATCGTTTACCGTCGGGGGTTTCCAGTTCCATCAGTACGCGGGTTCTGGCAGTCAATGGCAATTCATCGTGGGTAATGGTCAACACGCTTGCCAGTTCGGCGCGGAGTTGTTCCGGCAGCACGGCCAGATCGCCGTGGCGGATGAATACACCTTCGCGTTTCAGGCCGCGGTCGATAGTTGCCACGATCCGTTGGGTCAGTTCCGGCGAAAGGCTGTTGAGATGAATTGTGTTGAGCCTGGCAAAGCTCCGCCGGAGCCATTCGTTAAGCAACTCCTTCTGGTCGTCGCCGTGGTCCAGGAAAGCCTCGCGGATATCCAGTTCATCTTCATCACGCACGCGATCAAGGAACCGCACGTCAGGTACGCCGCGGCTCACAAAGTTTGGCGAAATCCGTTTGAACAACTTTCGACAAGTAGCGTTGAGAAGTCTCTGTGACTGGGGCGACAAGCGGTTATAGACTTGCTTGCAGGCCTGGTCACGACTGGGAAATCGCGCCGGCGGCAACGCCGTGATTGCCCGGCGGAGCGATTCGGGAAGTGAAGCCATGACCAGCGCAATCGGCTGGGCCGGATTCGGCATGTAGGGTTTCATCGTGGGTTTCTTCAGGGTAAGCGCCTGCCAGGAAAGGGCGACCGGCAGTTTGCTCAAGTCAATCGCTTTGGCCTGCTTGCCATTGCCGGTGAAGATCGGATGCTTCGGCGCCGTGACAATCACCTTGGCAGCTTTGCCTTTCGGCGCGAGTTCGATGCTTCGCGCCCGGAAAGCGACAGGATCGAACACATTCAACGCATGGCCCCGGGGCGCCGGGACGGCATAGGCGGATTCGCCGCCGAAACTGACGTAGCCGCCGCCCGCCCGGAGATAGCCGGCCAGAATAGACTGGCCGACAAGGCGGCTGACATCCGTCTGCGTATTGCAGTTGATAAACACGCGATACTGAAACAGCCGGCTGTAGTCATAGGGAAAATTGGAAAGACCGAGCCGGGCTATGGGATAGCCAACCGAGTAACCGGTATCGGCCTGCTTGTCCCAGATGGCCTGAGCGCCATTATTCGTGGCGACGTGGCGAATCGCCTCGGGCAGACGATAGTGGCGGCCGTGCGGCCCCATCAGGACAAAGAGCTTGAACTGCTTGCGGTTGATCTGCAAGTCCTTGTCCGGCGTGGGCAGCCACGGGCGAGCATCCACCCGGTCCAGCTTGGCCAGCGGCTCGCCCCCCTGCAGATGGGCGTTCTTCCGCGTCGGGTAGTTGGCCAAGTGAAAGTATTGAAACTTTACCTCTTTCAGAATCAGCCTGCCGTTGGCGTCAAGAAGCTCTATATGTGCGGTAACATCAAACCGCAGGGGCGTTTGCGAGCTGAAGGCAATGCCGTCCGGCCGCTTGACAATTCCCGTGGCGTGGCGGGGGGATTCGACCCGCAAGTTCCTGACGACGGGCAGCGGGTGAAGCATCTTTACTTTCTGCGGATCACGTTCGTGCAGGCCGTAGGTGACCCAGGTTTCGAAGGTGATCTTTTTGATCCGCCGATAAGATGGGCAGACCGAGAATCTCAGTTCCACGCTTCCTTTGTGGCGTCCTTTTTTCAGCAGGCGGGGATAAAGGCGCAGGATCATGTGGGGGTCGGCAAAATGCACCTTGTCCAGGCCAATCAGCGGCAGGATGTAGATGCGGGTCTTCAGCGGCCGGGTTTTGGTGATCAGCATGTTATCGGCAAACCATTCGAGGGTGCTGTTGCCGCAATTGTAGAGGCACTGCACGTAGGAAGCGTCCATCAGATAGACCAGACCTTCTTTCGTCCGCGGCGAGGTGTGCGCCGACCAGCCTTCGGCCATGTTCTGGGCATAGACGTAGTCGCCGGATACAGTTCGCCCCTTTGACGTCTGTTCGGCAATCCCCAGGATATGCGGCCGCTGGTATTCGTCGGACAGTTCATCGGTAAACAGCGAACTGTTATGGGTCCAGAACTGCGGCAGCTTGGCGTGGCCTTTCTTGTCTTTCTCGAGGTCTATGCTGAGGGTAATATCGCAAAGGAAATAAGGCTTGCCGGCCGGCATCCGAACGGTGCGTTCGATCTTGATGTTGCTTATCAGGTCGCTGATCACCCCGCTCTTGTCCGCCTGCAACCAGCCCACGCTGGTGGTCCAGAATTTCACCGCCAGTTCGTCCGGGCCCTGGCTGACGATTTTGTAATCGTACCACTTGTGGCGGAATTCGCTGAAACGCCAGTCCTGTTCCCAGAAATTGTCCTGGAGCAAGCCGGACCCGCTTAGCAGGAACTTGATTGTCTGCCGGGACAAGATGTCGTTGCCCGTGGGCTTGTAGATAATACTCGAGATGCAAGACTGATAGGCCGGCAGGATAGTCAAGCGAATAGACTCGGTGTCCAGCACGATGGCCAGATCCCCGTCTTCATCGGTAGTTACCTGCAGCGAGGACCGTTGGTCTTCCTGGCCAAAAAGTACCAGGCCGCCAAGCATAAGGACAAATATGACAATCGCGCGCCGCATCACTCAGCCCTCTTGAAATCAAGCACGATCATTTTGAACAAGTTCAATCCCTCGACCGTGAATTTGATCACGCCCCGGTTATTTTGCCCAGGTAGTTTTGCGGCGGCGGTGCGTGGTTCACAGCTCAGCTCCCAAATCTCGGGTTGCACGTCGCCGAACCCGGCGGGCGCTTCGACCGTAACTTCAAACGCGGCGCTAATCGGCTCGGGCAGTTCACTGTAGCGGCTCTGGCTGTCGTACAGCCGCGCCCGCGGGTGCTTGTTGATGATCGGCACAATGACCTGGACGTGCTTATTATCCAGCTTCTTGAAACTGGCCGCTTCGTGAGACCAGACGTTGTGGGCGTCAACGTTGATTCGGTCTTCCGCTTTGGGGTAAGGCCGCAGCCGCGGGTCCATCAAAAATTCCCCAAAACGGATGTAGAAATGCACCGGGCCGTCCACCGACCACGGCGAAGCGGACATCCGGCCAAAATAGCTGGCGCCGGCCAAGTGCGGCAGCAAGGTGTAGTAGATATGATCCACGTTCAAATGCCCGGCGCCGTCGCGTTCCGGCGAGAAGGTTTGCAGGTAGCCGCCGTTCTGCTTCATAACCATCGCCTGCTTGAAGCAAATGCCCAGGTAGCGGGCCGCCTTGTTCCGCGTATCGGCGAAGTTGTAGGCGCTCATCCAGCCCTCGTCCATGTAACTGCCATTATCCTTCATGAACCCCCGGTAGTTGGGATAATCCTTCACGTCCGGCGCTTCACTTTCCAAATTCAGGAGGGTGCCGCCATAGCCGAAGGCGTCGCCGTTATTCCCGTACACCCATTGCGGGTGATGTTTCCATATACGTTCTTTCAACTCCCGGAACAAGTCGGCGGCTAATTGCTTGCGGTCTGCCAGAGCCTTCACGGGTCTCCCGGTTTTCGGATGCTTGGTTACCCGGCCAAGAAAATCATGGGAGAAAACGCTGATCGGGCCGCCGTCCCAGCGCACGCCATCCCAGTCCACCAGATAATGATAGGTGATGAGGTCCTCGACGATGTTGTCGAACAACAGCTTCTGCGCGTGGTTAAGCGGCTGTTCAAGATGCAGCAGCGGGAACTTCTCCAGCAACGCTCCGGTATCGATCCGCTCGCCCTTCTCATAGAGCCGCTTGACCTCTGCCTGGATCAAGAGGTAGTTATCGTTCATGCTTTCGGTCCAGGCCAGCCGGCCGGGAAACCACGCGGGACGGCGCAGGTAGTGATAATACGCCTTCTGTCCCGTACACAGCGGCGAGAGATACATCACCGACGAGACGCCAAGCTGGTGGTTCCGCTGCGCTTCTGCCCGAGCCTGAATCACATGCTTGATCGCGCCGGTATTCATCCCGCACATGAACGGCGTCAGCACGTTGTCCGGAAAGAAGTGCACGCTGTCGCACATAGTGATGCCCATGGTCTCGGTGTTATTCTGGTAGTCCTTGGGGCCACGGTAGATATCGTAACCCACGTGGCCGCCCAACGAGAAAACCGCGAAGCAATTCGGATGGATGCTGAAGACGTCGGAGGCTTTGGTGGCGACCCCGTCGCAGGTTAATTCCATCCGCACTTCGTGCCCGAACCAGGCCGCGTTTTGCGGGCTGGTCCAGGGAACGACCACTCGCTTGAAGCTCTTCGGCGTCAAAGTGACCTGGCGGGTGGCGATGAGCTTTTCCCGGTTGAGGCCGCTGACCCAAATCACCTTCAGCTCACCGGTCTGCGGCTTGCCCGTGCGGTTGTGCAACCAGCCCATAAACTTGTTGCTTTGCCCCGGTTTCAGCCAGTTCTTCTGCACCAGCACCTGGCGCAACACCAGCTTCGGCTCCTCGACCGGCGTAATCTTGATGTAGTCCAGGAGCACTCCGTCTATGCTGGCATCCGGTGCGCCCATGCCCCGGAACTGGCGGCGGAACGCCTGCTCTAACTGGATACTGATCTTGAAGGTCCCGTTGTGGCGATACAGGGTCTGAAGGTGAGCGGCCACGCGTTCCCGGGCGCTCTTTTTAGCGTTATCAAACGCCTGTCGCGCCAGCCGGGCAAAGCTGTCGTCCGCCGCGAAGTTCCAGCCCTTCAGCCGCACCCGGTTATAGTGGGCCAGGTCCGGGCAATAGGCGTTGAGGCTGGCCTGCGGCCGCGGCCGCTGATAGGCCAGCATGTGTTCGGGACCTTCGCGCAACTCGAGGTCCCAGGTCAATTCGTGGAAGTTCTCCGCGTCCGGCCAGTGGTAACTGTAGAAGGTCCGCGTGATGCCGCCGGCACTGATGACAATGGGTGTACCCAGGCAGTTCTCGATACCTTCGAGCTTCGACATGATGGTTATCCGATAACGGCCAAAACCGAGCTGCGGGATGCGCGTCACAGCTTTCTGCTGCCGCGCCAGGGCCGCGGCGACCTCCGCCGCCGCCGACCGTTCCGCAAAGGCGTTTCGATATTGCTGTACCAGCCGTTGCGCCTCACCCTCGAGTTCTTCCCGGGCGGCAAGTCCGGCCATCATCGCCGCGACTTCGGCCGTGCCCTCGCGGATGACCGCGACGGCATCGGGATATTTTTGCCTGTTTTCCCGGTAGCCCTTCAGCCTCGCCTCTAGACGTTGCCTGAGCTTGGCAATAAAACCGGCGCCCTGATCTTGAAGGTCCGCCGCGATTTCCAGAACTATCTGTTGGACCTTTGCTGCCAGTTGGTGGTTTTCGGTTTCCAGGTACTCGATGTCCGCCCGCAGGTCATAATCCTCTAACAACAGAATATCGCGCCGGCGGACCTTGGGATCTCCTTTGGGCCGGGCGCGCCCGCCAAGTTCTTTATTCAGCTTGGCAATCTTGGCGGCGGCGGCGGCCTGTCTCCACTTCAGAAGGACTAATTCCTTCTTATTAGCCTTGAGCTGCGCCCGATGGCCGTCAATCGCGCTCAGATTATACAGGCAGACCCGCGTATAAAGTTCGCCTTCGGCGAGACTGCGGCTGAAAGCGGAAGCCTGGACGTAGCTGCCGATGTGGCGGGCCGCCGCCGGCAGTTCCTCCGGCCGGATCAGTTTATGCCGGGCCGCCTGTTGGGCAAAGTAGGAAATCTTGGCCAGAGAAGCGTTCAGCAGGGCTGTTTGATACAAAGAATCAACCTTGCGCTCGAACGCCTCCGAGCCGCGGCGGTAAATCGTCCGGTCCTTTTCGTCCGGCTCTTCGAACGTCCGTTCAACCATACGGCCGTTCTGCCAGGCTTGGTATTTCCGGCTGAGCAACCTTGTCCGGCGTTTCGGGTCCCTGACCGTGCTAAAGAGCAGGATCGATTGCCGGCGCTGCACAGTCCGGGGCACGCGGTACTCGACCACCTCGATTTCTTCGCCTTCTTCGTCCTCGACCAGAGTCAGGCGCCCGCCGTGCCCGACGATTTTTTCGCCCTTCACCAGCCGCCAGTACTCCCGGGGATAAATCGTAATCTCTTTATCCGCCCCGGCGCCGGCCAGGCAGCCCAGCAGCAACCCGAATAAGAAAGGTCCCGCGTTCGTCTTACGCATCATGTATCGAGCCTCAGTTGTCCATTTATCTCCGGCAACCTCCTAACATAGTCCACAGGCGAACGATTACAATCGCAGATAGACAGCCTTGAAAGCAACGCAATTACGGATTCTTTGGAGGCTTTGCCGGTTCTTTCCCCGGATTATTCGGCCATATCGCTGCTAACATCTTCGGTGACTGACTATAGTACTGGCGCCGAAATTCAAGATTGGCAATCTCGGCGCCGGTACTATAATTGTGCAGGCGACTTGGGCAAAAGGCCCGCCAGAATTCTTTCCCCAACATTTGCAAAAAAACCCGACAGCACTTGCAAACCTTTGTTGCCTCGTTAAATTATTGCTGCCCACATTGAAGGCTGACAATGTGGGCAGCAATATGTACGGATTTCGTTCTCGACCAGTTGGCTGAACCGCTTACAGAAGTTTAAGGCGTTGGCGGCAATCAGGAATGGCCTATTCACCCGGTCAAATTGACTTAAGAGCCTGAGACTGTCCTTTTCGACCGGGTCTTCTGCAGCTCGGCCGAGAATGGTTTTCCGGCAAGAATCTCGAGCGACAGTTCGATGAGTTCGGCGGCCTCCTCCGCCGCCATTGTCCCCACGGTCACCATGTCGCAAGCGCGAATGGCGTTCCAGCAGAAGGTCAGCGCTTGAAACGGCCGCAACTGTCCGGCGGCCATTCCCTTGATCGTAATGACCGGTTTCTTGGCGTTCTGGATGAGCCGGGCAACCCAGTCCACCTCGATCTGCATCAGATAACCCATATAGTTGAACGGCTGGATATAGGTGTCAACGTCGAGTCCGGTTTCGTCCGCATAGACGATCGTCTCGGGGATGTGAGTGCTTAACCCCGGCGCCATTCCGCGCTCGCGGATCAGCCGGCACAGCACCTGCATCTGACGGATTTCGCGCGCGCATTTATCCACCATCAGGTCGGTTGTACTGGTATGCGGCATGCAGATAGACACACCTTTGGCGACCTCTTCGTCCAGGATTCGTTCGGCTTCCGGGACATCAAAACCGTCCACGGCAGTGCGAGGGTTGGTCGGGAAGCTCGGCGTCGAGATGATGATCGCCTTCACCCCCGTGCGCTGCTCGGCCTCCTTGATCGCTTCCGGCAGGCAAGTCTTTGTATGCGGACACATGATCGTGTCAACCCCAGCCTTGAGAAACAGCTCGATTATCCCTGCGATCGTCTCGGCATTCGTCACCAGCCGCTCGACCGACTGGCTCTTGCCCTGCGTACAATGCGTATAGCCGAGGAACCAGTTCGTCCCGATTATCATCCGCGAGACCGAAATATCGCCGATCTTAGTTCTCGGAAAACCTGCCATCCTGCACTCCTTATCTTCAGGTGGACTGTCACGCGTTGCTTCTACTCTCCTTACCCGGATTTTCTCAACTTTATTGAACTTAGGTCAAAAGAGCAGGCCCTGGCTTGGGGAGTTTTCCCCGGCGGGTGATTCCGGCCCCTCGCCTTTGACCATGCTGAGGAGCTCTTCCTCACTGATAACGGTAACGCCAAGCTTTCGGGCCTTCGCGAGTTTACTGCCGGCGATCTCGCCGGCGATCAGGGAATTAGTCA
>SDBT01001826.1_pt1 | contig 38079 bp, 39 predicted proteins | sample 2277101 | NCBI WGS metagenome assembly SDBT01 (sample SAMN10404973, study PRJNA504765) | marine sediment metagenome | isolation source: marine sediment core GS10_PC15, 103 cmbsf | place: Arctic Ocean: Southern Knipovich Ridge | collected 2010 | reverse complement strand
TAGAAAAAGCACGTTCTGGAGAATATGAAAATGCAGAAGAAGATGCAGTGGAATTACGGCAGTTTTTATTAGATTATTCTAAATTCCAAGAGCTTTTAAATGATTTTTAAATACAGAGTGTTAGTATTCAAAATGGATTCTCGTGAAAAGCTCCAACTAGCATATAATGTCCTAATTACGGATTTTAGTGATAGTATAAGAGAAATTATTGTGTATAAAGATCGCCCCGTTTTAAAAACAACATTCCAAAATGAGAGTATCCTTTATATTCGTTATAATGACTATGGAGAATATACATATAGTGTAATCTATTCTCCTAACCCGGATGATCAAATGCGTTTTGATAATTATGATGATAGATGGGATGTGAATACTAGACCACATCATTTTCATATAAGAGGTATGCAATCTGTAATAGAGAGTCCGATGGATGGAGATCCAAACCAAGATATTCGAGTTTTAATTAAGAAAATTAAAGAATTTCTTAAAAAATAGTAGAGGGCACCACTACCTGAAAGGGGTCATTCAAGAATAATCCAAAAAAGCAATAGATATTTATTGGAAAAATTACATATTAAGTGTGGAGATAATAATGGCTCGTGTATCGGTTGATAAGGAACTACTAATGAATTTACTTAATTATAAATTAAACCATCTTAAAGAAGAGATTGATCTAATATTGAATAAGTGGAATTATTCATCTTCTACAGAATTTTTAAAACACGCTAAAGATGGAACACTTTCAGAAGCAGAAATGGATGCTATTGAATTGATAAATCTCAATGACGAACGTGAACGATTGTTAGCTGAAAAAACTAGCATCACTCCTATTGAATCGGAAGAATCATTAAGAAAAAAGGGACCTACTATTGAAGAGTTTCATAAAATTTTCAATCAGTCTCGTAAAGAAGATATGGAGCTTGAAAAGTAAATGGAATGGTTAAGTATTAATTTTAGACGCGCTCCCCAAATCGGTACTCCGTCATTATAGTAATAAATAGCTCTCTAAATTATCTCCAGGAAGGCTAGTATTATTATAAAATTTTTTCAAAATCATCTAAAGTTAAATTTGAACTAATACCAAGCTGAGACATCTTAAGAATTATGTCATGTATTGAAATTTTAGCGATTTCCGCAGCCCTCTCAATTGATATTTCTTTCAACATATATTTCTGGAGTGCGAAATTTAATCGTTCTTGATGAAGACCTTCTAATAAAATTTTTCTTACCAATGCTGATCGATCAAGATTTTCTTCCTTAGCTAGTTCTTCAAATTCTTTGATTAAATCCTCCTCTAATCTTAAATTCATTTGTTTTGTCATCTTTCTCACTATTTTTTTTTTAAATATTGTTGATGATTTCTTTTGCTTTGAAGGATCCTCTACTACTTAATTAAATCCTCTAAGAAATAAATATTAATTCTAAAAGCTTTATTTTGAATTGGTTTTTTTAATTCTTCTTCTTTTTTTGAAAATAGCGTGGGAATGTAATTTTTTTGTATAAAGCAAAATAGTGAGCAAATAATACCTGCTATTCTTGGAAGCCAATATAAATTTTTTTGTCCTTTATCACTCATATAACTTCTAAAAAAGAACTATAATTAAACAACTACGGATCAAGAATCTATTGAAATATCATTACTAATTAATTTTTGGTTCTCTTTAGTTAGCTTTTAATTTTTAATAAGTTTATAAGAATTGTACTAATAAATACTGTGGTTAGAAAAATGGAAAACGACACTCAAATCGGAGATGAAGAGAAGAGGTCAAAGGCGTTTGATGTGAGACCGTTAAGTTTAAGAGTCTCATTAATCGCGATTACCGCTGCACTATATATTGCGTTAGGTTATATCTTTCTCCCAATTAGCTTTTTAGGTTTACAGTTCAGGGTCGCGGAGTTAATCGTTGGAATGTGCATCATTTTTCCGCTCGAGGGTATGATTGGTAAAATCATTGGAGTGTTTTTTTTGAATTTGAGCTCTCCGTTAGGCCCCATTGATTTGCTTAGTTGTATTGTGAACATTCCAGCGCTCTATTGTATAGTCTATTTCAGGGATAAAGGGAAATTAAAGTATTTGGGCGGTGTTTTGTATGCAATTATCATCTCGCTCTATGTAGCAATAATATTGTTTATCGTACTTGCGCTCCCTATCTGGTTAATGTTTATTCAGGTTTTTATTTCTGAAGTAATTTTAGCTTCTCTCGGGATATTTCTATTTGAAATCATCAAAAAGAGATTAGATATAGAATAAACAATTAGAAATAAAAAAAAGAGATTAGATAATTTTAAACCTTCAATTTTTTTTATAGTTTCTAACAATAATATTCTGGTTAATTATTATGTATTAATTAGCTGATGATCTTTTAACAAGGCTCCATAAACTTAGAGCAGCTTGCAAGCTCCTTCTAATCTATCTCTTCAAATAAATCGAAACTATGTCGCCATCATGGAGTACGTGCTTTAGGTTATTGAATTTTTGACCAGGGTGTTTAACAGACGTACCCCAGACTAACGAATAGCGATAATCGGAAATAAATCGCTTATGAATTTTTCGGCAAAGCGTCTCAATTGTATCACCGTGGTGGAGAATGATAGGCTCCTTCATATCGGCTTCTTGCCTTGGAGGTTTCAGATAGATTCGCATTAAATCCAATTCCATAAAAATTTTATGTCGCAGAGTGTTAATATTTTCCTGATTCTTCGCCGAGATCATAACCCAATGCTCGTGTCCAATCGATTCGGTAATCTTTTCAGGGGGAATTTGAGTTTTCATTAGATCAATTTTATTAATTACGACAAATTCCTTCGTGTAAACCCGATTTCCCACAACAAAATCGATTAACTGGTCCGCGGTAATATTGGGTTCAGCGAAATAAATGCCTGCGTTGCGAACTTTTAACTCATTCGCCAAAGCTTTGACTTCATCTTTATCCATGAGTTGCTCTCCTTTATAGGTAAAGTGAATGCCTCCTCTTGATCGCTCTTTTATTTGAATGGACGGAGGCTCTGTATTTAACCGGATCCCCGCATCATTTAGTTCTTTTCTAATGATATCTAAGTCCGAAAAATTAATAGTTCCGTCTTCACGAAAACAGATAATAATTAAAATTAATTCCGCAGTTCGTACAACCCCCAACACTTCCTTTCCCCGTCCCTTTCCTGCGGCCGCGCCCAAGACTATTCCGGGCAGATCAATAAGTTGTATATTGGCCTCTTCGATTTTCATCATGCCCGGAATCGCGGTGGTGGTAGTAAAATCATACGCAGCCACTTTAGAATGAGTATCGCCTTCGGTGAGCAAATTAAGGAGGGAAGACTTACCAACGGAAGGAAACCCGATAAAGGCAACCTGAGTGTCTCCTGTTTTTCTAACTCCATAACCACCACCTCCGCCTTTTTTAGAACTCGCTATACGAATTAAATCTTCGCGGAGTTTAGCCAATTGGGCTTTAATAAAATTTATACTCTTTTGGGTAGCTTTATTTACTTTAGTATTTGCCAACCGTTCTTCTAATTCTTTTATTCGATCTTCAACTTTTTCACTCATACCATTTCAACAAAAGGAAGCATAAGCAAAAAATTTTCTGATCTCGTTAGTTAGCTTTTAATTTTTAACAATTTTATACTTCTTCTTCACCAAAGTATATTCAATATTTTGAGATGAATTAATTCATCCTTGAAGGCTAGTCTTATTATAAAATTTTTTCAAAATCATCTAAAGTTAAATTTGAATTAATACCAAGCTGAGACATCTTAAGAATTATTTCATGTATTGAAATTTTAGCGATTTCCGAAGCCCTCTCAATTGATATTTCTTTTAACATATATTTTTGGAGTGCAAAATTTAATCGTTCTTGCTGAAGACCTTCTACCAAAATTTTTTTTACCAATGCGGATCGATCAAGATTTTCTTCCTTAGCTAGTTCTTCAAATTCTTTGATTAAGTCCTCCTCTAATCTTAAATTCATTTGTTTTGTCATCTTTCTCACTTTTTATTTTTTTTTTATATTGTTGATGATTTTTTTTGCTTTATTTTTGAAAAGTGAAAGGATTTCTGGCTTTAAAGCTTTGATCACGGCTAGTTCTTTACACCATTTTATATCATAAATACCAAGTTTTGAAGGAATAAAAATTGTCGTAAAATTATAAAGTCTAGATTTATATAATTATTATCATTGGCTTCTATGTATTGATAGAGGAAAACAAACATGAATCCTATTATTGTGTTATCACATTTTCATAGAACGATTGGTCCCAGTGTGTTCTATTCTTATCCAAAAAATATGCTAAGCGACAAGCATTCTTCTGAGATAACCAATATTATGGAACAACCGCATATTGAAGACTTTTTTATTCATACCATTACCAATTTTTCTTCTTTGAATTATAATTTTAACATCCAATCTAAGATAGCTCGTGGAAGGAGAGAAATGCTCATGGTCTCAGTAATTTTTGAGCAACAAACTACAACAGAAAATGAGCTAATAGTCTCATTATTACTCAAGGAATTTTCTAAAAGTTTACAATCACAGGGGGAAATTTACATGGCTTTTTCTCGGGATGAAATTCATAGCAATGATGGTGAAGATAGAGATAAGATATTAAATAATTATTCTCTGGTACGATTATGGGTTGAGGAGTTATATTGGGCAGTTCTGGAAGCAACTAGGGAGAGAACTGAGGAAGAAGTAATTGCACTTTTAATGAGTAAAGAACATATCTATAGTACCATCCAGGAGTTATCGGAAGGAGTGCTTACATTGGAAGAATTAAAAGATTTGTTTATTGAGAGGTTTCCCGATAAAGATTTTGATGAGATGATTGCCACTCTTCTTGATAAACAGTTAATTTTTATAAACCAAATTGGGCGAGTTGAAAAATATGTACTTTTATTAAAAGAAGTTGCTATAGAGAGAATACCTCCGGAAAGCGTAATTGATTATATCGATACAATACCCGAGTTAATAGATATTTTACTCTCGAAAATTCAAGAATATTTCAATAGATATGATACTAAAACTGAAGAAGAATTAAACCAAGACGCCAAAATATTGTATCAAATTATGGCTGACCCTAAAAATTATAATATTCTTTCAAAATTGAGAGAGGGATTGATCCAAAGAGATAAATTACCAGAACTAGTCTCAAAAGAGGCGTTAAATTATCTAATCGAAACAATTGAATTTTTAAAAAACAATGATGTGATTGAAGAACTCAGCTACAATAACGAGCGATATATTGTATTAAAGTCAAATATACAAATCACCACTGCATTTCCAGAATATTTAAGAAAAAAATCAAAGAACCAATAGAAAAGAAAGGGTAATTTAAGGAAGCCTTGGGTGGACATTATTAGATAACATTTAAATAACATTTGACAATATCAAGTATTGTTCTATGGATGAATAATCTTAGAACAGAAATTCAAAAAAAAAAGAAATCCATAAAAAAATTAAAGAAATAGTTAAAGAAATTAAAATAAATAAAAGGAAAAAATAATTTTATAGTAAAAAAATGTTGAATTGGACGCCTGTTGTTATTGCTGATTTTTTCTTAGGAACATTTTTCTTAGTGGGGGGATTTTGGTCCTTGAGAACATCGGAAAACAATAAAATTAAAACAATTAAATATCTTAAAGCAGTTTGGCTTACACTTGCGATTTATTTTTATCTTGAAGCTATTTCATTTCTATTTCTAGATCTCATTTGGGGACGAGTTTATGGAATCATAGGATTTATAGCATTGGCTTTTCTTTTTATAGCTATAAGTTATAACTATAAGGACAGCTTTTTTTCAGTTTGGCTTTTAATTGTCATTATTTTTGGATGTATTGCTACTTATCTAGCATTCACTCAACCTAATGCAGCTATAATTGAAAAAGTTGATGGCTATTATAAGGTATCATGGACTGGTCCTTTTGACATTTTAGCCACAAATATCATCTCTTTATTTGGTATCATATACTTTATATGGGTTGTTATAACTTTACTTTATTCTCCATATATACTACGAAAATATACTCTTTACTATTTCATATCAGCATCTTTTACATCAATTGTTCCTGTATTTATTTATTACGTTATAGGATCTCTTCTTTTAACAGAAATTACGCTTTGTTTTGGTTTGCTAGTTTGCAATTATATAATTTATAAAGAACCCGGGATTTTATATATACTCCCTTTCAAGGCTTATCGAATAACTGTGTTAGATAAAAATGGGAATATTTTAATTAAGTATGTATGGTCAAGGACGTCATCAATTGACATAATTTACAACATTCTGTTATCTACGGAATCCAAGACCCTTGAAAAAATTAAAACTAACCTATATTTATCTAAAATGAGGGATATCAATTCATCAAAAAAATCAAGATTTTTTAGAAAAATAAGAGAGAGCCAAAATCCTAAAGGATTTAAAATATTTCAAGATAAGGAAAATGAAAAATTCATGGTTGAAATGAAATACCCTGAAGTTCTAGTTTATGAGTCTCAATTAGTTATTGTTAAGTTTGAAGTTTCAAAAATTACTAAATTTTTAAGAGATTTAATAAATCAATTCTCAATTGAATTTGAAATCGAATTTAGAGCCGAATTAGAACATTCTTCCATAGAAAAAGAAAAATATGAAACAGGTTATCAATTAATAGATAACTATTTTTTTATGTTTCCTTCAAATATCATAACCAGCTCAAAGGATAGCTTTTTAATTTCCTCAGAATCATTCCGAATAGATGAAGAGTTAGAGGAAAAGATTAAAACATTATTTCCTAAAGAGGAAGACTTCAACTTTGTAAAATGTGAAATACAACGAGCTCCAGAAATCACATTGAAAACTATAAATAAAATCTGGGAGGAATTTAATAGTTAATGAGAAAAGGAAATCCCTTTGGAAATATAAACGTAATAGACATTTAACTCTTAACTATTCAAATTGGAGTATTTCTTTCCAAGAGCACCAATAAAAGTCATGATTTGAGATTCATCAAGTTCCAGATCAAATTGTTCAATTCCTTTCTTAACAGTTTCGTGAAATAGTTCCAAGAGATCTTCTTTCGCTTCCAACATTTCAGTTCGGTTAAGGCTAACAGATGACGTCGCAAACTTACTCTTGACATCAAAATCCTTTACGACTTTAGAGAGAAAGTTTTTAGGTTGAAAATGGTTATAGTATTCCCCTTCTGCTATAGCAATTAACGTAGCGAGTTTATGATATGCAATTGTATAGTTAAAAAACCCGCTATAATCATCATATTTAGCTAATTTCTGCAGGAATCCTTCATAATAATATAGGAAATTATGTATTTCTCTTTCGAATTGTTTATGGAGACGTTCTGGGTTATTTAATTGTTCCCAATAATATTTATAGATTTGAGTTAAGCCACCATTCCTATCGAAAACAATGGCTTCTTGAGGGAAGTTAGCGTTAGATTCTGCTACATAAATTATATCATTGATTGCTAATGCAATACTTTTAATTTTGATTTCGAGTTTGATAAGATTTTCTTGAGTGTATAAAACCAGCTTATCATCGATTTCATATTCCATGATAATATTTTTTTCCAGAGCCCAAATTGGTTTCGTTATTTCATATCGTACGGTTTTTACTGCTTTTTCAAAATCCTGTTGATCTCCTGTGTATATAATTAAGTCGATATCTGAATATTCATCGAGAGTTTTTGTAGCAACACTACCATATACAACAATAGCTTCTACTGCTTCAATTCGTGTTAGGTTGAGAGTAATTTCTTCAACTAATTTATCAATGTGAGGATTTATTTTAACCATCTCAAATTAAATAACGTTTAAAGTTAATAGAATAATACTTAATGTAGTTCAAAACTTAATAAGTATTTTTTTACAAAAAACAAAATAAAATAAAAAAAATTTTCCTTTGAATATTTAATTCTTAATATTTTAGATTATTTCCACATTCGGTACAAAATTTCGCGTCTAAGTTGAATATTTACACTAATAATTGGATTAAATGTACTGTGTTAAGAAAAAGTTAATAAAACCATCAAGCATAATAAAAATTACTAAATCAGATTTTAAGTTTAAGTAATGAAAAACTGTCCTAAATGTGGGAGTCTATTAAAACCACCTGATGCGTCCTATTGTATAGAGTGTGAATCCTATTTGGATATAAATCGAGGCATCTCGAAAAAGAAGGCTGAGAAATCTTCTGGAAAATACGTGTGTTGTTTTACCACGTTTTTTGTTGTGGCGTTAGTGATTGCTTTTGTGATATGGACTGAAACTCCGATAGGTTCGACAGAGGAGTATGTGACGGAGATTTTTATGACAATATTCTTATTTGGGATAGTTATCTGTTTTTGCATTGCGATATGTATTAATATTAGTGAAAAGAATGAAAAGAAAACAAAGAGAACCCAACAAGGGATTGATTTATCATTCTTAAAATCTGAAAATCGGCTAATATACGTTCTCTATTATATCTTTTTCATTGCGATTATTTTGATATCTTTTGCAGCTCCTGCTACTGAAATTGGATTAATTCTTTTAAGTAGTTTACTCACATTATTGGTTGTAGTAGGGGTCATCTTGGTTATTGTAAAAGCTAAGCGAGTGAAGTATTGGCTTAGTACAAAAGATATAATTTCTTTCTTTTCTTTAATTTTTATTGTAATTGGCTTATGGGGTACAGATTACATTTCTTTTTTAACCTACCTAATTGGTATTCTTGGTGTATATACATGGTGTGTGTGGTTTGCCTCAGATCTAATAAAAAAAAGAATTAGGCCCATAAAATGGATAGGGTTAAGTGGTGTATTTATAATTACAGTAGGAATAATTTGGAGTATAACATCTGCTTCATTTATTTCAATTTTTATTGAATATCTTGGATTATACATATGGGTTGGGTTCTTTTTCTCTGAATTGCTTCAAAGGAATGAAGTTCCCGGCTTAGAAGAAGTAGGTGAAACAAAAATCTTTGAAGCTCTAATGAAAGATTCTAAGAGATTAGTAGAACAAGGAAATAATCAATATAACAAAAAAGATTATGAAAATTCAATAGATAGCTGGGAAGGTGCAATTAAGATGTATGAAAAAAGCTTAGAATTTTCACCTTCTTCAGACCAGGAAGAAAAAATAAAATCTAATTTAAGTATGCTACAAAATAACATAATAAATGCATTAGAAGTTAGTGCAAATAAATATAATAAGAGAGCAATAAAGGCTCATGATAATCAGGACCTGCAAAAAGCAGAACAGGAGTGGAATCATTCAGTTAACAACTTTACAAAACTTATTAAAATAATTAAATCAGAAAAACTTAACTTAGAGACCTCTAAAATAAAAACTAAAATCGATTCAATCAGAAAAAACCTAGAACAACTTGAAGTGGAAAAACTATGCGCTGTTGCAGACAACAAATTAGAGGACGCTCAAACTTTAAAAGATAAGAAAATAACTAATGCCCTTGAGATGGCAACTGAAGCGATATCATTCTATTCTGAAGCATTAGACAAGGCCAAGAAAAATCCAGAATTTACATCTTTAGTTGAGAATATTAAGACTAAGATGTTTAATGTCAGGAATTTTCAGGAAGGCCTTGAAGAGAAGATGGATGAGCTTATAGGGATTACTCCATTAACTACAGAAATAATTATTGAACACGATGATGACTCAGATTATAAAAAAGTCCAATCCACTATAAAGGCTGGTAAAAGGAAGAAGGCGCTAAAAATTATTAGAGAATATGAATTTATAGGAGGACAAGTCAGATTTAAGGTTGGATTAGTCAATAATACCAATAACCCATTAACTAATTTTAAAATTTCATTTGACCTTCCCGATGCTTTAAAATGGGTCTTATATGAGCCTGACAAATATGAGCGGAAAGGGGATAGTATACTCATATCTAAATTAGGAAAAAAAGAGAAAAAAACAGTTTCATTATATTTAGAACCAATAAACTGTATGGAAAGCCCTGTAAATGCAACGATTAGCTTTTTTGATGTTAACGATCGGCCACAAGCTATTCCAATGGAGCCAAAAATGATTTCTATTTCATGCCCTATATTTTTCACTAAGGAAGAGGCAAATATCGCTCGTGTTAAGAAACTGCAACGTTCTCTTACCCTCAGAGATAAAAAAATATTTCCTATAGTTAACGATGATGCAATATCATTAATTTTTTCTACAACTCTCTCTGTACTTGGAAATTATGACATTAAACTAATATCCAGAGAATTCTCAGAGGAAGAAAGATTTGGAGAAGCATGGTTTTATGGAATTACGAAAGTGAAGAAAAATAGGATTATTACCTATATTATCTTAGATGGCGAGAATAAAACATTAGAAATAGAAGTTTCTGCTGACGATCATGGGCAAATTACCGGATTTTTAGCAGAAATTGGAAATAAGATTAGAGAAGAATTACTTAAACTGAATATTATTGGCAATGAAGAACAATTTTATGATATAAATATGTCAATTCACTTAAATCATTGCCCCTATTGTTGGAACATAATCCCCTCTGAACAAATTCAAGGATATCTAAAAGGAGCCCCAATCGACTGCAAGTATTGCGGGGAAACTCTTATCCTAAAAAAATAAAAAGAAAATTCATTTAAGTTTTTCTCCACAAAGGGAGCAAAAATCTGCTTTCTCGTTTACTGGGGAACCACACGCAGGACAATATCTAACATCTCTCTCTTCTGCTGCTTTAGGTTCTGGTTGAGGGGTTTTAGGTTTAGGGGGTTGCTCGGTTTTTTCAACAACTAAAGGATCTCTAACAATCAAATAAATTATTAATCCGATTAGACCTGTAACAACCACAATTAGCAGCCATATTAATTCATCCATATTTCTTTTTTGCGCATCATGGTATACCCAAATTAGTAATTTTATATAGAGTACAAAAAGAATGACTCCAACGATAATCATAGTAATTATAAAAAAAGCCCAAAAAATTTGTTCTTGTAAAATCATACCTATCATTTTTAGTTAGTAATAAATCTCTATTGTATTTTTATTATCCTTTGTTAAATATAAATTTTTTATGGTTTACTTTGTTAGATATAGATATCCTTGTATTCCATTCTTATTTTCTTTTTGTTAAGCTTCCCTACACTGGTTTTAGGGATTGAGTTTACAAATAAGATTTCATCGGGCAACTGCCACTTAGCAAACTTTTTAGAAAGGTGTTCCTGAATATCCTCCTTTTTCACAGATTGGAAACCTTCTCGTAGTACAACTAAGGCCAAGGGGCGCTCTTCCCATTTGGGATGAGGAACTCCTACAACGGAAGCTTCAAGAACTCCTGGAAATGAGAGTATTTCGTTCTCCATATCAATAGAAGATATCCATTCTCCTCCACTTTTAATAACATCTTTAATCCGGTCTGTGATTTTTAGAAATCCTTCTGTGTCAATAGTGCCTACATCACCTGATTTTAAATAACCATCTTCTGTAAATTGATTTTCTGAACCAGGGGCATTAAAATAACTACTAGTAACCCATGGACCGCGGAGCAGTACTTCACCTGCAGATTTACCATCATGGGGGAGTTCATTACCTTCCGAATCCACTATTTTAACATCAAGTCCGGTCACAATCATGCCTTGTTTCTTTTTTAGGTTCCAGTTTTCTTCTTCGGATAACTCCCTTTCTAACCAAGGTTTGGGAATATTTAAGGTTACGATGGCCATTGCCTCAGTTGACCCATAGGAATGAACAATTAGTCCTTTTGTTAAATTCCAATAGCCTTTCATCATACTAATGGGGGGCTCAGAAGCTCCAGAAATAATTCTTGCTCCAGATAAATTCGGTTTGTTATCTAATCCCCTAATATATTCGAGCATGGGCATTAATATTGCGGGAGCTCCATTAGCAACTGTTACTTTTTCTTGAACCAGAATATCAGCGAGATCGTTAAGATCATTAGAACTATACTTACCAGAAAAAACTAATTTAGCACCTACGAAAGTAGCTGCGTGTGGTGTATTCCACCCCATAACATGAAACATAGGTACAATTTGAAAGACACAGTCGTTTACAGACATGGAAGCTATATTGGCATATGTTATTGCTTGAAGATACATCCCACGATGCGAATAATACACTCCCTTTGGTCGTCCTGTTGTACCGCTCGAATAACAAGCTCCATAAGCTGAATTTTCGTCAATTATAGGCCAATCAATTTCTGGGGAGGCTTTACTTAATAATTCTTCATAGCTAAATATAGGATTAAGAGTTGTTTTCACTTCACTTAATTCCTTATCAGTGATAATAACATATCCCTCTACCGTCTTACATTCGGACGCGAAAGCTTCAGCTATAGGAATCAATGTCTCATCAACAAAAATAAACTTTGCCTTGGAATGATTTACAATATAAACTAGTTCATTTGGAGCAAGACGCATATTTAAAAGAAGCATAACGGCCCCTGTACCTGGAATGCCAAAATAGATTTCATAATTTTCATGGGTGTTCCATGCCAAAATTCCTATAGTGTCTCCTGGTTTTATTCCAAGAGTATTTAATGAATTCGCAAGGCGTCGCATTCTCTTATAAGCATCCCTATATGTATAGCGAAATAAAGTTCCATCATGCTTCCTGCTCACAATTTCTTGTTTACCATAATTTCTTACTCCATGTTTAATTAGATTGATCACGTTAAGTTGGTATTCCTTATTTGTGGTAGCGGGAAGCCCTTTAATAATCTTCATGACATCATAACCTCAATAGTTCTTGAATTGTATATAATTATTTAATTCGGATTATTATTAATATTTCCTAAGGATTCTGTAAAATTTGAAATGATAAATATTTAAATAAAGTAAATTTTTTTTTCTTTTAACTTATTTTAATTAATATAAATAAATACTAGAATAAAGAAAAAATGCCAGTATTAGGAATTGATTATGAAAAATGTAGTGGTTGTGGCACATGCTTAGTATCGTGTCTCAGACCAGGGTATTATTTTAAAAGAACAGAGGATTATGAGACAATTATCTATGAAGACCCGGACAAGAGCTGTATTCTGTGCGGTCAATGTATTGGTCAATGTCCGGAAGATGCAATAATGTATGAAAACATGGGAGAAGCCTTTACATTCAAGAATGTAGAAAGTCCACAAGAGATAGTCTCTTATGAGGATGCCTTTCATTTTCTAACTGCCAATCGTTCTGTTCGCCATTATAAAAAGGATAAAGTCCCACTTGAAGTATTAAAAAAGGTGTTTAAGGCTATGCAATATGCTCCTACTGGAGCAAACAGAAGAAGTGAGAGATTTTCAATTATTTCAAGTAAGGATAAATTAACAGCAATATCAGATGCAGTTTATGAGGAATTAAAAGGCGGCGAACAGTTTAGGCTCCAACTTGACCTCCTTAAAAAATCATATCAAGCCCCTGTATTTTTTGATGCTCCCCATGTTATTTTTGTGACAAATACAAGCAAAGGTGCATTATCAGGTTGTAATATTGGGATAATTGTGACTTATGGGAGATTGGCTGCTCAAGCATTAGGATTAGGAACTTGTTGGGTAGGAATGATGCAGCTAGCTATCGAGTTCAAACCGAAAATAAAAAAACTAGCGAATATTAGAGGAAGTATAGTAGGGGCGTTTACAATAGGTTACCCTGATTTAAAATATTACCGTGTCCCTCCTCGAGCTGAAAAGAAAACAGTTGGCCTGGAAGAATAAAATATTTATGAAACTAGAGTTAATAACTCTTTCAAATTTGAAATTTTGTTAACTTTGTTAAAGATCAAATAATCCTGATGATTATTGTTTAAATCTTGGTCAGCCCAATAATCAGTAATCATGCTGTCTGAATCAAATTGATTTCGCTGGATTAATATAGGGTAAATGCCTGCTGCTCTTGCTCCCTGTATATCCTCTGGGGCATCTCCTATATAGACAACTTCATCATTTCGAAGGCCTGTCTGTTTAAGAGCAAAAGAAAAGATATTAGGATTGGGTTTTTTTACGCCCACTTCGCCTGATATTACTATGGAATCAAAATATTCATAAAGATTCATCTTGTTTAGTACAGAATATATATGAGGGGGATAATCAAAATTGGAAATTAGAGCAATTTTCTTAGTTTTCTTAAATTTTGATAAGATTGGAATAACTAATGGATCGAGTGAAGTGTATTTAACCCACTCAATTAAACATGAATTTGCTGTATAATTTAATTCCTTATTATCTAATTCTAAACTTAACTCTCTGCAAAGTCTCTGTATTCGACGTTCATAAATTGTTAAACCATCACTTAAATCGGGAGGCTCATTATTTCCAAAAAATCCGTTACATTTCATTTCAAATGATTCCTTAGATATATCTAAACCGTGTTTTTGTAAGCAATTGTAAAAAGTTGAAATCCAATCTGCCCAAGCTTTTGAATTATCATTATAGATTACAAGTGTGCCATACAAATCAAAGAATATCCCCTTAAATTTCATGTTATACGAAAATACGTTTCCAAATAAGATTATGAATTAATTAAAACAACCACTATAATTTAAATTTTGAGTCCAAGAAATGTAATTTTCTTCAAAAAATTTAAATAAAGTAAAATAAAACTCCATTTAATTTATTATATGATATCAATAATTATAGGAATTTAGTCAAAATGCCAGTATTAGGAATTGATTATGAAAAATGCAGTGGCTGTGGTATTTGCTTAATATCTTGCCCCATACAAAATACGCTTTTTAAGAAAGACGCAGAGCAAGATAAAATTATCTTTAATGATCCTGAAAATGTTTGTTTTCGATGTGGGCAATGTGTTGCTCAATGTCCTGAAGATGCGATTGTTCACATAAAAATGGGGGAGGCTTTTACATTTAAAAATATTGAAAATCTTGAAGAACATTCTTCATATGACCATATCTTTAATCTCCTCGCAGCAAATCGCTCGATTCGCCATTATAAAAAGGATAAGGTCCCATATGCAATTTTAAGAAAGGTTTTTAGAGCTATGGAGTGTGCTCCCACGGGGGGTAATTCACGCGCAGAGAAATATTTAATAATCTCAGATCCTGACAAAATAAAGGAATTATCAGACGCTGTAGAAGAAGAAATGAAAATAATGTTTGGGGTAATGCTTGATGCTACTAGAGATAAATATCATAGTGTTGTATATTATGATGCTCCTCACATTATTTTGGTGACAACTCCCAATGATACTATATTGGGTCATTTTAACGTCGGTAATGTAGTTACTTACGGAAGAATGGCAGCACAAGCATTAGGATTAGGTACCTGTTGGATTGGAATGACTCAACTTGCGATTCAGAGTAATCCTAAAATTAAGAATATGGCAAATATTAGAGGTAATGTAGTAGGTGCTTTTACCATCGGGTATCCTGATGCTAAATATTATCGTGTGGCTCCTCGACGAATGAAAGAGGTAATTGGACTACAAGAAGAAATAAATTAGTTTATATTAAAGAGAGTGTGTCAAATTACGGGTGAATATTAAAAAAAAAAGTATAATTAGGAATTTCGAATTATAATTATTTCAAGACGAGAAAGGTAGAAAAAGCATTTTCAAGCTTTCTTACGGGGGATTTGAGAAATATTTAAATCTCTTTTGTCTAAATTTTCGCTCTCTCCCTTTCCGCTTAAACAACCACAATTACAATTGCTTTTTTCTTCTTCAGATTTTTCTATCTGTTTGGGCATATTCGTTTTTTCCATGTCATTTCCTCCATTAATTTATATTACATAGTTAATATAGAATGTAAACTATTTAAATGTTCAAGTATATAACACTATAGTAAGTAGTAAAAAGGTAAGTTACTATGAAAATTACTAATGAATCTTGTGGTGGAAATATAGGAGAAAATGGCATATGCTTCTGTCCTGTGGAAGGAATTATTAATGTACTAAGTAAAAAATGGGCGCTAGTTATAATTGGAACTATTAGTAATCACGGCAAAATAAGGTTCAACAAAATACTAAAAGGTATAAAGGGAATTAGTCCAAAAACTTTAGCTGATCGGTTAAAGGAATTAGAAGAAGCTGGAATAGTTAACAGAGATGCCTTTCCCGAGATTCCCCCTCGTGTTGAATACTCGCTTACTCAAGATGGGATTGAAGCTAGAAATGCTATTCTTCCCTTAATGGACTGGGCTCATAAAAAATCACTTAAAGAACAAGAAATTAGTTAGAATTTAAAATCGTATTATATCAGCAAATTAACATATATATTATTTAATTTCAAATATGGAGAAAGTACCTGATGCTTTAGCAATTAATTGGTCGTCCTGCTTTATTTCGGATTCCAAGGCAGCGACTTTTTTTCCCTTGTTAATCACAATTGTATCACATACAAGTGCTCCTGAATTAACGGCTTTAAAATATGTGATTTTAACTTCTATAGTAGCACACAATTGATTTTCTTCTAATAAGGTATAAACGGCTCCACCCATACCAGTATCCGCCATCGCATAAAGTACAGCTCCATGCACCGTTTTATGTGGATTTAATAACTCTTTAGTAATATTTAAAGTGCATTGTGTATATCCATTTCGAAATTTCGTAAAATTTAATCCAATTATATCACAAAAGGGATTAAATCCTTTAGAAACTGTAGGAAATTTTTTAGGCATATTAATTCTTAATTTTTAAAACTTAAAGAATGTTAACTATGGCAATAGACCTTTAATCCTTATTAGAAAAAAAAGGTAATAGATAAAAGAAAGAAAAAAAAAACCTTTAATTATTTAATTTATTTGCGATATTACTTTTCTTCTTGGATGTAGGCATATGTATCAATAATAATGATTATTATAATTAGTATATTATCGAACCATTGACTAGCTATTCCGGTGGCTGTACGAGGCATAAGACTAAAAGACCATAACCCTATAATAAGCGCCATAATGAGCCAGATGATTGCAAATTCAATTAAAGTTAATAAAATGAATAAATAAATGGATTTTAAGAGGATATAGGCTATAAAATCAAATTAGTATGAAGATGTATTTAAATATATGTTTCTTATTTGTATAAGTAAAAACAAGATAATATATTACATTTAAAAATCAAGAGGGATATCATTATGAAAATTGAATTAGTTGAAAATGATGCAATTGGCTTAGGAAAAATGGTTAGAGATGGGGAAATTAAGCCGTCTGAATTAGTAGAGATGACTATTGAGCGAATTGAGTATATTAATCCGAAACTTAATGCTGTAATTCATAAGATGTATGACGGAGCACGTAAAAAGGCGGAACTAATGGATAAAGAGATAGCATCTGGCAAAAAACCAGAATCTAAATTATATGGGGTACCATTTCTTTTAAAAGATCTCCTTGCTGAATATGAAGGAGCACCTTATAATGAAGGTAGTGCTGCTCTTAAAGGATATATAGCGAAGTCTGATACAGACTTGGTCACACGACATAAAGCAGCTGGATTGATTGTTGTTGGCAAAACTAATACTCCTGAGTTTGGATTAGTCCCTACTACAGAACCTATACTGCATGGTTCTACAAAAAATCCATGGAATCCAGAATTGAGTTCAGGAGGATCAAGTGGCGGATCAGCTGTTGCTGTAGCAACTGGTATTGTTCCTATGGCCCATGGAAATGATGGAGGAGGATCTATTCGAATTCCTTCCTCTTGTTGTGGGGTCTTCGGTCTGAAGCCTACTCGTGCGAGAAATCCAATAGGCCCCTCCTTTGGTGATTTAAGTAGTGGAATAGTTGTTGAACATGCTTTAACTCGTACAGTAAGAGACTCAGCGGCACTCTTGGATGTTACTTCAGGACCAGGTATTGGTGATCCATATTATGCACCACCGAAAAAACGTCCGTTTCTGGAGGAAGTCGGACAAGATGTGGGAAAGTTGAATATAGGCTTTTTGACTTCAATTCCACCGGGATGGAATTTTGGGACTAAAATCGATCCAGAGTGTGAGAAAGCAGTGAGAGATGCTGCTCAACTCTGCGAAAATTTAGGTCATAACCTTGAGGAGATAAATCCTGATGCTCTTAGTTATCCGGATCTTTTTATGACATTTGGAACTGTTTGGGCATGTGGTTGTGGCCAAATCCTTCATTATTGGGAAAAAATCTTAGGTAAAGATATAACAGAGGATCACGTAGAGCCTATAACTTGGTTGGTTAATAATAATGCAAGAAATCGAACTGGGGCTGATTATTTAATCGCCATCGAAGAATGTCAACTTTTTTCCCGTAAAATAGCTAATTGGTATCATAAGGGAGGGTACGACATACTTCTTACTCCAACGTTTACAATTCCTCCACCAAAACTCGGGTCTTTTTCAGCAAAAAAGGTGAGTAGGGCAATACAACTGATGAATAACATGACGACATTTACATATGTATATAATATCACAGGGCAACCAGCTATGTCAGTTCCACTATATTGGACCGCAGATAATATACCAATCGGCGTTGAATTCGCAAGTCCTTTTGGAGATGAAGCAACACTTTTCCGTTTGGCAGCTCAATTGGAGCAAGAAAGACCTTGGATTGATAAAAAGCCACCTATTCACTGTAGCAATATGTAAAATATTAAAAAAAATTATTTTTTTGAATTATATATTCTTTATTTTTCTTTTTCTATTTAGTAAGTTATAATTTGAGTGGTAAAAGAAAATTGTTAATCTGAAAATTCATCTAGTATTTTCTTGATTAATGGCTTAATTTCTGGAATTCGTTGCCTAGGTATACCGCAAATTTTTCAGGCATATATTACCTCTTGTAAAATATATTCTCTTAATTCCTTTTTTAAAGCAGATTTTGAGACAATATCTACTTTTAAATTGAATTTTTCCTCAAGAAATATCGACAGTCCAATAAAATGAAAGAGAAATTTACAGCAAATTACAAGAAAAAAAGAAAAAAAATTATAATTAGAAACCCAATTTCTCGAGTGCTTCTTTATTTTTTAGTACAACATCTTGCGTTAATGGGTGATATTTCCAAAAGACGAGAGTTCCTATGAACATAATGATCGCAGGGATGACACCAGATAGAAGACGGATGCCCCAAAGTACTAACTCTATGTCAGCAACAGCACCAGCCAATCCTTCATATGTATCATACCCTGGTTTAAATCCTGTCAGAGTGTGAACAATCGCTATTATTAATTCATCAAGAGTAGCCGCTAATCTGCCTAAGAATGCTGAAGTTCCTACAAGGATAGCTTTCTGGTTTTTTCCAGTCTTTACAGCATAGTCATCTTGAACATTTGCTTCTATTATTGAATATATAAACGCCCATAGTGAACCCAAGCAAAATCCGAGAATAAACAATATAATTAACAGATCTATCATTGTTTGAAAAAATGTTATTGGTACCATAGCTGCAGAAACAGAAAAGCCTCCGATTGTCGCCAACTTTTTATTGTTTTTCATTTTTTTTAGAGCTTTAAGCCAGAAAGGAATAGATACAAAGGCTCCTAGAATCATAGTGGCAAATAACATTGTTACTTCATCGGGACTAGCACGCGCAACATAAACTGTTAAAAATATAGTATTTCCCATCATCAGGTTAGTTGAGGCAACCCAAGCTGTTACAAAAACAAAGAAAACTAAGAAACTCTTTAGTTTAACAACTTCTTTCATTCCCTTAAAAAAACTCATTTTCTCATATTCTCCAGTAAAATATCGATCAATTACAACCTTGTCCTCACGAGCACCGGGGAGAAATAAAATACCACCAATAAGAGCTATAAAAGCAACCATCGCTCCCATAAATGCAAATCCTTCTCTTCCAGCTCCAGCTCCAAGGAAAAGGGGGGGTATCATTAAAGCAAGTGCGACAGCCACCATGTCTATGGGCATGAAATATTTTGACATTTGTCGACGCTCTTCTTCTGTGCGAAATAAATCTGGGCGAAGTACACCAAGATTCACCTGAACAAGTGTCCCAAATAAATCAAATAGGATTAATGAGATAAGTAGCCACCAAAATACGATCCATGGACCTGTGGAAGCATCCACTTCTGGAGCTGAGAAGACAAGATACAAACATAGACACCAAGGTGCTATTCCTATTACAATCCAAGGGAATCGTCTTCCAAATCTTCTCGTTAGTCTTGTGTTTCTATCTACTAAAAATGCAATGAGAGGATCATTCACAGCATCCCAGATGGTCCATAAAGTCATGGCAAGAAATATATACCATGCATTTAATCCGATTACGGCCTCATAGTAAAAGAATAAAAACACAGCAAGAGTACTCATTAAAAGTGATACCGGAAATTGGAATGAGGCATTGGAAGCATATCTCCATTGAGGATGTCTTGATTCCGTACTTTCTACAAATGTTTCATTCATTCTATTTTCAACTTTTTTGTTTAATTAAACTTTAATGGTTTGTATTTTATTTTAAGAGTTTTTAAATATTATACTTATTTTCATTTCCAATTGTTTTAATATAAATATAATCGAAAAAAACAATTTCTTTTTAGAATGGAATTAAATTATTATTATTATTATTCGATTAATTTGCAGTGATAAAAATGGGCAATAGTAATTATAGTTTAGCTAATCAATGGTGGGAGCTAGAAATTCAACAAAAGGATAAAGAAAAGTATATATATAAATTGCACAGCAAAAAGAATGATGTTATTTATGCTGATCAAGATTATCATTATCGCATCATTACATCCAAAAAGAAAGGATCGAGATATCTTTATTTGGATCATTTAAGTGTTGAATATAAAGCAAAAAACCTTGTAGAACGAAACCTTCAATTAATTGACAATGAAAAACTGTTAATTGAAGGGATCTTTCGCGATACTGAAATTAAAATAATCCATGAATTTGAACTAAAAGATAATAGTAAATGGCTGAAGGAAAGGATAACATTACAAAATTTAGGCACTAAAAGAGTTAGACTAGGATTGATTAATTTTGGATTTAAAAAAGCCTTCTTTAGCCAATATGAAGGTTGGGCGGATAATCTAGATGAATATGAATTAACAGCTATTCCTATTCGCAGATTTATTGGACATGGCAAGGATCGAAAAAAGGAGAGTTTCAGAGCTCAGGACCTTCTACACAATGCTTGGTTTTTTGGAGAAGACCGAATGCCGGGATTTTGTTCAGAAGGTTGGTTATGGGGCAATTCTGAGGGAGGTTTACTCGCATGTAAATATAATCCTACTGAATTGGAATTCTCTCGATTCAGCCGATTTGCACATCCATTACCTGGTCGTGGATGTGAAAATGTATATCTAATATTTGGTGGAGCTTCCCTATGTCAAAATAATCCCGAATTGGCTACTACTTTAGAAAGCGGAAAATCATATAAATTTGGCATGTCAAAATACTGTGTTTATGAAGGAGATTTTAAAAATGGGTATTACTTATATAGAAGCCATCTGGATGCAGAAGGACATGTCATTCCCAAAACCTATAATCCCCCTATTAATTGGAATGAATTATATAATTTAGGATGGGCTGCCGAAAAACATGGGTTCTTTAAAGACGACGACAATTTTGAAATCTATACTTTAGAACAACTATATAACGAAGCGGAGCTTGCACGAGATATTGGAGCAGAATGTTTGTATTTAGACCCTGGTTGGAATACTTTTATGGGGGGTGAAATCTGGAATGAGGATCGCTTTGGCTCATTAAAAGAATTTTCTAAAACTATTCATGAGAAATACCAATTAAAGCTAGGATTGCATCTTATGATGAATTTTGAAGGATTAAATGAACCCGATGAATTCTTTCTAAGAAATAAAAATGGTGTAAAGGTTGTAGCAGATCCTTATATGGACCTATATTCACTGTGTACTAATGAAAAATGGGTACAAGAAAAGAGCCGTAGAATACTAGAATTAGCAAAGGAAGGGATAGACTTTTTAATGTTTGACTTTACAGACATAGGTAATATTTTAGAAGACCTTACTGGATGCTATAGCAAAGATCACGGTCATGAAATACCGATGAATAGACAAACTCATGCCCAAAATATTTTTCGAGTGATTCAAAATATAAAGAAGGAATACCCAAATATTCTTATTGAAGCTCATGATAGGGGTGTAGGTAATCAGCTTTATTACCAGCATAATCTTCCACATAGTTTCGACGAGAATTGGGGATTTGAATGTATGTGGAATCCCATGCAAGATTTATTCTCTCATAGAGCTTTCCAACTATATGAATATAATTTAGCATATTCCATCCCACTCTATTTGCACATAAACGAAAACAGTGATAATGAAAAAATGCTACAGTTTTGGTGGTATTCTTCAGTTGCTAGACATATAGGAATTGGTGGATTGAAAGATAAAAAAAGTGCGAAATATAAAGCATTAAAAAATGCGATTTTGCTTTATAAGAAGATTAAACCCATTCTGACGAGAGGCTCCTTTTATGGTATTGATCCCACAATTCACCTTCATATAGCTGAAGATAATGGAAATGGTGTAATTCTTGCGTTTAATTTAGGCAGCCGTATTAAAAAAATTGATATTAAGATTGATGCAGCCCTTTATGGGTTAAATTATAACTCAATAGAACTTTTTTCAGGTACTAATCAAAAAGTCGATATGAACGCTAATTTTCAAAAAATTAACAATATCTTAAGCGTTGAAATAAAAATACCCCCAATGTCTCCTATAATCGCAGTTCTTAAATAATCTGAATTTTTAGAAATCCAGCGGATATTTTCTATATTTTTCTATGGCGGCCCTCATTGCTAGTACATTTTCCCAAGGCACATTTAAGATATCATGACTTGGGCCGATAAAATATCCCCCGCCTTTAGCTGCCGCTTTTATACATTCCTTCACATTCTCTTCTACTTCTTGAGGAGTTCCAAATACTAGGACTCCGGATGAATCTAAACCTCCAAGGAAACATAGCTTATCTCCAAACTTTTCTTTTAATTCAGCTAAATCAACACCAGCAGACGCTTCAAGGGCTTGAAGACCTCTTATTCCAGCATTAATCAAATCAGCTAAATATTCATTAATTTTTCCATCAGAATGTAAAATAAAGAAAATACCATGTTTCTTACACTCTTCGTAAATTCTTTTATGGTAGGGAAGTATAAATTCACGAAAATCCTTTAATGAAAAAAAGACATTTTCCTTATATCCTAAATCATCCCCCATGAGGATTACATCCACTCCTGCTTCTGCTAAACGTTTAACAATTTCTACATTTACTTTTGTATATTCATCCATAACTTCGTGTATAAACTGTGGCTTTTTACGTATATAATAAGCTAATTTGGCGAAGGTTATTCCCCCGTATAAGAATGTAACGGGATCTACTGGTAAAATAACGATAGGGTAAAAATATGGTGCAAGAGCTTCTACGAATCCCTCCCACAGCTGGGGTGAATAGTTGATTCTATCATTAATTAATTCAGTAGGTTTTCCATATTTATCCCAATAGGAATGAAGAATTTCAGGAGTGGTAAAATATCCCCCAACGTACCAGTCATATTGTAAACCGGTTTCGATTTGCTCAACTGTCTTAAATATTCTCCCATCCAATGGATTAATATGACAATCAGGGAATTCTGGGGGTGCTGGCTTATTCCTCATTTTTATTTTACTTGCTCCAAATGGATCCATAATGAAAGCATCAACATTCCAAAATCTCTGTTCTGTAATGTAATATTTAACTTTGGATGATTTACTCTTAACCCATGAAAAATGCTTTTCTTGCTCTCCAGAATTCTTGAAATATTGAAAGGAGGTCCCAGTATGTTCAAATCCGAAAGTAAATATGGGTACTATATCTGGTTCCCCACCAAGCTCGAGAGTTTTAAATACACGTTCTCGTTTTGATAAGACCATAATTAAACAATTTTTTAATCGGTTTAAAACTTTTTCACATTTACTTACTTTTTAAAATAGATGATTTATTCTAAAAAAAACCAAATTTAATGGATTAAAATAACGTAAATTATTTTTTTACAGATTTTTTTTAAATCGGAGATATATTTTTTCGGCCATGTATCACTATTACGACTATGACCACGACGATAACTACTGCAGCAACAGCTAGAACAAGAAGTACAAACCAGTATTCAGTGAAAAATGACATTTCTAAATTCATTTCTATTATTACCTTGCCATCATATTTCCATTCATAATATTCAAGAACCCCAGTACTTGTATACAATGCTATAGATTCATGTTTGTCTACATCATCATCATCCCACTCAAATTCGGTTGATAAGCCATTCTCTTCTTCAATTACTTTATAATCTGCGTCATCGTCGTAATCATCCTCCCAGTCATTTTTAGTTTCTTTAGCTACATAATACCAATTGACATTTGTCGCTACAAATACTACAAGAAGACCTATGCCACTAAGAGTCGAAACAAGTTCCTTATAAATATCCTCATCATATTGAAAAATTATTGTCTCTTCATCTTGTTCTTTTAGTTTCCATTTGTTGCCTGCATAATTCTTTGATTCATAATAGTCATAGGAAACTTCTACACCATCAAAATGGCCATATTCATCTTCCTCCTCAAAATCTGTAATAGTATATCGTATTGCTTCTATGTCCTCCATATCATCAATAAACTCTGATTTGTTTTCAGCAGCATCTTCGGAAAAACCTAAATCCTCGTAATATCCTTCAAGAGGTTTCGAGTTCATTTTAATTAACCAAACATAAGTATCATCTTTATTAATTCCTACATACCCCGGAGTTTTACTAGCAGCGGCAAAGTTGATTAATGGGAGTAAAAATAGTAATACCAACAATGATACATTTAATTTTTTCGACAATTTCATAATTTTACCCTATGGATATTTTATTATTTTTAATTAATATAAATCTGATTTAATAAAACTACCAATAATACCTAAGACGCCGCCTGCTATTAAACAATAAGTTCCAATAGATTCGGTTCTATCAAGAATCATAAAATCGAAAGGAATTATCCCTTTCATGAGTGGTTCAGAATCCCCTAACAGATAAATCATTGCTATAAAAGATGGAGGCAATAAATTAAACGAATTTAAAATTATTATTAGCGCAAAAAATAGTGGTAAAATTGATCCAATGATCGGTAATTTACGAACTTTTATCCCACCTAATTGTATTAATCCTGAAGCTAAGTAAATTGCAATAAAGATAGCTCCATAATAATAGTATATTGAATATGGTTTTGCGAAAATATTATTAATCCTTTTAAAACCTCCCATTCCATAAACGTAAAAGATTTTACCACCCAACTTAAACGTAAACAAAGTCAAAGCAAAAGTGCCAACAAGCGTTATAATTCCAGCAATTAATCTGATATATTTACCTTTAATCATTTTTTAACAACTTGTATTTAGTCTAATTTATGATTTTTTCTAGAAAATTAAAACTTGTTTGAATATTTAATACTTTGCATTTTGATTTTATAGATTAAAGCAAAATATATAATAAATAAAGGCTTAATAATAATCCGAAACAGATTGACACAGGTGGTATCAGATATTTTAAAGCCCCCTTATAATCTGTCTTGAAGTAATTTATACTATATGCAAGACACGGATGAATTGGGGTGATTAAATAACCTAAAAAGGTAGCGCAATAAAGGAATACAAATTCCATGAGAATCATAGTCGTTACCCCATTTTGGATTAAATAGATAGGTATCAATATCGAAAAGGGAATCTGAACACGTCCCGTTGTGAATCCAAGAAAAAATCCCAAGCAAATAAAGATAATAAATGGAAGTTTTAACGCTCCAATATCCTCAGGTAGTCCTGTATCTACAAAGACAGTTAAAAACCAAAGAATTGCAAACATAACCAAGGGAAATCTCCAGATTTTCATTTTTTTCGCCACCTCTTTTACTCTGGACAATGGCATTTTTGCTATCATGATTGAGATCCAAACGCTTATGAAAAGCCCGATTAGTAAAAAGATTTCAGGATAATCAAGATTGAAAAATGTCCTACCGAGGAAATCTATAACGGGTGCGATTAAGATGGGAGTAAAATTGCGAACTACTCTTTTGAGGTCTCGCTCAAAAATCTCTCTTTCCTCATCTACAGACCTGAGAAGGGTTAAGTATCCAATAAGAGTCATTATAATAAATGGAATTATCATGGCAACTACGATAAGATATATCGGAATTCCTGCTAGTAAACTACCGATTATCAATATGGGTGAGATGGGATAAATTAACAACAAGGCGTGACGATACCATACGTTTATTGCGACTTTTTTGTTAGGATGTAAATCTTTGTCTATTTGATCTACAATCGGAGCAGACATTAAAGCACCTCCGGGAACGGGTAGCAATCCAAAGAAGGCAGGACCAACTATAAGAGACACTTTTTTTGAAACATCCATTTTTTGAACGATTTCCATCATTAATCCCGAATCATCCATAATTCCTCCCAGAATTGGGATAAGGGCCACTATAATTATTAAAATAATATTTGATGGATTAGTAAATACCGTTAAAATCGAATCTAAGAGATTTACTTGTGTTAATAATGCAAAAATTAGCGTTGCAATACATAATATGATACCTAATTCCTTTTTTGAAAAGATCATAATTAACGCAATTACAATAATGAAGGCAATCCAAGCAGGTATCACACTATTGAAAATAATTTTTCCCTTAAAAACTACTTTAATATTCGTGGAGAATTGAAAATTTTAATTTATTTAAAATATTTACCTATAAATGGATATTGAAAAAATATGGGAAAAACCTAGTTATACAGGTCAGGCACGTCAAATACTTTCTGCAATTCAAAATTTTCCAGAAACTTCAAAAATCCTTTTAGTAGTACGACATTCTCATGTTAACCCTGGAAGGTTAAAAGATTTAGATTATAAATTAACAACAATAGGGCGTGAAATAGCAATAAAATTTGGCGAAAAATTGCCTACAAATAGACCTATTCGTTTATTTCATAGTAGTGTTAATCGATGCCAAGAAACAGCCGAAAAAATATTAGCTGGTTTTAAAAATGTTGGTGGAAAAGGAGAATTAAAGGGAGAATTTAATCCATTATTTGATATAGGGGTAACCCCAGAATTTATGTTAAAAGAAATTACTCATTATAATCCATTTAATTTTTTTTATCGTTGGATAGCTGGTCTTTATCCTCCAGATAAAATAACTCCCATACAAGAATATAGCCAGAATGCGGCTAATCTCATTTGGAATAAACTCGATAGTGCTCCTGAAAGCGGAATTGACATCCATATTTCACACGATCTTCATGTATTGGCTCTTAGATTTGGATGGTTTGGATTTCCACTTAGAAATAAATGGATATCTTATATTGGTGGACTTGCACTAGTTTTTAATAAGGATAATATCTCAGTATTTAATATTGATATTGATAAATCAGTTACAATAGATTTTCCCTATTGGTGGAAAAAATGACTATAAATTTTACACAATTGGGTACACCCTCAGAATTTTGGGAATATTTTGATGAAATCTCCAAAATTCCTCGTTGTTCAGGAAGAGAACATCTTATTAGAGAATATATAAAAAAAGAGGCTGATAAATTTAATCTTACATCTAAAATTGATGTAGCAGGAAATCTATTAGTAAATGCCTCCCTTAAAAAAGATGGTAGACCAATTGTAATTGTTCAAAGTCACATGGATATGGTCTGCGAAAAAAATGAAAACATAACCCATGATTTTTTAAAAGATCCTCTTAAATTAAAAATTGTTGAGATTGATAATATTAAGTGGATAACTGCTGAAGGAACAACTTTAGGCGCAGATAATGGAGTTGGACTGGCGTACTCACTCGTACTTATGAAAAAGATTCACTTTGGTCAATTAGATTATGGTAATATTGGCTTGGATTTGTTATTTACTGTAGGGGAGGAGGAAGGACTTCCAGGTGCTCTCCAGATTGACAAAGCCTTTTTACAAGGGACCTACTTAATAAATACAGATTCGGGGTTAGATGATACATTCATTATTGGGTGTGCGGGTGGAATATATACATTTTGTGAGGTTAAATTGGAAAAAACTAATATAAATCAAGAATATATGCTAATTCCTTTAAAGGTTTTTATAACAGGATTAAAGGGAGGACATTCAGCAGGAAAAATCCATCTTGGTCGAGCAAATTCAATAAAATTGATATCAGAGATATTGAGAAACCTCAACGAAAAATACACAATTTATATTCATTCTATAAATGGGGGAAATAAACCTAACGCGATACCTAGAGAGGCTACTTCAATTCTTTATGTGAAAAAAAATCAATTTGCAGAAATACTCGATTTAATAAACTCTCAAATCTCCGAAATAAAAGAAAATTTCGCTGGAATTGAGAACGATATTAACATCTCAGTTCATAAATTAGAAAATTTTACAAATAATGAAGTTTTTAGTCTTAATCTTCAAAGTACCTTATTAGACATACTAAATTTAATACCAAATGGTCCAATAGGAATGCATCCAAAAATTAAGAATGTAGTTCATACTTCTACTAATTTAGCTTCAATAATTACCAGACCAACCAAAATCAAAATTACCTCTTTCCAAAGAAGTTTTGAAAAAAAAAATTACAATGAAATCTCAGATAAAATTGTAGCATTGTTTAAACAGCCAGAGCTAAAAACTAAATTACGACAAGTAGGGGGTGTGGGAGAATGGGCTCCCAATATTGAGTCAAAATTGTTAGCACTTTCAAAAGAAGTTTATTTAGAACTATTTAATAAAGAACCCAATGTTACTGCGGTTCATGGTGCTCTTGAATGTGGACTTTTTACATCTCATAATCCTAATCTTGAATGCATCGCTATTGGAACGAATGCAAAAGAAGCTCATTCTCCTGAGGAGAGATTAGAGATTCAAAGCGTTGAAAAAACATGGAATTTCTTAATAAAATTATTGGAAACCATCTCTTCAAAATAATAGCGGACTACTGTACTAAGTCTTAGCCATTTCTTATTTTAAAACCGATATAAAATCCTAAGAAAAATATTTATGATTACGAAGATTGATCTTTATAGAATCAACCATCAATAACTTATAGTTTTTAAGAACAATGCCAATAATTGGAATAGATTATGAAAAATGTATTAATTGCGGAACATGTATATTAGCATGCGGAGCTCCAGAAGCTCATTATAAAAGGAATGAGGAGCAAGATAAAATAATTTTTGAAGATTCTGAATATGGATGTAACCAATGTGGCCAATGTATAGCCCAATGTCCTGAGGATGCAATTCTCTATGATATTGGGGAGTCATTCACCTTTGAACAAATTAAAAATCCAGAAAAAATAATACCTTATGATATATTTTTCAATTTTCTCTCAGCAAATCGCTCTGTACGTCGTTATAAAAAGGAGAAAGTACCAAAAGAGATTTTAAATAAGGTTCTTGTAGCTATGTCTCGAGCACCTACTTTTGCCAACATGCGGTCTGAGACTTTTACAGTAGTATCCGATCCTCAAAAAATAAAAGAGTTATCTGATGCTGTGGTAGAAGCATTTAAAAGTAATCCATCCATAGGAGCGGATATTAGTGAAGATATGGTAAAGTTAGGAACGTTATATGAAAGTCCTGTCTATTATGATGCACCGCATGTAATAATTATCTCTTCTCAACTTGGTATGATGATGGAAGGAAATAACATGGGAATAATAGTTACGTATGGAAGATTGGCTGCTCAAGCCTTAGGGTTAGGAACCTGTTGGAATGGATGGACTCAAATAGCAATCCATTTTAATCCTAAGATTAAAAAAATAGCCAAAACTAGAGGAAGAGCTTTTGCTGCTTTTACTCTAGGCTATCCTGATACAGATTATCATCGTATTCCTCCGAGACCAATGAATAAAGTTAGATTTTTTGAGTAACTAAAACTTCTCTATTGAATATAGGTTATTATAATGAAAATCGCGATTGATATTGATGGCGTCTTACTCGATATCATTATCCCATACTGTGAAAAATTTAACCAAAGGTATAACACCGAATACAATAAGAATGATGTCACTAATTGGGAATTTTATAAGGATTGGAATATATCTGAAGATGAAGCTTTCGAAATCTTTTTTGAAATATACGAGAACACAATGTCTGTTCCCTTTATTGATGACGATGCTCCCAAATTCATGAGTAAATTACATGAGCTCTATGAACTATATATTCTTTCCGCAAGAGATTCTCAATATAGAACTCAAATTATTGAAAAATTAAACTTTCATAATATCAAGAAAGACTCTAATTATAACGATTTAATCTTAGTATACCATAAACCATACGATTTAAAGATTAATGAGCCATTCGATGTATATGTAGATGATAATCCTAATCTTGCTAAAGCTGTTCATAAAACTGATGATAAATACTTACTTTTGTATGACCAACCTTGGAATCAGAAAATTGAGAATACCAATAATATAATTAGAGTTTTTAATTGGAAAGATATCTATACTGTACTTACTACGTCTAAACTGTTCATTTAGACAATGAATATGAATTGTGCTTACAATTATATATAAAATCTTCTATATAATATTCGTCTAAGACATTTTTCAGCATCTATTTTATACTAAATAAAAAATATTCATAATCTTCCATGAAATCGCTTAAATTATGTAAAAAATGTGGAAATGTCATGGCCCTAAGAACAATTATAAACCGGGAAAAAAACCGACAAAAGATTTTACAGTGCTTTATATGTCGACATTGGGAAAATATAGATCCGGGTGATATAAATTAGAAAAATAGTAGAAATCTTTACAAATTTTAGAAGCAAAACATAAATAAGAAAGGTTGTTAGTGTTTTACCTTAGATTTTATATCTATTAGTTAATTCTTTAACTAATGATTGAAATGCTGAAAGAACACCAGTCCCATTTTTTGCAGAAGTTCTGTAATGTCCAATAAATCCCCGTTTTTTAACTAATTTTTGTATTTTCTTCTCATTTAACTCTTGCTCATCAACTAAATCAACTTTATTGCCGACTAATATAACAGGGATCGTACTACAATAAGCTTTAATCTCATCATGCCACTCATCTATATGAGAGTAGCTTGATTTTCCCAGGTCAGTTTCTTCAAGGGAATATACAACAATCGCACCTTTACTTCCTTCATAGAACGCAGGGCGTAGGAAATGATATGTATCTTGACCGGCTATGTCCCAAATAAATAGAGAAACTCTGTCTCCCTCAATATCCTCCTCATATTTTGAAAACTGTGCACCGATAGTTGGAAGATAGTCATTTTGGAAGTTGCCTTTTGTATATTTCTGAATCAATGACGTCTTTCCTACTGCAGGATCACCGATAACAGGAATTTTATACTTATAATGCTTATTATGGCTTTTGAATTCGGTCATTATATCACTTTTTAAGTTCTATTCTTGGTATTTTATATTTATTATATAATATAATACTATAAAAATAATAAAGTGAATATAAAAAATAAGGAAAAAATAGTAAAATTTGAGATTAAATTAAATCATAGAATGGAAATGTTATTTGGTCTCTTTGGTACCATCCTATCTACTACTTGTGTAATTACTGCCGCTTTTTTAACTCCCGGATATGATCCTAGGATTCATACGATAAGTTCATTGGGATATGGTCAAGCAAAATCATTATTTAGTATCGGTCTTGTAATAGGAGGGGCATTGAATATCCCTTTTTTTATATATCTCGAAAGAGAATTAGTAAACATTAAAGAGAACATAAGAAGACTTGCTACAGGGGTTTCTATTTTTACTGCGGTATGTATTTCATTATCTGGAATAATTCCTGACGAGACGCACCCAGATATTTTTATTGCTTTTCATGGATTTGTTGCCTCTGTAGCCTTTACAGGTTCTTGTCTTTATATTACTCTTTATAACATTTTGATGTATCAGGGACCCAAGACAAGATTATATACTGGTCCAAACTTTAAAAAAATTTTAGCATATTTTGGCTTATGCGTAAATATTCCGCTAGTTGTTTATTTTATTACGGGCTCACCGCTCGCAGAATGGATATTATACATTCTTATAATGATCTGGGTTCTAACAACGATCATATTTGTGATGGAATTCAAATTTTTCAATATCGCTGGTTTATATTATAGAAAGGGGCAATATCCAGAAGCTTTGAAGCGATTTAAAGATGCACATGGTATATTAACTGAACTTGACCTAGATGGTCACCCAATCGGCAAAACTCTTCGAGAAAATATAGATTATTTAGAGAAAAAAGTCAAAAAATAATACATTACTCAAAGAAAAAGCTTTATAAATTCAAATGATTTTAAGTCTGAATTGTAACTTTACCTATTGTAATACCACAGTAAGGACAGTATTGAACAGGCTCTCTCTCATTTAATGTGGTTCCACAATTTGGACAAAAACCTGGATTTTCACTAACAGTTTGTTTAGTTTGGGTTGATTCAACTTTTACAGGCTGTTCCCTTGTATTCTGATCTTGATCATCATCAGAAGTTCTTCCTTTTTTGCTTTTTAGAAGTCCTACTAAACCAAGTAGCCAACATAACATTTTTTTATCACTTTAATTTATTTTTTATAATTTTTCAGTTGTTTAACTAAAAACAATAGCCAATAATACTAAAAAGATCTGTAGTCCAATCTCTACAAAAAGAAGTGCGTATATATACCTGCTGCATATAATTTTTAACTATTTTTAAGAAAAAACAAATAAAAAATAATTGACTCCAAATTATTATTATCTGGACTGATTCTTCTCTTCTAATTTTTTCTTAGTAACACAAAATACAGGATTTCTAAAAACGGTCGCTCCACAACCATTACAGCTAGTGCAATAGGCAGGGGTATGATCGCCGTTTTTCCATCGATTTGGAAGTTCTGGTTCGTAAATTAATGGTCTACACATAGAAATGAAATCAGCCACTTTTTCTTGGAGAAATTTCTCGGCAGATTCCGGTCTTCTAATACCTCCCATAATCATTAAGGAACAGTTTTTCATGAACGGTTTGAGCGTTTTAGCGGTTGATAATAAATAGTTTTCATCATCTGGTGTTTTAATAAATTTACCAGGTAAAGGATTTTTGGTTGTCTTTCTTGATTCTGAAATACCACCTGTCGGTTCAATTGAAGCATAACCTGTTTCTACTAATATTTTAGCAACTTCTAATGCTTCATCTAAGGTTAATCCTCCGGGGACTTCATCTTGAGTTTGTAATTTAATAGTTATTGGAAACTTTTTACCAACTTCATCCCTAATAAGGTTGTAAATATCTACTAATATTTTTGTTCTTTTTTGAGTATCTCCTCCGTAATCATCTAACCTCAGATTTGTATATGGACTAATGAAGTTACTAAGTAAATACCCATGACCCCCATGCAGCTGAACCATATCATAATCACATTCATACACTCTACGACTTGCATCTACAAACTTTTTGATTATGATCCTAATCTCATCCCCAGTTAGTTCTTTTGGAACTTTATTAAGTAATGGTTCTTTAACTGGGCTAGGTGCAACATTTGGATATTTTGGATGAAATCCTTGTCGACCAGGGTGTACAATTTGGGCAGCTATTTTCACATCGGATGCATCATGAACTGCTTTAACTAGTCTTTTCTGACCCTCTATATAATCATCACTGTATATAAACGGTTGAGTTGGAGATGCCGCAGCAGTTTCATCAACAGCAAGTGATCCTGTTATTATTAAGCCAGTACCGCCTCGAGCAAGCTCGGTATAGAGATTTATGAGCTCCTCGCTTACATATCCCTTGTTTGCCATTCCTTCGTAGGTAGCAGAGCGCACAATACGATTTTTAATTTGTACATTTCCAATTTTTCCAGGACTAAAAAGATGTTTTAATTCCATTATGATCCCATTAAATTTATAAATTTTTTAAATTCATCGATAAAAAAGTTATTCTTTCCAATAGCCTTCTGGAATGCGTATAGCAATGACCTCTCCACGAGCACATTCATCTTCACCAGAAAAAACTGAACACATAATTATAATTTTTTTCTCCTTCATATCAGTAACTCTTGCTCGTAATATTACTGGCTTGTCCATTGGTGTTGGGCGTAAATATTTCACAGTTAAAGTTCCAGTAGCAAAAGAACCAGTCTTCATTTCCTCAGTAGACTCTACTCGTGATAGAAAAGCACCCGCGGTGTTCATACAATGACAGTCGATTAAAGTAGCCATGATACCACCATTTAGAAACCCATTCCCCCCTAAATGATAATCCTTTGGCATCCATGTACATACTACCTCATCTCCCTCCCAATAACTCTTTATTTGCAACCCATGTTCATTGTTTTTTCCGCATCCAAAACAATTGCTAACATATTCCGGATTGCTATCTTGGATCGCTTCTTTTTTCATATAAAATCATACAGTATTAGTTTTCCATTCAGCTTAGAAAATAAGATTACTCAAGATAATTTTAAATAATTTATCAAACTTATGTTAACTTTAGTAAGTGTAACACTAACTGTACTAAATATAATAGTAGAATAGCTTAAAATGAAAATTAATTTCCAAGAGCAATTTTCCTACGTTCTCTTAAATCCTTAGCAATGATATTATTCTTTTCTTTAGTAAGTGGATACGCAAGGAGGATTACAAACGCAGCTATAAAAGCTAATATGCCAGGAATTAGTACAAAAGTCCAGTATATCCCTTGAATGGTTTGAGAAGTCTGTTCTACATTAGGAGTATAACTAATTATTATTAGGTTCGCATGCTATGAGGCTATTTTCTGAAATTATTTGAATAGTAGATTCAATAACATTATATTTCTCTTTGAGATAATTGTTTATTCTTTCTATAAGAGAATCTTGATTAGAGAACATATCAATTTTATCAGCTACTTGAATATGGGCTGAAAAAACAAGCATTTCTGGTGTTATTGTCCATAGATGAACATTATGTAATTCTATAATCTCACTAAAACTAGCTTTTAAGTCATCACCTACTATATGGATATTCAATCCTTTTGGTGCCATTTCTAACAAAACGGTAGTAGATTCTTTTAAGATCCCGATTGCCCAATAAAGAATTAATATGGATATTCCTATACTTACAATAGGATCGAGAACTGTCCATCCAGTATAATATATAATAATTGCCACTGCTACTATTCCTATTGACGATACGGCATCTGCGAGCATGTGAGAGACAACCCCTTTAATATTTATATTAGATTTTTTACTTCCTTTTAGAAGTAGTATACTTATCATATTAACAGTTAATCCTATAATTGCTACAATAAACATATAAAAACTTAGAATCGCTTGTGGATATAAAATTCTCATGATCGCCTCATATATAATTATCGCTACAATTGGAATAAGAAATAATCCATTAATGAATGCAGCTAATACTTCCGCTCGATACATTCCAAAAGTTTTATGATGACAAGGTGGTTTGCTCGCAATATAAATTGCTATTAAACTTATTCCTATAGCAAAAGAGTGAGTAAACATATGGCCCGCATCACTTAAAAGGGCTATACTATTAGTTAAAAGCCCTCCAATTATTTCTACTACCATAAAAATAATCGTGATTAAGAGTGAAAGAATTAGTCTTTTCTTTGTTACCGACCTATAAGCAAACAAGTGATCCGTAAACGTACTATTAAGATCTTTACTTTCCATAATGTTTTAACCTTAATTCCAAAACGTAGTCTAAAAAATATATATTTTTCTTTAATATTTCAATAGTAAATATGAAAGTTTAATAATATAAGAAAAAGGCTTAAAAATAATCAATTTTTAAAAATAAATTAATTACTAAAACATAATTTTCAACAAAATGGTAATCTTTACTTTTGTCGTATGCTCAGAACCTTATAAATATGAAGCTATAGACACTCTAATTAATTTAGGTGAAGCTATCATCAAAAAAGGGCATCAAATTTTAGGTATATTTCTATATGGAAGTGGTGTGTATAATGTTAAGGGAGATATCCATGTAGATGATTCCACTCGAAATTTACCTGATAAACTTGATGGATTCTGTAAAAAACATAATGCAAAACTTGCCGCTTGCAGCACATGGATAAGTTTCACTGGAATTCAATCTTCAGAATTTATTGAGGAGGCATGTAGAGAAGGTTTAGGAGGGCTTTCAGATTTAATTGCCCGTTCAGATAGAGTTATCTTTTTTGGTCCAGGAGGTTAGATTTATGATAAAATCAATTGTAATAGTTTGTGAAGACTCTCCTTTCGGAAAAAATTCTGTAGTTGAATCGATTCGAATGGCAACAGGATTATTAGCTGTTGGGGATTTAGATAATTGTCAAGTCATTTTTATGGGGGATGCAGTCTATTTTTTGAATAAGAATTTAAATCCTGAGGCATTAAATGTAGATCCCTTTTCAAACATAATAAGATTAATCGAACTTTCGGATCTGGAAGTATATGTTCATGATAAGGCTCTTGATTCAGCGGGATTGGATCTATCAGATTTGATTTCATATGAGAATTTGAAAATAGTAAGTTATGAAGAAATTTCTCAACTTATTTTAGAAGCAAATATGACTTTTAAGTATTAATAACATGTGTGATATAAAATGGAACAGAATAATGATCTAGTTTATTTGTATGGTTTTAGTGGCCGCAAAAACGTCAAGCTAAAAACAGTTATCAATATTATAGAAGACCAACTTAAGACTGGAGTAAATATCAAGATTATTTTAATCCATGATGGAGTAATTGGGATCTCAAAAAAAGGAGAGATATCTCAAAATCTAGAAAAACTCATAAATTTACCCCTAACTGTATATGCTATGAGCCCTGACTTAAAGGCTCGAGGAATTAAATCTGAAACTATCCTTGAAAAAGTCAATTTAATAGATTACGAAGAATTAGTTGACATTCTAGCAGATACACCAAAAATAGTATCATGGATTTGAACTACCACTACCTAAAGATAGTGGATTCGTAATTCATCGAAAATTGCTCTCCTAATGAGAGTCTTACATCTTCTCCAAACGCATTCACGGTAGTCCCTACCGCATAATCAGTATTCATGATCGTGATACTATTCTTTTTCAAGATTGTTACGCCTTCCTTTTTAATATTGAGAGAAGCGTTTACATCTCGATCGTGATGAGCAGTACATTCTGGACAAGTCCATTCACGATCACTTAGTATAAGGTCATCATTTTTAAGACCGCAATTAGAGCATAATTTAGAACTAGGAAAATATCTGTCAATTAAGACTAAATGCTTTCCCTTCTGTTCCAATTTATATTTTAAAAGAGTGATAAATTGATTCCACGAAAAATCTAAACTCACTGATTTAGAAATTCCAGAATTGAATTGTTGCATTCCTTTTATATTTAAATCCTCTAAAATTACGCAATCAAAATGCTCTGATAATAAATGAGTTATTTTATGGATCCAATCTTTTTTTCGATTGTGGATCTTTTCGTATAATATAGCTAATTTCAATTTTGCCTTAGTTCGATTGTTTGAACCTTTCTTTTTTCGGCTCAATTCTCTGTGAGCCTTTCTTAATTTGGATTCTTTGTTTCGATAAAATCTTGGATTTGAGAGTTCTAAGTCTTTGGTTATCAGAAACTTAGAGGCACTCATATCAAATCCTATAATCTTATCATCTTGTAAAATGTTCTTGGAAATAACATTATTCTCTAACTCTAGTAATATACTCGCATAATATTTACAACTTTTAGTTTTAGATATTGTGATTTGCTTTATCTTCTCATCAAATACTCTCTCATCCCTATAGGGAATCCAAATATTAATTTTAGGCAATTTTAGTTTCTTATGCTCAAAATCAATTTTACAATTACCATTTATATTGAATGTCGTATAAGACTGTCTTGATTTCTTAGACTTATACCGGGGAAATCCTTTCTTAACCCCTTTATTAAGATTTCTAAAAAAGGTATCGTATGCTGATTTTAAATGTCGCCATTCAGATTGGAGTGCTTTTGAATCTACTTCCTTTAGGAAAGAATATTCTTGCTTATACTCTTTTTCAGTCTTATATGTATAACTATAAAGCGAATCTTTATCATCTTTTAATTCTTTATAGGATTGTATTCTCTCCTCAAGCATTTTGTTATAAATAAATCGGCAACACCCAAATGTCTTGTCCAATACCTCTTTTTGATTCTGATTAGGATATACCCTAATCTTGATTGCTCTATTCATCAATAAT
>SDBT01001825.1_pt1 | contig 38083 bp, 66 predicted proteins | sample 2277101 | NCBI WGS metagenome assembly SDBT01 (sample SAMN10404973, study PRJNA504765) | marine sediment metagenome | isolation source: marine sediment core GS10_PC15, 103 cmbsf | place: Arctic Ocean: Southern Knipovich Ridge | collected 2010 | reverse complement strand
GGAATCGCCGTTACCAAAATATCGGCGTTGGCATTGATTGCAGCAGCCACGGCTATCGCTACTTCACTTGCAGTATCACCAATTGACACGTCCACTTTAAATAAGAAATTAGTCTTAGATTGAACGACCACATTTACCGTGTCATTTTCAGTGGCTGTACCCGTAAAATCAATGGCGGCAGTCGCTTGTGATCCACCAACATCGTCAACAAAAGGGATAGCATCAATGCGCGTTACACTGTTTAGCTTTCTAGCCTCACGTATCGCATAAGCCAGCATTGATTTTTGACCAAAAAGGGCATTTTCTTCACCGCTTGTGCCAATATCTTTTACTAAGACTTCGGAAGTGGCTGTGCCACCATTTTGCTGCCCAATATATAAAATTTTCTGAGGCGCATTGGCAACGGGCGTTGGTGCTGCTTCAATATTAAACGTGGTGGATGGTTTACTAATAACAGCCATTATTCTGGTTCCTCATCTAAATCAATACTCAATGTTAAATCTGTGTTAATTGAACCGTTAATGTTCAACATCGGCACACGCTCTTGGCTCGTGAACCCATCTAAGTCTGTTATATCATATTGTGCCTGAAAAGTCCAAATTCTTGCCAAATATGCGCCATTATAGACCAAATCTCTCGCGCTATCGAAGTTAAATAAAAATCCATCCGCAGCATTGAAGCGTGGCGTTGGCGTTAAATAAAGCGATGTTTTGAAAATGGCTAGCTCAATGTCATCCATATTATCGCGAGTTGCGACCGCTGCAAGCTCTGTAGAGGCTGGAGCTATTACCAGCACGTTGAAGCTATCCAACATGCGTTGCCTTCTTCGTGTCCCACTGCGGATTGTGGTATTGGCATCATTTAAAATCAATCGTTCTTTTGAAACTGTTTGCTCGCCATAAGTTAAAAATAAGACATATTTATCAACAGCTTGTTTAGTATAAGTGTCTAACGCGCGCTCGTTGTTGATGGATGCCTGAATTCTGAATTGAAAATGCGCTTCAATGGTGCCAGTCGTGTCGATAGTGTCCGTGCTACTCACGACATAAGTGAACGTATCGACATCTATAACTGTAACAGCTTTAATGCCAATGAATACGTTAAAAGCATAGTTTAGAACTTTACCAGCACCCGTTGGCGAAACCCCTAAATCTTTTTCAACTTGGCAGGTGAAGTTGGTGCGGTTTGGAACGCTCAACAGATCAAATGTGCCGTTAAAATCGGACTGGTCAAAACCTTCTATCTGAACAGTTACTGGTTGAACAACAGCGGGTAGAGTAGTGCGAAAATCAAAACTCTCAACTTGTCCGTGGTTTGCAGCTGTCTCAATGCTCAACACGCCAGAGGGAGCATCATAGGTTGCTGTTACCACGTCAACTATTTGCACAGCTCCCACAATGTTAATTGCTTGACCCGTGCTTAATCCATGGGTTACGGCTGTCGCTGTCGCTGTACCACCCGTTGCGCTCAAGGAACTAACCGATACGCTCTCCGAAAAGAAGTCGGTAAACTGAGGGAGGAATTGCCAGAACTGTTGAATTAAAGGGGCTAGTTTCATTTTTTGGTTATCGCCTTAAAAACTTCAACGCCTAGGTATTTTTGCGTGTTCCGCTGCTCTTTCTCAACCGTATTACCGAGCGATGGTCGTGGGAGTAAATTACGAGTCGGCTCACCTAACTCTAATTCTCTTGCATATTCTGCATTGTCGCCAAACTGCATGGTATCGCTGCCGTTAGTATTCACGCCTAATTTCTCTTCATAGTTTCCCGTGAATGTAGCTGCCGTTTGACCGGGACCCGATGACTTATGACGCACTAAAGTTCCCTCTAATTTTTTCAAATAAACGCGCCCAGTTTTAGCTGCCTTGTCGTTCAAATCTTCCTTAATCGTTTTCTTATGCGATGCGCCAGCTTGCTCAAATCCTAGCCTTACGCCCGTTTTAAAGTTTTCTTTCAACGACCTAATTTGTTTAAATGTTATCGCGTTCTGTTTTCCAGCCGTAATCTTCATCCCCATTTTCATGCTTTGGCTGCCTCTTTTGTTTCATCGCCCGTGAGCGCACAATTTAATTCAAGAAATAAATTGTTTTCCTGAAAATCATTTACCAGCAAAATATCGTATCGCTGCCCTTTGTACACTACCCAGTTTTGAGAAGTAATGTCTAGTAAAAATCGGATAGTAAAAATATGGGTAACCACGCGCTCAATGCCAACGCCATCAAAGATGGTAACGCCCTTTGGTGTGGCTACCATAGCCCATGGCGTGGCGATTGTCGTAAAGGTCTCTGTTGAGACAAACTGACCTGTGAACGGATCAACAGGGGGCGTTAAGGCGCGAGCGAGAAGGTCGATCCTTCTGTTCATGCTCCCAACACAAACTTGCGTTTTCTTTCGCTGCTGTTTGTTGCAAATCGCCATCGCTATTGCCTATAAATGTTTTCAGTTAATCCGAGTATTTCATATCGATCATACACCGCTTTTACCATAGTCGGTAACGAGACAGCCGTACCCGTATTACCCTGATTACAGTCGCCTCTGTTTTCATTAAGCCATGTTATATGCTGCAATAACGCGAGCTGAACGTCTGAAGGAATATCGCTTTGAGCTGCACCAAACCCAGCGGTGAACTCGATTGTAACCGATTGCAGTCGATCATCTTTATTTTGAGGCATACTGTCAAAGGTATTAAAAACAATTCGACTATAGCCCACTTCATTTGTTGTGTAGAAATCGGCAACAGGCACAATTGTTGCTACCCCATCAACTAAATAAGTAAAAGTGTCCAGAGATTGAAACTTAGCACGTCTTAGCTCAATAGCTTCAGTGAAGAAATCACGGAAGGTTTTAAAGCCACTGTTAGTTAAAATCTGATTAGTATAACGCTCAAAGAAATCAGCAGCGGAGTTAATCAATAACGTTAAATAACTGTCGCTGTCATCAGGATCTTTGAGTTGTTCTTTGACTTGCAGAATAGTTACAGGCAACACCGTACGAGAAGCTATGCGCTCGTACGTTATCTGTTGCTGTAAAGAGATGTTAGCCCATGGTGTAACCGCCACACTGCGGGCTGACCCTCTACCCTCAAATGCCATAAACTACTCTATGCTGTGTTATTGCCTATTTTCAGACTTTCAAAATTAGTCAATGCACCGCCAACACGCGAAGTGATGAAGTACTTGATAAGGTCTGAAGCAGCACCGGTTACTTGATCAACAAAGACTGTGATACCCATTCTTTCAACGATTGAATAGCCGTCAAAGTCGCCATAAATAATGTTGTTAGTCGATGCGTCAACGTTGTTAGAGACAAAAACATCTTCAGCAAACATGACTGGCTTACCCAGCAATACCATAGTCGCGCCAACTTGTAATAAGTTATTCATTGTGTACAATGGTCGATCTTGCGTGTCTTTAATTTGCAAAATGTCAGCCCAGTTTCGGCGGTTAAGCATCCAGCGTGCGTTAGCCTGATAATCTGTTATCAGCTCCCCTGTTAAATTGGTCAAACCATCATATGTGAACTGCCCGTCTATACCACTGTCAACTCGTTGTAAAGCAAAGCGTTCATAAGTCGTGCCAGACCAGGAAGGATAATCAAGAATTCCACGCGGTTTAGACGAACCATCTCCGACCATGAATGCGGTATTTTGCACCCGTCCCTGACGCGCACTGGCTTTATTGACAATCCAACTTGTAATGTCAATCGAGCTGTCTTGGATCATTTCAAGTGTTACTTGTTGTTGTGTTTTTAACTTATGAGCGACAATGATGAGCTGTCCAATATCGGGGGTAGCTTGGTTCCCGACCGCCGTGTTTTCACCGATCCACACCGATGCGCCCGACTCGTCATCATCAATCACTAATTCGACTTGTTTTGAGTTTGAATTGATGATATTAGCAACTTGGCGAATAGGCGAGGTTTGGAAAATACGCAGCACGCGTTGGCTTAAGAATTCAGGATGAACGAAAAAACCACCTTGGGGGTCAATTGATTCTAAAACTGTTTTGACAGAAGTGTTATGACGTGCAGCGATGCTTTCAGCGGCTTTACCAAAAATTTCTTTGTCGGTTTCGTTCTGGCAAAGGATGCCTTTGCGTAACTGCTCGTCTACAAACTTGTAGTAGTCGGACATCGCCGGATCATTCTTATCATGACCATCTTTCATGCCACGCGCTACCCGTTTTTCAAGCGAAAGGATTTGCTCATCTTGCAGTTTCTTTTCGCCCTGTAAATCTTGGATTTTCTGCATTGCTTCAGCATTAGCTTCAGCAGCTTTATGAAAACTTTCAGTGCTTTCTTTCTTTAAATTATCCATAGAAGCATGGAAAGACTTACCTACTTCTTCAACTTGTTCCGCAATTTTACTTACTATTTCTTCGCTCATAATTAAACCTCTTCAGTTTTAAAAGACATGATAATGCTTCAAGACTAAAATTTTTACCTGAACCATTGTCGCTAAAAGGCGCATCACGCCCCATTCGTTTAAAGTATTGATCAACAATACCCTCTATTTTCTTTCTGTCAGCATCGGGAATATCAACCCCACCCCTCGCGCCGTTCAATACGCCAACAATTGCCGATAACGCTCGAGGAATAGCCCTAAGCTCCCCACCGATCACATCGGCAAACGGTAATTTGTAAGCGGTAAATTTATCCGCATTATCAGCATCGAAAAACATAAAGGCACGTTTATAAGCTGCTGTTGGTGCATCTTCTGAGTTCGTGAATTTTCTTACCCGAGCAACTGCCTCACTGGCTGTCCACGCGACATCACTGTCAGCTAATGCCAGAGTTTTAGCAGCCCCAACCGCTTTGATCCCAGTGATAAGGGCATCAGGGTTAGCTGGCACGGCTACCAGCGATATTTCAAATAAATCAGCTTTCTTAAATAAAAACCCCGTGTCAGTACGCTCCATGTCATCAACAGTCGGGATTGAAAAGCCGATTGAAAACGCCGTTAAAAAACCTTTCTTTGCAAGTGAGAAAAATTCAGCAGCTTTTGGAATGCTTAAATCCAACTCTCCACGCTTTAACCGCAAGCCTTTGGCATCTTGTGTCAGGTTCTCAGGCTGGATACCACCAATAAATTCGCGGTGGTCATGACCTGCCAACATCGGCATTGCCAATGATTTTTCGCGTAATTCCTTGAGCGTATCGGTAAATGCGCCTTTTTGAAAAACATCGCCATCACGATCAACATTACCAAACGTTGAAGCATACCCGCTAATGATACCCTCATCGTCATCATGTAATGCTTTTACCTTACAATCAAAAAGTTTATGTTGAATTTTTACTGGCATTATTTAAACCGATATAACTGTTCCTTCCGCCTCGCTTGGCGGTGCGCCTTCTACTGCGCCATTTATCGCAACAAAAAAAGCTAATCCGCTCACCGGCAGACTGGATGGGTTAGTGAATTGAACCCGTACAAATCTTCGATCATCTACCACACCACGCGAGACTGAAACAGACCCCTCGCCGTTGAATAATGCCGGTACTAAACTGGGGATGACACCGCCGATCAATTTATCGGTAGCGACATCTGTAAAACCAGAGCTTGAACTATCTGATGTCTGAATGACCATATCAATGCTACCTGTACTGAAACCAACTGCATTAGCAGCAATGGTATACCCAGCATCATAGAGAGCTGTGTCAATGACAGCTGATGTTTGAGTTGCGCCACCTGCTGTCAAGTCATCACTACCAAACATCAAAACTGGTTGATTTATACTTCGATTATCAAAACGTGCCATACTATTACCTCTCAGTTATTGGCTAATAAAGACCATATTAAATTCAAAAATGGTCTATGTAAACATAAAATCAGACTTTTACGCTAGTCCCTTCAGGAACTCCTGGCGGTCTGCTCTCGCTGCTACCATTTAAAATGGCTGTCAGTGCGGTCGCGCCACCGCCTGCAAAATTACGAAATTGCAATCGCACAAATCTTTTTGCATCGATTACCCCTCTGGATATAGCTACATCGCCAGCACCCGGTTCAAGAATAAATTGGCTGAAAAGGGGGATAGCTCCGCCGACCAAGTCGGCAGCCGAGACATCTGCAAAACCAGAGGAGGAGTCATCGGATGTTTGAATAGCAACATCAAACGACACGCCGGGGAAAATGGGACCCGTGGCAATGATGACTGTATAGCCGACATCAAAATTAGCTGTGTCAAAAACAAAAGACTCACTGGGATCGCCAGCTGATTGTAAATCAAGTGCTAAAGCCATTACAATCGGTTGATTGATGCTTCTATTATCATATCGCGCCATTATAGTATCTCTCAGTTATGGTTCAATTAGACTATTTTATATCAAAAATATGTCTATTTCAACTAAATATCATTGAGCATCGGCAGTTGATGATGTTAGCTAACGTGCCTGATGGGTCGCCTGGGTATCTTAAGTTTTCACCGCCTACCAGGAAATCTGACATAATATTTACCTTTTGCAAATACGCATCGCCATGGGCTTCTCGCTCTTTACCGTCCAAAATAGTCAACCATTGTTTAGTTTTGATTTTACCAAATGCCGTGGCACGACCAACAAACATCGCCGTTTCATGTTTTGTATTTTCAAAGACTGGTTGGACTTCAGTGTTTACCACGACATTTTTGATATGCTGTTGAACGCGCCCTTTCCACTCTGCAAACTGCATCGTGTCTCGCCATTTCTGTAATGTGTTAGTAATAAAGGCAGCTCGGATAATGGCATTGCTAGCAGCCCATGTCAGCAGCATTGTCGCTAAAACATTGGTCTCGTCAGTCGTCAAAGAATGATTAAGCTGTGTGAGCGTGGCTGGTGAAACCTTAGCGATAATCTTATTATACTCAGCATTCAATCGCTGCTGTAATTCTTCCTCAAATCGCTTAATGTCCGTGTCGCTTTTCTTGATCTTGTTTAACCAGCGCAACAGACTGATCGACAAAATGCCCTCGAGCTGTATTTTTTGGTTAGCTTGCTTGTGCGCTTCCGCTTGGCTCATCTGGACTGCTCGCTGGTGTTGGGGTTGGTGGCGGAGGTGGTGGCAAATCAGGTCGATCTTCGCCGATAGTGCCGACTGGAATTAGGTCAGATGGTTTATAGACATCATCACCGCCGTCGTAATCTTCTAAGTCTAATTTATTTCTGAACTCATTGTCGCTTGTAACATTGAGCGTTGCTTGCATCTGCAATTCTTCCAGCCGTCTAAATCTAAGCGCATCAATTGTGAACGGATCAAATGTGAACATCTGATTTTGGAAGCTTGGGAAGTAGTCATCGAAAATGTCGGTTAAAAACGAATATATCTGCTTAGTCAGCGGAATAACTGAATTATGATAAAACTGGAATTGCGCTTGCGTCATGTTAGCTAATGACAGACTTGTTGACGTGATCAAAGCCAATGGAATTTTATATCGTTGATAAATTCTTTCAGTGATTGCTGTTTTTAGATTTTGGAAATCCATGTCTCTGTTTGATTGCATAGTGTCGATGTAGGCTTCAATTGCATCGCTCACAACCGACCTACCAGCATTTCTTGCACCAGTGAATTTATTATCTACTTGAGCAATAATGTTCGCTTGCTGATCTTTACTCATTCCTTCTCTTAGCTTAATAAGACCACCAACTCTTGTACCATTTTCTAAAATGCCAAGATTGTGAATTGAGCCTGCCCGATCTTGCGCTAATTCATACACGACAGCTTGCAACTTAGACGTACCAACGCAACACGTCTGCAACTCATGCGGATTAAATCTACGTAAATGATAGAGTTCCTTAGTACCGTCTCTGGTGATATATCTAATTTGACTCCCTATTTCTTGACGCTCAAAGGTTAAACGATTAAACCCACGCAGACCATCATAATGATATTTTTTGACAAACAAAGAATGGTCAGTCTCAATAGTTATATTCTGTGGCTCAAAGACAAATAGCTCGAGCATTTTACCGCCAGAACTTCGCGTTACGCACACATAGCTATTACCCGAAATTAAGAAAAAAGTGGCTAATGAGAGATAAATATTATGCCAATTTTGGACAGGATTAGGATTGTCGATAATCGCTTCGACCTGAGCGTTATTTTCAAACTCACTGCCATCGCCTATTTTCATCTCGATTGCTGCTGATGCTTCTGCTAAAAAATCCAAAGCATCGGCACATGGCGCGACTGTGTCATAAAATGAGACTAATTGTCTATCGCCAAAAACGCGAAAAGATGTGGTTTGTTGAGATAGCAAGCGAACGACATTGCCATTACTGTTAGTCGATGGCGCAGGTACAAATTCTTTCTTACGTCTGAAAAGGTCTAATAAGCCCATTATCTATCTCAATTAAGTGTCAATGGATCATAAAGGTTTTACGATCAATGAGCAAGTCAGTGATTAGCCAGACTAGCGCGTCCATGCGATCAGGGGAGTAGCTCTCATCACTTGTCCAGCTCGTCTGTTGATTTTCTAGCTCGTCAAAGATTTTCGTATGTTTTACGCGCCCTTGCTCGTAGAGCGCGACCACTGGTTCAGCGCGGACTGCTTTACCGCGCGTTGCCCTTACCTGTTTGACATTCACACTCGGGTCTATCAGCTTGATTGTTGTTTTGACCAAGTCGCCACCATTGTTCACTTCTGCCACAATCGCGTCCGCTTTATAGTCATGATATGCCTTGATTGCTCGCTTCGCCCAGCCCTCCGGCGTTAGTTTTGCGGATAAATCATCAAGTAGATATGCTGTGTCATTATCGTCAAAACCACCGACCATGATCCCCGTTTCGTCTGAATTTTTGTTGCACGTAACCGCAGGATCAACAGCTACCGAAATTCTTCCAAATTCCTTTGGCGCATCAGCGCGTGAGTTCTCGATCAGTTCACAAGTCCACAATGACCCTTCAACATCGCTTTGCCATAGCCCATGTTCAAATCTTGCTCGCTGTCTTGCGCTCATTGTTGATAGCCGTTTTTTGATATAATCGGGAGGAAGATTGTCGAGATTGTGCATTGGATTCATCATCAACCATGCCGTGTCAAATTCTTTTTTTAGGCGATCAACGGGATCGATGCCATCGATAAATTTCTTATATGCCCAATGCGCTCGAGTTGTTGGATTGCAATCAAAGATAATTTTGTTATAACATATCTTTTGAGCAAGTCTGGTCATGAGTTTTTCAATGACTGAATAGTCGCCAAACTGCGATATTTCATTTAAAAAAATGGTGGAATATTCTGATCCAAGTATTTTTTCGGTACGCTTTGCATCAGCAAAACCATTAAATCGTATTTGAGATTTATTTGGAAATTGGATAAAAAACTCAGCTTTGTTATATTGATTAGTCCAATACGCGCCCAAATCAGGACTGATAAACTCACACACTTTCGGGATTGTGTCAGCAATCAATGTCGCTCGTATGTCTGATAAATGCTTTCGTCCGATGAGATGATAGCTTTTTGGATATGTCATCGCTCGCATGACAATGTAATATATTACTGCAAACGTCTTACCCGATCTTGATCCACCATACGCCAAGATTTCCGACTTATCGCCATCCAACATCTGCCATAACTGTTTTTGTTTTTCAGTGAATTTTATTGACACGTTTTAACAGTTAATCAATACAAATAACAATGTCGAAACAATAGACAAACTAAACGTGATCAAAGATATATTGTTTATCCATCCTACAAGTTTTTTATGATTAATATCATAATTTGAGCCATAAATTATAGACTTAATGACAGCCCTGCTATGAATTGCCGTGTGTTTTATTGCAAACTGGCAAGAATAAAGCACCGACAATAAACTAATTGAAAAGCCAATAATAGCAACATATAAGAATATAGAACAGACAATATCATAATTTGCTTTAAGAAAAAATGCACTGCATGACAAAATTGAAAAAAACAAACCTGAAAATATGACTATAGTTAAATCAAGAACATCTTGATCTTTATTTATAGCATCAGTGTAATCTTGAAGATAACCTTTAAGAATATAATTAGCTTCTTCTGCATTAAATTCATCTTTAATATTTTTATTCTTCTCTTCGGTTTTTAAAACGGGTTTCATTTTTGATAAACCATCTAAACTTGATAAACTCATAATATCACCAATCTTTAGTTATAAATCTGTATACAAAAATCATTGAAATTATTAGCATAACTCCAACAATTGCCAGTGCCGTCATCGTTACCCAAAAATTCCATAATCCAACTTTAGCTCCAGCGCATAAAAAGGCTGCTATGAATACTGCCAAAATGATGCCAAATAATTTTAAATAGTCTTTCATCGAGTCGGCACTATCGCATCGATAATTCTAATGTCGCCGTTAATTTCAGTTTTTGACATTTCAGGATGTGAAAGCTTTACTATGCCTACCAGCTTTTCAAAAAGGGGCAATTGGATTTTGTTGGCGTAAAAGTCTTTATTGAGTGCTGCTATCTTCTGTTCGCCAGTTGAGCTGTCATCAGTCATTACCTTGCGCGTCTCGTCTGATATGTCTAGCTTCATTTCTTCTTCTTTGTGCTTTCCATATTTTCTGCCATGAACTCGACTAAGTACAAAGATTTTACCAGCAACGCTTTTATCTTGTATAACGCCAGTCAGTAAATAAATCTCACCTTGCGCCACAGCTTCCTTATATTGTTTTTTCAACTCAGGATCAGCGTTTATTGCATCGTAAAAAGTATGATCACTAATTCTATATTGTCGCCAGCTGCACGCTGCACCAATTCCCTGACGCATACTTTCAAAAGCTTTTTGTATTTTAAATAGTGATTTTTCTCTGCTAGCCATATGTTGTCTGCTGTTTTCTGCATCTCAAGTTTAACTAAAACCTACCAAATTCCACCAAAAAAGTCAAATAATCAAAGAAAAGCAAAATAAATGCAATTAAATGTAATAAACGCTTGACAAGTTGTTATCGCTATATTACTATAGTCATATCAATCAATAGTGATTGAGATTAAGGAAATTAAGGAATATAAAATGATTGAATTATTACACACAAGTCCAGTTTTGATTGACAAGATCGAAAAAGAAACTGGCTTTGGTCAATTTGGAGATGTTTTATTTTTTTCTGAAGAAGAATATGTAATGACAGCAAGTGAAACTGTGCATGTTTATTCTTTAGAATTAAAAGAAAATCAAATCATCGAAGCATGCGATTTAGAAGATTCCGAAGCAGTAGCAGACATTGCACGTTTTTCAGGTTGTGATGATGAACTCGCAGAAGAATTACTGACTAGCTATACTGAAGCTTATAACGAATTTTCAGATAGCAAAGATGGAGAAGAAATATCTGACATTAGCTGGTACATTCAACGAGTACAAGCAGAAGCAGCAAAAAGAATGGGATATTTAGCAGTAAAGGGCGAAGACGAACAAGGAACAGTTTATGCTATTTGCATGTTCGAAAAAGAAAACTTACTTAAATTAGTTTGAGATAGAACAATTAGTTAATAAAAACAAGGTAGGGAAGTCATGCTGGCGGTATGCTTTACCAAAGGCATGCTTATTGTGAAGACTTATGCTACCAAAGGCATGCTTTTTAATGGGAATTACTAGGAGAAAACTAAGATGAACAGAATAGGACACTACACGATTGACACTGAAAAATGGTCGCTCAGTGATTACACAAGTCGGGATTTATCGCGCATTAGAAATGAGTACAGTACACTATGCTATATAGTTAATACGATGAGCTGGCAACTGTACAATAATAATTCTGACTATTATAAGGACATGAGAACAAAAGAGGGCAAGCATTTGGCGAAAAAGCTATCAATCATTAAAGATTACTCAGACGCGGTACGCAACGCTGGAGAAGTAATGCTTGGTGAATTAAAAGAATTGGAACGAGGAAAAAACTATAAAGCATAATCACCAGCCCTTAGCGTCTTGAAAAATAGGACGCTAAAGGATGATAATTATATCATCAAAAAATAGGAGAATATTATGGGAAAAAAAATTGCTCAAAATATTAAAAATTTAAGACAAAATATGGGGCTTAGTCAAGAAGATTTATCAATTAAAAGTGGGGTCAGCCTCGATTTAATTTTTCGCATCGAATTGCCAATAACAATGCCCGGTCCGATAACGGTTGATAAATTATCTGAAGCATTAGGCGTATCAAGTTATGAGTTGACCAATAATGTTTGGTAATTTGACTTTGACAGTGATTTAATTAAGAACTTTTTAGAAACTTTAACAGCACAAGAGTGGCAGGAGCTTTGAACTAATGACTGATTTTACCAAGGCAAACATTAGAATGGACAAGATACGAACGCGTGGAATGAAAAAGAGTTATAAGGGGTGGAATAAGGATGAGACTCGTTTATTGAAACTTCATTTTGAATGGCAAGATATGAGCAGACAATTAGATAAATGGTGGAGATACGCAAAATATAATAAGAATAAGACTGTCAGCCAAGAAAATAACTTTGAAATGAAAAACTGGACAATAGCAATAAGTTGCGCTGTGATGCTAGTGATTATAGTTGCTGTATTGATACTGTTAGCGACTTTGTATCCTTATGCGATGATCAGCATTGTTACCGGATTTGTACTTGTTTACCTGTCGCTTTTTATTAAAGAATTTTTAGATCGAAGAGGGAAGAAATGAAGATATTTAAGCGCATAAAATGCTGGCTTGGCAGACATGATTACAGACTGTTACCTGATCTGTCTATTTCTTTGATTGCTCGTTATGAGTGTGGACGATGTGGGAATTTCACTAGGGAAACAAAGGTACACCATGGCGTTATCAATTAAAATTCATAATCTTCAGTTTGAAGAATTATATTACTACATCAAAACTTTGCAGCTTAGACTAAATGGGGCTTATCAGGTATTCGAAGGAATGTCTGAAGAGTACAGCTACAATCCAGGGCTTTATGCAAGACAACACTTTTTACCCGTTGAAGTCATGGAAATTAACTGTGCAGCGATGGAAATAAAAAGGCATTTATGTAAACAGCATACTATCATTACACCGACTGACGCGCGACTTCTTTTAAACGAAAACGACAATATATTGCCGTCTGATAGTTGGAAATATCACCCTATTTTTTGTTGTGCAAATAGTCATGGCGCAGGAATGAGACGATGAAAGATTAAAGCGTTAGAGATTTAACCAATTCCACCACTTCAGAATAATACATCAAATGTTTTTTCGGTTTTGCTGGTTTGTGGTGGTGTAGCCAAGGGGTAGGAATTTTGATTATACGCCAGTCTAATCCTGCTGCTATGTTTTGCTTGATGCAATCCTTTTGATACCCCACGGGGCTTGTATGTCGCCCTGCATGGGTTGTAACGATAACCCTACCTTGGACTACCTGTCTAACTTTAACCCCGTATATGCCACCGTCAATTTCAAATGCTATTTTTTTATCTAGGAGGGCAAAATCAAAGCGATGGTTTGTTGTTGGATTAAATTTATATTCACGAACGTATTTTATATGAAGGTCATCAAGAATAGACTTAAAAATCAATTCGTCTTCACCTTTAATTTTCATAATCAAGCCACTGTTTAGTCAATGAGGTTAACAAAGATACGACAGTGGCTCAATCTACTCAAGCTGAGAACGCCAGTTTTACATTTCTGATCCCACAATCTTGGCAGATTGCCTAGGCTTGAGATGCGGATATGGTATAGCAAGTTTCAGGGTTTGTCAAGATTTTCCGCCTGTTTTTCACGCACTAGTTTATCAAAACTTTCATCAAAGTTTCTTTGCCATTCTTCTAGTATCTTTTTACGTGTTAGCATATCGTTAAAATCGCGCACATTGAAACAAATATAGGTTGGTTTTTCATCGCTCATTCTTCACCTTTTTAAATTTCTATAATAATTTGTCATGTCGTCATAAGTTGGGTGGATTTTCTCGATAGTAACTGTTCCGTCATCTTTTGTTTTCACAATGTCGAAACGAACAAAAACACTAGCTACTTTCATAAATAGTCGTTTAAACCATGCTTCTTTTTTCATCATTCTTCCCCTATCAATTTTTCAACACTAATATCAAACAGCTTGGCAAGTCGAAAACAAGTAACAATCGAAGGCATACCAAAAACGGCACACTCAATTCTGCTAACCGTCAATCGACACATGCCAATTCTATTAGCTAGCTCTGATTGACTAATGCCTAGCTCTGCTCGCCCATCTTTGACGCTTTGCGCTATTATTTTAACATAGCAATCATATTCTAAAGGTGTAATCATTCGCTGACTTTTTTAAAGTGTTGTATAATTTTTAAAATTAAATCCTGCTGATCAGGCGTTAAGTCGTAAAGCTCTTTATATTTAATATAAAATTTATAGGTGTAGTTTTTTAACATTTCCGGGTGTGTTTCACCGTCCCCCATAAACTCGCTTAAAGACATGCCAAAGGTGGCTGCCAATTTTGTAGCGACTCTCAATGAGGGCATACGACTACCTTTTTCAAGTTGACTTATGGCTGCACTGGTTACGCCTGCCTTTCTCGCAAGATCAGTTTGAGACCAGCTCATGGCGACTCTTAAGCGAACAATGAGAGAAGCTATGCTAACCGTTTGTTTTATTTTTTCACTAAGTTTCATAATTAACCTCTATTATTTTCAAACCCAAAACCCATTATTTTCAAATCCGCCCCGTAACCAATTGTTTAAACTAGCAATAGGCTAATGTCATTAAACCCATTATTTGCCTTTTTCAAAAACATTATTTACCAAAGCTACAATGTAAAAAGGGATAGAATCAATGAAAGTGAATTTACCTCGACTTTCGTCATGTTTGGAACACGCATCATAATACGCATAAGTAGCAAAACCTTTAGGATTAAAGAAAATTGACATAATGCGCTCAGAGTGTCTTAAATCAATCGCTACGCGCTTATCATCATGCACATCGACAACCACGGTTTCCCATTTTCGAGAGGGGAGCCGTAGGTGCATTAAAAACAGCTCTGCCATCTTGGCTGACATAGTGTCAATATCGTCATCATCCTCACTATCAACAACTATCTGTTTCGCGTCTTGATACGCTGTGTTTAAATCATTCATTGGTGTTTCCCCATAGCTGTTGTTCTTGCATTTTATAAAAGTTATTTCTCATTTTTTCTATTTGGGCAAAGCCTTCATTTTGCGCTTGAATTGTTTTGTAGACGCAAAAAATGTTAAGCGCGCATGTAACTACAAATAATAACAGTATGTATTTAATCATTAGTATCCCTCTCTAAAACATCCGCTATCCTCCTTAATTGACTACTAATATCACCTTTATCGCTTGTTATAAAAGTTATTTGATCATCACCGCGAGTTAATTGTATCCACTGGTCGTAATGAAATGTGATATTTAAAGAATTTTTAGGTGTAATAGGTTCTTTCATCATTTCCTTTAATTTTTCCGCTGAGTCTTCATTAAAGAAATAAGCCGAGGTATTTTGGTCATTCTTATTAAGATTTTCAAAAATCTTGTCGTGTGTTGGTTGCTTAGATTGTTTGTCATGTGGCATGTTATTTCACCTCTTCTGTTGTATCAGTCGTTTTCGTAGGCGTATTGTCTAAATCTCTAAAATCAGGCTGTGGTTTGCAATACGTTGGCTTTTCTTTTACCAGAAACTTTGAATTAAAGGCGTGTAAAAAGTTATTCACCACTAACACCTCCCATACCATTCACCCACCATGTCATAAACTATTTTATCTGCTTTTATGGAGCTGTCGATTTCAGGATAATTTTTGATACCCCAATTGTCGTCTTCTGCCTTTGCGTTCATCTCTATTAGCCTAAATCCTGAGTGTAGAGACTGATATGGATCATACGCACGTTTAGCATTGAAATACTGCCCAGCTACCATAATAATCACAGCAAAAGCAAAAGTTCCCCACACAACGTTTATTATTATTTTAGTCATACAGCACCCACCATGACTGACAAAAACATAAAAATATAAAGACCAGCTATGATAGATATAGCTACCAACATTAGTGTAAATAACGATTTTAGCAGAAGTATCATCAAGGCTTTAATCCAGTTTTTCATTCTTCACGCTCATATCTTATCCCGCATTTTTGACAATAGTGTTCAGCGTTGCCCTCTTTATCAACATACGACCATAATGTGCCAGTGCCAGTGTTAGAGGTTAATTCGGACTGACACCCCACACACTTTTTCGACTTAGGTTTTTCAGGTTTAAACAGCTCCTCGTTGATACTCCAGCGGTTATCTCCAACCTTCAAACAGATACGCTCTCCCATCTCTACCTTGTGATCTACCTCAGCTTGCGTAACTATGTTATTAGATAAATAACCCGCTTCTTCAGCCTCTGTGCACATATCGCTACCCATGGCATCGCTACTGTACAAAAGCAAATGTTCCAAAAACGCCCTAAACTTTTCTTTGTCGATTTCAATCTTTTTCATTTTCTACCCCTATCTGCTGCTTTACCGCCCCATGCTACAAGTGTCCCAAAAAAAAGAACCTGAATAGATAGCCAATAGCCTTTGTCCCAAGATAGCCCACCAAACCACTTAAGCCAGTTCCCAAAAACTAATACCACAAATAAATACATGAGTAAGGCTAAAATGAAAGCTCGCATTAGGTCAGTCATTACTAGTCCTCAATCTTTACGTTAAACTTCAGCTTACGCACAGGTGTAGGTGCAGGTACCACCGCTTCCCATTTCCCATCACTAAATTTGCGAACCTCTGTAAATTTTAGTGAATACTTAACATGTCTTTTTTCCGCATCAATCATATGCACCGTTGCATAAATCCACTGCCCGTTGTCAATGCGTTTTGAGCGATATTTTTTATCAGTCATTTTTATTCTCCAACCGTTCTAAAACTTCCCTTAAGAAAACGCAAAACTTTTCCGGTTCATCTATTTTTTTATAGTTTGGAAAACCTTTTTCCCACGCTCGAAACAAATCAGATATATGAAAATCAATCAAGGCATGTTCGAGGAAAAAGACCGCTTCTCTGTTAGATATTTTTTCGTATTTCATTTTCTATCCTCAAGTTCAGCTAAAATTTCACGTAAGAAAACACAAGACTCTTCTTTGAACGTTAATCGTTCGCCATTCACTAACCTTTTCTTCCAGCGTTTAGCTAAAATGTGACAGTCGCCTAGATGAATTTTTAAGAATACTTCAGCCTCTAGGTAAGGTGTGTTTTCAATATCAGTCATTCCAATTCTCTCCTAAAAATTATCAAAACATCATGTGAGCGATCAATCTAGCAATTAAACCAATCGCTCAACGCTAACTAAATAATGACACGCCAGCTCATAATGTGAGTCGCATTGGTTAAAATAGACCATTGCAACCCGCACGACTCACAAGCATTAGATCATAACAATGACAACATGTCAAGCTGTTATTGAAATTAAGTGAATTAGTTTTCCATAAGTACTTAACGGCTAAGTACTTACGGGATTGTGTTATAATTAAGATTTTGAATTAGAGATGAAACATGATAGATACCAAAAACTATACAAACACCCTATTTGACGATGGAAAGATAATTTTAAGCTCCTTAGCGACTTTTGACGGCAGCGACAGCTACAAAAAAAGCGACGACACAGAGAAAAACAAAATTTCTCATCACGCTTATTTAAAAAAATTGAACGACAAGTCAAATAAAAATTATTGGCAGAAGGTGAGAAAATGACGGAAAATGAGCAGCCAAAGCACACAAAAAAGGCAAACACGGCGAGAGCGCAGACTACAAAAAGCGTCAAATTTCACAAGAGGGATTAAACGCAATCCTAAGAAAAAGGGACATGGTGCAAACTGATAGACTCAGGAGGGCTAAGAACCCCCAAGTAGAGCGAGATATACTCACGCCACTTTCGAGCCAATATCTCTGAGCCTCTCTGATAATGTATCACACTAATTTTCATTTGTCAACAATTATCTGATGACTATATAAGGCAAATAAAATCATCACTAACCGAGGAATGCTCGATAACCAGTCGAAATCGACCAGTTTCCGTCCCGTTAATTCCAGTTTCGCTCAAAGTTAAAATAAGGCTCACCATTGCACGATCTACCCTTACCCTTAGTATCCCTACTACTTCTTGTTTTGCGTACAGCATAGACATGAGCGATTGCGTTTAAACTGGTATTGTGATCACGACTAATACTCTGCAAGCGTTCAAACAGAATTATATAATCATGTTATAAGCGTAAATTATTTTTTTACTCTAAAAAAATAAATAATTTACTTTTCATTTCGTCCAATTCATCAATCTTTTTGTTTTTTTGCTGCTTCTAATTGCGTAGGTAGTCCCATCAAAAATTGTTCGAGTCACAAAAAAAGAAGTGATGTTTTTAACGAAAGTAGAGAGAAAATTATATTTATTTTTAATGAAAAATAAATTTTCTTGTTTAATCTTGTTTATAGCTTGTTTCCCTCTTTGCTAAGTTGTTGATTTTAAAAGGCGTAGAGAAATTATTCGCGACAGATTAGTATACTTTCGCGACAAATTAGTATAAATCTACGACAGATTAGTACAGTATTATGACAGCATGACTTTGTATTGTCATTGTCATTGAGATTTTTAATTGTCTTCTTGTCTTGACTTTGTTTTTTAAGTGTGTTAATTTTGTTTTCTTGTTTAATTTTGAGGAAGTTGAAAAATGTCTGAAGTAATTTACACGACAAAAAATAATATCCTAGATGAGGATAAAATCGATTATCGGATCGCGATACCAGATTTAAAGATTGATGAAACAGCAGAGAGCTTAGAAGAAGTTATCAGAAAAGCCGAAAAAATGGTTTCTGCGGTGAAAGTTCAGCAAGACTGGGAGCGTGAACAAATTACCCATCTTCTCCATCGTTTTAAGGAAGATAAAATTAAAGAACAGTGCGATGTATGTTTAGGTATCTATTACGAAGATAAAAAAGAGGTGTTGACAGTAGAAATCCCTGACGGGCGGGGAGGATGTGAGTTTGAAGTTTGCCCGTTATGCGCTAAAGATGCGCGGTTAATCAGAGGCAAGAGCAGTGAAAAATAATCTAATTGTGGTCAAGCACAACGACTTAATTCTAAAAACCGCTTACAAACTAACTCTTATAGAGTTGCGTATTTTATTATTTGCAATCGCTAAAATGAACCCTTTGCAACAAAACTTGCCTGAAACTCACATCTTAGACGCTAGAAAAATGGCAGAAATATATAATGTGCCTTTGCATAAATTTTGGCAACAAATAAGCATGGCTAGCGAAAAATTGTTTGGAAGAGATATCATTTTACATTTATCGCCTGACGTTAAAAAAATGTCTAAGTGGGTATATGATGTTGAACTGGACAGCGCGTCCAAAACAATAACATTTTTATTTCATCGACAAGTCTTGGAACGTTTGCATGCTTTTGAAAATAACTTTACAAGTTATCAGCTTGAAAACATTGTGCAAATGGGATCAGCCTATTCAATACGATTTTACGAATGGTCAATCCTTCATTTGAAAGCATCAAAAAAAGATACAGCCACTTATCGAAAAACGGTTGCTGAATTAAAAGAAACTTTGGACTTAGGCACAAAGTACCCAATTCTTGGCGACTTCAGGCGAAGAGTTTTAGACGCTGCACAAGACGAGATAAACAAGCAGACTGATGTTAAGTTTAGTTATCATATCGAAAAATCAGGACATGCAATCAAGTACATTGAGTTTGCAGCTAGATACAACAAAAGGCACAAAGAAGACAGCGAGAGGTTGCCAGCGTTACCAGAACCTATACACGAGGATCACACTACACCTGAAGCTATTTGTGAAGCTTATCCCCCCACACCTTTCGACGAACTACCTGATTTTTTAAAGACAGAGGAGCAACCCCCGTTGCCTGAGAACGAACCCAAAGAATTTAGGTCAATGCAGAGAGAAAAAGAACACCATCCTTTTAATCATCAACCGCAAGTGCCAGTTACTCCCTACAAACCACGACTAGAGCCTGTTACTGCTACTTTACCGCCTGTCGTTCCTGCAACACCGAATTATGAAGTGAGAGACTGCTACTATTATTCCAAAGAAGCGTGTAAAAAAAGAGATGATGACGAAGAACAGAGAAGAAATGATGCGCGTGGAATAGAGCTAGAATATCCATGCGACATAGCCTCAGCTACTGATCCTGACGCGCTGACGCGTTATATCCGTAGCAGACTGCTGTTACCCAATAAAGCCTTAAAAGCATGTTCACCGCGTCCTCTTGAGGGCATTAAAATAAAGCAAAGATACATGGCAGAGGCTAGGGCTAGGCGAGCTTATTTGAGAAAAGAGCAGAAAAAACAAATAACAGCTTGACAAGTTATGTTTGTTGCATTATACTTGTACTTTGATTGATGAGAATATAGGAATGAACGAAAAGATAACGAAACGTGAAGCTGAGTTTTTTATGAGCTTATGTATTGACGGTGTCCAAGAAGGATCGTTTTTCAATGCGCCTATGCGCGAACTGGTTTATATCTATTCTGTGAACGTGGATAATTCAGAAAAACCTTTGAATGAGTACTTTCCGGACTTCCTCCGAAAAATTGCTGATCGCTTAGATGAGGGCAAATCATGACCGACACCCCGTTTAATCCACACCTACTGGCTGACCCGCAATCTGATTTAGATAAGGACGAAAGGAACCTGATAGATATTTATAATACGCTTAATGATTATCATAAAGAAAGAATTAAAAAGTACATTCGACAGTTAAAAGAAAGAGAAGTAGGTATTTAAAGGAGAACAAAACATGACAGAACGAGGGAAAATATGTTATTACGCTTCAGAAATCTTAGAATTGATGATTGCAAGAAGCGGTGAGGTCAAAAACGATATAGACAGAACAAAATGTGCTGCTATTTTGAAACAAGTTTTTGAAAAAATAAAAGAGGATAAAGCGATATGAACGAACAATGCCCAACAACCGAAGCTGAACTATTACATGATCAGTATAGAGAGGATTACAATGATTATTTTGATACGCAACCGCAAAAATTCAAAGGCTTGAGCGTTTGGCACGCTGCCGATTTGGATTTACTCATTAACTATTCTGACGCGAATATAATCGAGGCATCGCATATCAAGTTACTTAATTTTGTCCACGATTTAAAATATGCTCGTATTGATACGCATCGCGCTGAAGCTGTAGAACGTCTACAAATAGCCCTTGATTTATTGCCCATTGGTGTTGTGCAACAGCATTTGGATGATGTGCAATTCGACAAAGACATAGAATTTTTGTACAAAACTTACGGCATTTCAACCTCACAAAACATAGGTACTTATGAAGATAGACCCTAATTTTATTGCAACGTTCAAATCGTTGCCCACCGTATCAGAGATGGCAACGGCATTGGCAAAACGCTATATGTCCGCTGCTCGCGCTGCCCTATTTGTTGGAGTTACGTCCACGTCGATGTCGCGTCTTATTTCCAACACCGACGGCGACTCCTGTTATGCTAACACCTATCGAAAATTAGTCATCGCATACCTTGATGCAGCTACTTATAATTCACACCATGAAAATATATCTTTAATTGAACGATTAAAAAAATATCAGGATGAAAATAATATTAGTTATAGCACTTTGGCAAATGACTTGGATATTACCATGCCGATGTTGAAGCATAAAATGGACGACGACAATCCTATCGGTGTAGAACTGCAAAATCGTATTGAAAAACTGATCAGTGAAAATAAATGATATTCTTTCAATAACAGCTTGACAACTGTTTATTGTTGTATTATACTGATCAGGTATTATATTTATATAGGATTAAAGGAATGAATATTGATCAAAACATTGTTGAATTTTCAACGATTGAACTACCACACGACTGCCTCTCTGATTTAATCGCTGAACATAGTCTTAACGATGATCTGATGTTTAACGTGGAACAGGGAGCTATGGACAATGACTAATCCCATTATCTACCAGAATATTTATCATATCCTTGGAATAATAATAACGTTAACGATGGCGATATATGTTTTATACTGGGCGGTTCTGATACTTATTCTGATGGAGAAAACACTAACGGTTAGCACGGTGTGGAATAAATTTATATCGCGCCGTAATTTTATTATTTCAACAACTTGGCTACTTGTTTTTGCAATATACGCATTAGCACCGATGCCATACTAACTTTTAAGAGGCTACAATTATGACTACGAAAGAAATCTTGGAAATACAAGCAATAAATGCCAAAGGCTTGAGCAACGTTGACACGCTTAATCGCTTTTCAGTTGTTGCAGAAAGACGATTGAAAAAAAATACTAAGTCGTTTAATAAATTTGTATCTAAACAGTTAAAATTGGAGGGAATGTGATGCTTGATAGTGATGATTTTGAAACTAAACTTTGGAAACGTGGGTCATCAGAGTATATCGCATGGCGAGGTTACGTTGATGGCGCGATGGAATATATGCCAGCTTGGGCGATTTATTCAAAAAAGCCATATCTAGCAGAAGAAGCGGAAGACTATGTAAAAAATTTATATTGGAGTAAAAATGATGAGTGAGTTAATTAAACACGAAGCGCAAGAACCTTGCATGCTTTCTATTATCGAAAGTGCCGTGTTAGCAAAAGACGTTGACGTTGAAAAGCTGGAAAAAATGCTTCAGTTAAAAAGAACTTATGACGCTGAAAAAGCGCGGACAAGTTATTTTTCTGCTATGTGTAGTTTTCAAAATGAGATGCCAGCAGTTAAACAAATGCAAGCAGGTTACGGATACGACTATGCTCCACTATGCGATGTTACAAAAGTCGCTAATCCTTTCCTTTTTAAAAACAGCCTTTCTTATCGGTTTGAACAAAAAAAAGAAGGCGAAGACGTAACAATAATATGCGTGATAACTCATAAAGATGGTCATTCTGAATGTACTAGCATGACCTCAGAGTTGCTGTCTAGTCCTGTTAGTAAATCAGGAGCAGAAAGCATGAATGCACTACAACGACTTGGAGCGACTGTTACCTACCTTAAACGCTATACACTTTGCAGCATCTTAGGCATTACAACGGCAGATAAGGACGTAGACGGGCGTGTAACTGTTCCTGAGTGTTCCATTAGCATTGAGCAATTGGATGAACTAGAAGAGCTTATAAAGCCCTTTGCGGATCAAAGAGAAAGGTTTTTAGATATGTTAAGCATTGAGACGCTAGCTGACCTGCCCGTTGTCCGTTTTGATCAAGCCAAGCGGTCTTTGATTAAAAAGAGGCAAAGCGCATGATTATATCTAACTTTGAACAAGGCAGTCCTGAATGGCATCAGGAGCGCGTGGGAAAAGCAACAGGGTCTAATTTCAACAAGGTTATGACGACTAAACTTCAACTTTCTGAAGATGGGTACATATATGAGCTAGTAGAAGAGCGGTCAACTGGCATGGTACAAGAGGGCGAATGGCAGAGCTATCACATGAAGCGTGGCAAAGAACTTGAACCCGAGGCAATAAGTGCCTATGAGTTTGAAAACAACGTGTCTGTGCAGCGTGTTGGCTACTGTACGCCGTACGCTGGCTGCGCCTATGGGTGCAGTCCTGACGGATTGATTGGTGAGGATGGCGGTCTTGAGGTTAAATGTCCTGCTACGCTTAAAAAACATGTCGAGTATTATGACAAAGGAAAATTGCCAACAGCTTACAAAGGGCAAGTCTACGGGTTTCTCTACGTTACCAAGCGCAAGTGGATTGATTTTATGAGTTACCACCGCGATTATGAAGCGTTTGTTTTGCGCGTAACAACAGAGGATGAAGGCTACATAAAATGGCGTGATGCTTTTGAATTTGTGTTACCTGAGTTTTTGGAAAAGTTAGAGATTTTATGTGCTAGAGGTAAAAGCCAATGAATTTTGGTTTTAGTAGAAATAGACCTTATACACTATCAGATGAACAAAATTCCCTTTGCACAGCGATAGCAAACACGGGAAAAAAAAATAAAGAGGCACTGGATAAAATAGAAAATAAGACCTCCATGGAGGAATATTGTTCTTTCTGTGCTGAAAAAGGGCAGAACTCAAAAATTATCGTTGTTAATAACAAGCAGGTATACGGAAGAAGTGTCGGAAAGTGGTCTTGGATATACATTTGCAGAGGTTGCCGACAATATGTAGGGATGCACCCTTACACAACAGTCCCACTCGGTTTACGCGCTGATTTTAAAACTAGACAACAGCGAATAATATCTAAAGGGAAGTTCAATGATTTGTGGTATCTTAGAAGACAAAAACACGAAATTTCAGTTCGTATGCGAACCATGTATTATAAACTACTTGCTGAAGAAATGAATCTTAAAAAAGAAGATTGTCATTTTGGGATGTTTGATTACGAACAGTGTATTGAAGCCGAAAAGTGTATTATTAGAATAAGAGAGAATTTGAAAAATGAATGATCGTGAGAAAATAAAGGCTTGGGCTGAGAAGACGTTAATATCTTTAGAAAAAGATAATCCATTCAATTATCTGGATGTATCGTTTGAATTACAAGACGATTTAATGATTACAATTGAAGCCACAAAAACCTTGCTGAACGGTCTGATTGATAGAACGGAGGAAAAATCATGACTGATGAAGAAGTTAAGAATTGCCAGTATTGCAATAAATTACTTATCAAAAGAAAAGGAATGATAGACAAAACATCATCAGAAAAGGGATGTGTTTTGTATCGAAATATAGAGAGGTGGATCGTTTGTGAACTTTGCTATGATGAATTATCGCCACTTTGGCGTGCTGGAGGTTAAGTATGACTGAAATCACCCTGAAAATAGGCGAAAGCGTCAAAATAGGCGATGATTTGTTATCGGTTAAAATTGTCGCTATTCAATGCAACAGCCAACACTTTAAACATAAATATCGAGCCTTGATCGGACTCGCTGCTCCTAAGAATTTGAGTATCCACCGCGAAGAAGTTTATGATAAGATTAAAAATAAGGTGAAAAATGAGCGATGAAATAATCATAAAACGACTAGCAAAAAAAGTGAGCATCCATTCCAATTGGTGGCATCGATTTTCTGATATTTTCGCGCTCATGGCAAACACCGCTGAACATGACTTTAAAGAAATAGCAAACAACAATCAACTCATCGCAAAAGCCCATCAAGAGTCGTCAATCATTACCGATAACTTTCTCATTAACTTGGATAACTTGCTGACAAGCTATCGCGATGATATAATTAAATCACAATCGTTTGTTCGATTGTCTGATCATTCAGACGATATAATTCATTAAGATTTAAAATGAATTTATTATTTAGTGATCAAACTCACATCATCACACTGCATTAAGATACGATTAACATCTTTAGTAATATGTTGGTTGTTGATATTACAGCCAAAAGAGATCGTGTTATCGCTGTCAACGATCGTTAAATCTTGCCATATTATCTTGTCATTCAATGCTGAGACATTTAATTGACTATCATACTCCCCAGAGTCATTTAGTGTAATGTAATAATTAGCGTTTGGCTTAAGGATAATGCTCGTTGATCCAACAGTGCCGTCAGGTACGGCAGTATAAGATACGCTAGGGAATGAAGCGGTGTTACCAAAGATTGTGTATTGTAATTGATAGCTCAAAAATAAACTTGAATTATGTAAATAGACTTGTTGTTTACTTGGGCTATACATTATTTGTATGCTTTGGAAGTCAAGCAAGTCAACATTGGCTGTTGTTGTCTTATTATTGATTGCAACTTTGACGGCTGAGGCGTTAGCATAAGAAAAAGAGACGAGTAGTGCAGCTATGGCAACTAAGGATAGATATTTTTTCATTTTTATTCCTGGATTATATTTTTATGCAAAACCGGACTTTACCACCACCACATGGCATTGTCAATCATTGATTTTTGGTCTTTATGGGCATAAAATACAGCCATGACTGATTTTGTTGATGCAAAACTAACCGACAATGATATTTCATTCGCACCAAACGGCGATTTTGAGCTGCTTAATAGTTTTGATACCTCGTTGGAAGTTAGTCTTTTTGCAGATGCGAGAGCGTCAAAAGATGAAGTGCCAACGCCTCAGCTTCGGCGAGGGTGGTGGGGCAACTTGTTCATAGATGTTGAAATTGGTTCAAAACTTTGGTTTTTAGATCAAGCGATTAACAATCAGTTGCGCTTGTCGCAATCCATTGACTATGCACAACTGGCATTACAGTGGCTGGTCGATGAGTCGTTTGCAGACAGTGTGGATGTAACCGGCACTCAAGATAGAGACAGTATCACGTTGAATATTACCGTCAACAAAAATGGTAGTGTGATTACTGAGCGAAGTTATGATTTATGGCGTAATACGATATGAGTACTTTTGATTTTCCCACATTACCTGAATTGGTCGCACGCATCCAAAATGATGTTAAAACCGAGTTACCGGAGTCTAACCCGTGGTTACCCAATTCATGGATAAGAGCCACTATCATCGGTTATGCTGGACGTTTTAGTGAGAATTATTTACAACTTAACAACGTGCGTAACTCTCTATTTATCGGAACCGCAACAAATGACTTGCTCGACTTATGGGGGCAGACTTATGATATTCCGCGCGACCCTGCGACTGGGAGTGCCGGTGCAGTTTCATTTGTTGGCACGCCAGGGAGCGTCATATTAGTTGACGCACAGCTTAAGAGCGATGGTGGCATTCTTTATGAAACTCAAGCTGATGGTACAATTGCGGTACAAACATTAGCCGTCAATTTATCGCTCGCAGGCTCAGTCGTAACTGCCAACACCGCCTCGCCTCACACTTACGCTACGGGCATGAGCGTTACTGTCTCCGGTGCTTCGTCATCTGAATACAATGGCACATTTACCGTGGTTGTCGTCAGTAACACCGCTTTTACTTATACGATCGTTGGATCACCGCCAGGGATTGACTCAGGAAGTGCTACCGCCAATGTTGTCTCCATTGTCGTAAACTCGATAACTTTTGGTGCGGATACAAATCAGGAAAGTGGCGCGCAGCTTACGTTATCTAATCTCATCGCAGGCGTTGACCTGACTACTTTTGTTGGCATCGATGAACTCACAGGTGGCGAAGATGAGCAGGACGATGAGGCATACCGAGTCCCGATTTTATTTAAACGTCGAAACCCTGGCGCAAACAACAGCGTCAACGGCATTAAGAGTCAATTATTCACTATCAATGGCATTACCCGAATTTTTGTGGTTGAAGGGGAGGGAGAATATACGGTCTATTTTGTGAGAGATAATGACGATAATATTATCCCGAGTGCTTCCGAGATTGCACAAGCGCGAGCATTGCTGATAGCCGATGATTACAAACCAGCTAACTTACCGGCGCAGGATGTTTTCGTACTCGCGCCAAACCCGATCAACGTTGATTTTAATTTCACCTTTCTTGCGCCAAATACAGTGAGCATGCAATCGGCAATTGTCTCAACGCTTGAATTATTTTTTAGAGAAAATTCAACGCTAGCCACTTCTATTCAGTCAATAGCTTATCAAAGCGCAATTTTTAACACAGTTGATCCAACGACTGGCGAAAAGGTTACGGCTTTTGTTCTCAGCACACCTACCGGCACAATCTTGGTTGGTGATGGCGAGCTTGCCTTACTAGGCTCAGTGGTGTTTACCTGATGGCACTTAAAGCGTCTTACAAGCCACAGGGTATTGGTGAGAGTACTCAAGCGTTAGCGGATGTAATGCCCAACGGCAAAGTATTTGATGCCAAGAATATCGGCTCATCGACTTTCAGAAAGTTATTGAAAGCCTTGGCAAAAGAGCAACTGCGCTATGACAATAATTTGTTTGAATTAGTTTGTCAGTATATTCCTAATTTCACTATTTCTTACATCGAAGAATGGGAGCAGGAACTAGGTATACCCGATCAATGTTTTGTTGTCGCTGGTGTATCGGATCAAGAACGCCGAAGAAATATTATTATAAAATTAGCGTTTCTCGGGTTGGTTACCACTCAAGATTATAACGACTTGGCAGCCATAATGGGATTGACCATCGATATTGTTGTCAGTGGTGATACCTCTCGTTTTCCGCTGACATTTCCCGTTACCTTTGGCAGTCAATTTGTCATGAAAATAAAATTTGAAGGCATCCAAGAGGCTGGTTTCCCTTATGTTTTTCCGATTACCTTTGTCGATCAACAAGGAGAGCTGTTCGAGTGTTTAGTCAATAATTATAAACAAGCCTACTTAGTCGTAAACTTTGAATATGACACCAATGTTGAAACCTCAGCTTTACTCGCAGGAAATGGGCAAGCCATTGTTGATGGTGATGGTAATGCGATTTTTACCGAAATATTGTAATTTAATGGGCAATAGGATAATATTCTATAAACTTAATGGCTAATTGGTCTAAATATGAAAGAAATACCTAATAAAGTAACCAACAATACTTATACCGCAGAAGAATTTACCGAAGGTGTCAAAGAGGAACTCCAAGGGGCAGTATCCAATACTTTTCTCGGAGCGGAAGTATTTGATGAAACTAATCAAACGCAATTGATGCAAGGCTTAACGCGCATTGCAGGTGGCACATCATTTTATACCGACAGCGGTGGGGCAAACGCCTACGAGCTTTCTTTATCTAATCCTTTCACTGCCGTAGGATTAACGACTTACTATTCAGGTCTGGTGGTTGAATTTATCGCAACTGCTGTTAATACGGGCGCATCTACTGCCTCGGTGGCAGGCTTAACCGCGACTAATATTCAAGATGGTTTTGGCAATGATATAGCCCAGGGTACTATTCAGCCTAACACTGTAACTAAGTTGCTTTTTCAGGTGGGCTCACCGGACAAATGGATATTGCTAAGGGAAAGGTACGCTCCTATTGCTACCGCACGGATATCTGGAGGTCAAACTCCGCAACTATTCCAACAGCCTTTCAATATCACTTCTTTGACTAAACTAGGCCCCAGTGCAGTAAGGTTTTTTTTAGAGAACCCCGCTCCTAATAGTACCTATGCGGTATACGTATCTATGCAGAATGATCCCACTGGAACAAAGGTAGTGTCCTATACCCCAGCCTTTCAAGAAGTAGACCGTTTTGACGTAGAATTTATTGGTATCAATGGTACAGTGTCAGGTTTTCTGCCGAATGTTACTTTTGATGTGTATGCAGTGCAAGCGCATTTTTGATTGGTGATTTATGCCTGATTTATCAGCTTTAACATTAGTAATTGGTGGCGATCCTCAAATTGACCTAGGAGCTACCGGCGGTCTTACCTTAAATTCTCAAGTCATCCCGGACGTTGCTGATCCTGTTGCTGCTCAAGATGCTGCTACCAAAAATTATGTCGACACCACAGTTGCTAGTTGGACGACTGTACTAACAGCATCGTCAATTGTTGATCAAGGACCCGTGGCACTCGATACTATCCATCAAATTGAATTTGGTGCAGCGCAAGGCTCAGGGAGTGATCCAGTGCAATTATCAGCAGCGGGAGCGATCACTTTTAATCAAGCTGGATACTATAACATAACGGTGGGTGGCGTTATCGGACGCGCAACCGCTACCGCCAGTGCTTTTTTGATTTTTCGCGTACTGGTTGATGCGGTACAGGTGACTCTGGGCGGTACGACTGAATTAAGTGATAATGATAATAAACGTCCGACCTCGGTTACCTCCCTATCGGGAAATTTCTCAGTTGGACAGGTCATAACGCTAGAGATGCACAGAAGCAGTCAAGGTGGCAGCGGTCAGAATGATGGGGCGTTATTTGCGATACCAAACACTGGCGCATTGGCGTGGGGAACTAGCCCGAGTGCAACAATTAAAATTAACAAGTTTAATCCTTGATAAATGGACAGGCGAAAAAGTGATACGGTCAAATTTTGGGCATCAATCATTCTGCCAATCATTGCAATTAGTGTCGCTTATATGACGCTCTCTCATCGACAAGAAATAACTACAAAAACAGAGCAAAAAGCTAGAGAAAGGCTATATAACGATCTCAATATTCAGCAACAATTGCTTAAAGATGATGTTTTAGAAATTAAAACAAAACTTGATGTGTTAGATAGCTCAGATGATAAAAATAGTATGGCAATCAATCGCATTAAAGATAGCCTCGTTGTTTTCCCTACAAAAGAAGAAGTAAACGCTAAGTTTGGCAACTTTAGCACAACACTTAAAACCGATATGATGGGTGTTAATTCTTGGTTGCAAATCTTCAATCAACGCATCAGTCATATGGAGGGATCATGGCAACAATGGAATATTAACTATTATCGCTCAGTACCTGTTGTTACAACATCAATTAGTGATAACTCTCCTGAAACTCAAGAAATATATGACACGCAGAGGTATAAATAGTGCTTGGTAACTTACCATTAGATATTATAACTGGCGGTGGTAGCTTTTTGCTGTCCTCCATTGTTGGCGGTATTTCAAAAAAGATAGGCATTGGTGGTACTCAAAACACAGCCATGTTTGACACGATTAAATCGTTGGCATCTACCCCGAAAACTGAAGAAGATAAAGCGCGAGATCATGAACTTAAATTAAAGCAAATAGAATTTAAAAACTCACAATCGGATAGAACCTATGCCGATTTGAAATCAGCGCGAAGCATGACCAGCAGATTTGTAGGCGTTACCCGAAGAGGGTTAGCATGGACAGTACCTGGCTTTATTATCGCCATTGTCGTGGTCGGGATTATATCAATCTACAAAGGCATGCCAGGGGTATCGGTACCCATTAGCTCTACTCATGCAATATTATTTGGCTTGGTGTCATGGACAAGTCATAGCGTCCAAGAGTTAAAAGGCTTATATATTCCAGGATGGTTTCAAACATGGGTTTTCATGGTCGGTGGTTTTTACTTTGGACGAGAAGCAACAAAATGATGAACGCGATTAAAAACTTAATCAGAAAAGCGGTTACCAGCAGTCCACAGAAAGATGGTAATTTTACGTATAACGTCCAATTGAAATCTTACAATGCACCCATCCAAGCCGAGGTAATCTATCCCTATGGCATGGCTGCAAGCCCCCCTGATGGTGCAATGGCATTGATGTTTCAGGTGGCTAATCAGCCTGAAAATGCCTCTGCGATTGTCTATGATCCAGCCACTCGATTTACCGGATTAAAAGAAGGTGAGTTTATTTGTGGCAATCAAAAAGTGCAAACATCTATTAAGTTTGACGCTGACGGGAATGTTGAAATAAAAACAAATGGGCTTTGTAAAATAACTGGCGACTTACAGGTAACAGGTGAAATTACAGCTGGTGGAGATATGACTGTTCTAAACGATACTAACCCACTGGCGATGAGCGATTTTAGAACCATATTCAATTCCCACACGCATAAAGAAAATGATGTGCCGAATAATACAGATAGCCCTAACCAAACCATTTAAAATAATCTATAATAGAGGTTGTGTAATAATAATAAACCTAGGCGGTCATCATGAAACCCTTTATTCTATCTTCTTTACTTGCTTTATCCGTTATTTCTTTTTCATCAGCTCAAGCTATCCCTACACCTGAACCGCATATCATTGAGCTGATAAATACCGGTACGGAGAGTATCTATTATGCGCTATCAGGAAATGCAACTGACTATACCTCGCTCTTATCTATTCAAGTCAATGGGCTTGCTGATAAGAATGACGTGGTAGGCGTAATTATGCCCTATGCCAGTGAAAAATTAACCCTTACTCCTCTGCCTAATTATTATAAATTTTCAAACGCCGTTACTAGTCAGTATTCATTTACTTTCGGGCATTCATTAACTAGCGCACAAAAAAACATGAACTATGCCGAGATAAATACTATGTTCAATTTTTATAGTGGTGGAGTGCCTTTTACATGGCAAGTAGGCGCAAGCAGTCCTGGTGGCATTAGCTGCTCCACAACCGTTAGCGATACCACAGAATGCCAGATTGACTCTGACTCATCAGCTTTTGTCTACTAAGGATCAACACCAGCGAAAGGTTGTGCGCTTTGATTTGCCAAGGACTGGCGATAGTCTTGTGAAATCTTAAGTTGGTAGGCATTGGGCGGTACTAGAGACAACGTAGTCTTTAGTCCCTCACTGCTTTGACTGAAGCTCACAGTCTCAACTAATAGCTTGCTGTTGATACCGGTGAACGTATCCTCGACATTAACGGGCGTATTGGGCTGCCATATTTTACCACCGTCATGGGTAAAATCTTTCACAACGACTTGATACCTAAACCCCATTGCTTGTCTAAAATTAGACTCCCATGTTGCGCGGTCAGTCGCCTCATTCGGCGGTAGTGGCGTGTCTGAAATAAAGACTAATTGACGACCAGCGCGAATAGCGGTGTTGGTAATTCTCCCCTCACTCCCATTACCAGCAACGCGATTATTGTCAATGTTCACTAAATCGGCAGCAACGATGGATTGGGCATAGCAGACATATTTATTAAATTGCTTACCCGTACTCAGCATGAGTTGGCTATCTATAATAATCGCAGGACTTATTGTCGCTTCGGCTGCCGTGGTCGTGCCATTAGTAATGGTTAGATTACCCTTCCCATCGGTTGTTAATAAAACATTTACTTTGTTGGCGTATTTTTGCAAGAAAGTAAAAGCGGTCTCGCCTTGTTGGAAATTGATGAGTTCGCCTTTTGTGAATTTTCGAGTGCCAACGGTGTCGATAACTTTAACGTCTTTAATGCCCAATGCTGCGATTATCTTATCTGCCATTTCTTTTAAAGTGATATTACCACTGAATTCAGCGACAGTTTGTGCATCTAACGTGCTGTCGATTAAATCCATCGTTCGATCACGACCAGACATCTCGATATAGGATTGACTGACGCTTCTTTTGACGATTACTTCATCTGAAAAACCAGTTAAAAATGGCTCATCATCTACCAGAATAGTACATTGTCGTTGCACTTGAAGTGGGTAGTTATCTGAGTCTGCGCCCGTGATTAAACTATCTTGAGGGGACGCGGTGAACTTAAATTTACCGGACGCATTGAAAATGCTGCGACTAACAACCGCTTCAGTAAAACCAGTAAAGCCTTGGCTATCAATTAAAATCTGAATCGACATCAGTGATGACCTTAAAATTTCCAGTAATATTTGCAGCGTTCGTTAAATTGTTGAGATCAAATAATGTCTCTAAGTTATCTAAGTCGCTATAATATAAAAAGGTGAATGGTAGTAGGCTATTTCTAGGGACAACAATGGTAACAATCTTTTTACTATCTGCCTCTAAGCTGTTCAAATAGTTGTGAGCGGAATCACGGGCGTTTTGTAAAATAGAAAATGTGCTGGTGTTGAGTATCTCAAATTTCTCACCTAAAACATTGGTGAAAGTATTGTTGAGAACCACAACCGAAAACTGCGTATTGATGACATTACTTTGAGCTTCAATGTCTTGTTCAGTGTCAAACACTTGGGTGCTAACAAATAAATAATCATAATAAAGCGCAAGAGAGTTTATATATTGATTAAGCGTTACCCGATTTAATTCGCGCTCATCTTCAATGGTTGTCGTTGAGATAATGGGGGTTGCTGCGTTGAAATCAAACAATGTTTGCATGACGGCAATCCGCTCATCTAAAACAGAACTCAAATCACCGGCTTTATCAAACAAGTCATCTAGTGCATCTGCAAGGGCTAGCGCGTCAAAAGCATTCTCGCTTTTATTTTGGTTAAAACTTAACAGCGAATTATTAAAAGTCGCTAACTGATCTGCTGTCGCCGATGGTGCTTGCAGTGGCAATTGTGAGAAAATATCAGACACCGCACCGAGTAGCGTATCAATTGCATAATCGGCATTGTTAAAACTATTTTGCGAGACAGTCCAGCCTTGAGAAATATCAGACATCTATAATATTCCTCCAAAATTCTGCCCTAAGCCTTCAATAAAAGGTTGTAATTCACCCGCAATTGCCGAGGCAAATATCTTTTTCTTGGAAGGGAACACGTCCGCTACTGTTTCTTGAAACTGCACTCGAAAAACAGCGTAGCCCAACTCTTCGATACTTTCGGTCAAATTATAGGGCTTGGCAAAGACCGTAACGGGTCCCTCGTAGGGATGAATAAGGATACCGGGTCCCTTTACTCTGAGAGCAAGTCTAAACGCATTAGTCTCAGCAAAATATTCAATGCCTTGGCTGTTAACATAACAATCCATGTCAAATGTTCGTGGCAGTTTGCCTAAATCCTGAACAAAACGCTCATCTTCATCGGGATATTCATACGTGATTGATTTTCGCCCCCCAGTTTCTTTGTGCGCTATAAACTTAAATGCCACGCCACGAAAACTAGCAGTTGATAAGGACTCTAAAATAATATTATCAGCCATGCGTGTGTACCATGTTTGTACCTAATGCAACGTTCATCAAGAATTGAGACGGCGAGGTAGCGTGTACGCCTGTTACCTTTCCTTCCTGATTTACGTTTACATTCATTTCTATTATATGAGTACCAACGCGAGGCAAATGCTCTTGTTTTCCGAGACCAAGGGTTGTTAAACTCCCAGCCATCGTTGATGGCATATATCCACTCAATTGCGCTTCTTCGGAGCGCAATGGTGAGAAAGTGGTACCAAACTGTTGTCGTAGTTTTGCCCCAGTCTGCCCTAATCTCTTTTGCGCTTTCGGATGAGTCCAAACATAATATCCCCCAGCTGCTGCTGCTAGTAACCCTGCTGCAACTACACTACCGCCTAGCACACCTAACCCCATAGCACCTTTAGCTACCATCCCCAAAACACCTCTTTTCCCAGCCACACCACCAGCCCCACCAGCAGCAGCTTCGGCGGTTGCACCAGCAGCAGATTGAACATTCGCTATACCTAACACTTTGGCAGCAGCAGCAGCAGCCAAATAGACTGTGCGTAATATTCTAATTGTTTTGATCAACATCTCAAATGGCATCGCAATAGCACTGATAGCAGCACCCAATAGAGTGATGCCAGTCGTGAACGTCATTGCCATTAGTGCGCCTTTTACAAAATCGCCCGTCATTGTTTTATGGGCATTCATAAAGTTTATCAGTGGCGTCACAATAGAATTCATCGCCGCCCCAATAGTATGAAGAGCTGGCGTGGCATTTATCAAGATTACCCCTGCTGTTTTTTGGAGTTGCCCCATCATCTTATGAAGTGCTGCGCCTGCGGTGTTGGCATCTTTAGCAAGAATACCAGTCAGTTTACCGCCTAACTCTTTTTGCAACATTAAATAACGCTTCTGCGCCATCTCACTACCCACGCCTTTGGGTAACACCATCCCAGTGCCAGCGACTGCACCACCGGCGCGAATAGCAGCGAGGATTTTATCAGCAGCTTGCGCGGGGGCAATTTGTTCAAGGGCAGCGTATTTTAAAGCCAATGGCGTTAAATCTTTGGCAAGCTTTAAGTTGTTAGTCATTACCCCGATATGGGCAGATGTTGCCTTAATTTCAGCTTGAGTAAAACGGGAATGCTTAGATAGTTGCGCTGCTTGGGTATTGATTTGTTTAGACATCATCGCATAATTTTTCTGTTTGCCAAACAGCGTATCCATCTGTGTCGTTGCGCCTTCTATTTGATCAGCATAATCCAAACCCATTTTACCGGCTAGCATAATCGGCAACCCAATATTCATAAATTGAATGTAGCCCTTAAACGCTAGCGTGTCGCCAAGCTTCGCTACCCGTTCGGTAATCTCACTAAATGACTTGCCGCCTTTTTTCAGTCCTTTGACAATTGAATTCATGCCAAGGTTTGTTTTCTTGGCAACATCTGTAGTTACAGTGCCCAGCGTTTTTAATTTCTTAGCAGCTTTATCAATATGATTGGAAGTTTTAGCAACGGCGACCGACTGACGTTCAAAAGACTTAGAGCCTTTGTTCATCATCTTATCTATTTTAGCGACTTCTTTTTGAACTCTTTTAGCAACTTTCGTAAAACGATCAATCGCAATGAAATTATATTGAATGTCAAAATTGCTCATAATCGTTTACTCATACTCGCTGCCGATTGACCGAACGCATTAAGCTCATCAATCGTCATGTCTTTGACATCCGTATAGCTCAGTGCGCCCTGATAATAATTCAGCAGCGGTGCGATGAGTTTTTTGATTGCCTTTGATTGATCTGCGAACTCATCGGACGCTAAGAAGGCAGTATAAAAACGGCAATGTATTTCGCAGTCAAATCAACTAAATCTTTCACGCTTAATTGATTGATATGCCCTACTGCCATGTTCTGTTTATTTTCATCATCTTGGGAGACATACATTTTTGCAATACCAGAGCTTGCCATCAAGGCTTGCATGTTTGAAAATATTTTATCGGTGTCTAGGCACGCGCCATGAAGGACTGCTTTAACCCATGACAACATCTCTTCTTCCGATTGTGCCTCATCTTCATCATCCTTTTTATCTTGTGCATCAGCCTGAGCTTGTTGTAACTCGCCTTTGTTCGGGGTAGCTTCTTGTACCCGTTTCATGTAATCAAGTTGAGCAGAGTTGTAACCTTCTTTGAGTTTGGAAACCAAAGGCATGTGCAATACTCTAGGCTCATGCAATTCAATAACATCAAACTCTTTGTTGTTTGAGCTGATTGGTTTGGTTAATTGGAATTTGATCATTACACGTTACCCGATATTTGATTACCACAAAACTCAACTGTACCATCGCCGTCAGACGATAGAGTGCGTTCAATTTCATTCATCACTTTGGCGTTAGTCATCTTACCGCTAAAGTTCGTTACCACGTCTGAAAAAATAACCGTGTTATTCGCGCCATTGTTTCTAAACTCATTGATTAGCGAGAGATTATCAGTGGTGTTTTCTGTTTTAAAAGACACGTACCCATAGGCTTCGCTTAAGTTCGGTTTATGAACCGTCTCAACTGATTGCCCAACACTTTGAGCAACTGATGTTGTTGTACCCGTTCCTTTTCGATACACAACACTCTCAGGTTGTATGGCAATAAACTTGCCGTTAATTTCCATCGATGGTGAAATAATTGCATTAGGCATAGTGTGTTAACCCCCAGTTTGGACAGTAAATGCTATTCTTAACGTGCCATTTATGATGCGCACTTGTGAGACGATCGGCACTTCAGCGATAATGGTAATCGTACCACTTTCAAAATCAGCCGTAACCGATAAATTATCTTCAAAAAACTTAACCGCAACATCGCCCTTTGGTGTCAATGCGAACGGCAGTAAAGCCAAGTCCGTAAACAAAGCCGTCTGAAACCCAGTGATTGACAACACAGTTACCATATTTGCATTGGCAATTGGATCGCCGGAAGTCAGTACCGCTTGTGCGTATTGTTCTTTGTTGTTGTTAAAGAAGAATTCACGCACTGCCGATGAGGTATCCACCGCATTTAAAAACTTGAAAGTTTTATCAGAAACGGCTGCGGTATTGGTCAGATACATGGTAACAATATCGCCAGCAATGACAGATGAGACATTGGCATTGTTGCCAAGAAATGCTACCCCATTATTATTGAAATCATCTTGCTCAGCAAAAGTCCACCCCAGCTCTTCTTCAATGACGGGTAAGTTAGCAAATGGCGTATTATGATAGGGCAACGCTGCACGATTGGGACCCCCTATTGTGCTAAATATGCTACCGCCTACCAGCAAGTTAGCAATGTTCTGATTAGGTGTGAGGCGTAACGCGCGAATAGCACAAAACTGACTAGAGATCGCATAGTCTAATTCAAGCATTGCCGAGCCTTCATACTGAGCCGTAATCGAGATAGGCTTGTTAGCTAAGAACACCGCACTTAAGCTGTCCAATGTTACTGCTTGAGCCTTCAGATTGCTTGCGCTGTCCGTGGCAGCAATGATCGCCACGCCGTCTAACACAGCGTTGGTCGAATTAAATCTGGCATCTAGGAAGTCGACAACATCCGACAAGGTATATTTAGCGTCATAGACAATGCTTTGATAACGGATTGCTGAGACTTGAGCGAAAATAGTATCAGTAGGCTCAAGCCCAGTACCACCTGAAAAAGCAGTCAAGGTTGAAACGGTGATACCTGTTGGCAGACTTTCAACACGCAAAGAAATAAAGTTGTTCCATGTACCCGTATGGACGGATGTCAGGTCAACCACTGTTGATGTTGGAATCGCCGTTACCAAAATATCGGCGTTGGCATTGATTGCAGCAGCCACGGCTATCGCTACTTCACTTGCAGTATCACCAATTGACACGTCCACTTTAAATAAGAAATTAGTCTTAGATTGA